>Ga0157360_1000400_pt1 | contig 16523 bp, 12 predicted proteins | sample AttlaeALBM1_FD_111483 | JGI IMG/M metagenome (GOLD analysis project Ga0157360, IMG submission 111483) | Fungus gardens microbial communities from leaf cutter ant in Ribeirão Preto, State of São Paulo, Brazil - Atta laevigata ALBM1 | ecosystem: Host-associated > Fungi > Mycelium > Unclassified ... | reverse complement strand
CGCCCGTGTAGTGGGTATTATCTGAATACGGCATATACAGAAAGCTTTAAAGGGGGGGCTTCAAGTGCCCGGACTTCATCTCAACACAGTGAGGTAATAACGCGTGCTGAATATGGCGAATCCCTCACCGATCGTCCAACACTTCCATTATCGGGACAGACAGATGTTGTAGATCATGGTTTGTCTGCAACAAGGCTGACGCCACAGTCGGTCAGTACCTCAGCCACTATTTCACTCAAAGCCAGACATCTTCATCCCCTGGATACATCCTCTACGAGGATATCAGAAAAGGCAGCAACGCTTACTTGTGGAGCAAAAAGGGATCAAGACACGCCCCCAGCCCCTACTGACCACCCCGCCGTAACAAACAATCCAAGGCAGGGAAGCCAGTGTCAACAAGGGCCGATAACAAAAGCCACCGCCCGCAGTGGCGCCTCCCCACAGGAACATCAAGGAGATGCGCGAGGAAAAAACACACTCCCCCCTCCATCCAGGGTGAATACTCCCGGGCAGCAACCCCATGTCGATTGGCAACAACGCCTTTCTCATCAGCCAAGTGTCTATACCAGTATCCCCCGCCCCAGCGGCTGGACCACTTATCCCTTCCCCTTTATTTACGGACAGCATGAAGGGGAACGTTTTCCTTTGGCAGAATGGCGAATGTCGGCCCGACGCCTGTTGGATGAACGGCAGGACAAACAGTGGCTAAACGACAGTTATGATCAGGATGATGCAGCGCTGATAGAGCAACTGCGCACACGTATCTTGCCCCGACGCGGTATTATTGCAGAAAGCGATGAAATTCTAATCACATTGGGGGCTCAAAATGCTCTATTCCTCATCGCCCAGTTATTGTTTACGCACCAAACACAAGTGTCGATAGAAAATCCGGGATATCGGGATGCCTTCAATATATTCAGTCGTCAGGGCACACAGCTGGATTTCTGCGCGGTCGATGAACATGGCATTACATTGTCTGAAACCAGTAAAAACAGCCACTATATCTATGTGACACCCAGCCAGCAGGTCCCGTGCGGTATCAGTATGAGCCCCGAGAGGCGGCAAGCACTATTGAATCAGGCCATGGACCATGACCAGATTATTATTGAAGATGACTACGATGCAGAATTGAAAATTGCTCAAGCGTCCTTACCCGCACTGCGAAGTCATTCGGAGGGGAGCCGCGTCATTTATCTGAGCAGTTTTTCGAAGACTCTATCGCCTGGTCTCAGGTTGGGCTATATCGTGGCAGATGCAGAATTGATTGATGAGTTGAGAGCTTTACGCCGGTTAATGTACCGACATCCTCCTACATCATTACAGCGGCAATTGGCGCAATTCATTGCACAGGGGCATTTCGACCGCTGCTTACGTCATCATCAACATGATAACAGTCACCGATGGACACTGTTGGAACAAGCGCGCCAACACTATATGCCAGACTGCCAACGTATCAGCAGTGAATATGCAAACGCCTTTTGGCTTAAAGCGCCCAACGGTTGCGACACCGAACAGCTTCGTTGGCGGGCAGCACACAAAGGTGTGTTAATTGAGCCGGGGGCATACCATTTTTTCACCGATGATGAACCTTGCTTCGCCAGACAATTCATGCGCCTCGGGTTTGGCGCCATACAGGAATCACGGATTGATGAGGGCATTCGACGACTCGCCGAAGCCCTGTATACCTTGTGAATCATCCGCGGATTATTAACCTGGAAGCTGTTTACAAATGAATATCAGAGAGCGCGTCATCTATGATAGATAGCCCTTTTTCAGCCTCTTCCTGCGTGATAATGCAAGGCGGCACCACATGAAGACGATTACCGGCAACGAAAGGCAGTAGTCCACGCTGGATCAGCCCTTTCTTGAAAGCCGCCATACGGCCATCGTCCAATGGCTGACGGGTATCAGGATGACTGACCAGCTCCAGCGCATGAAAAACACCGACGCCACGCGCCTCCCCTATAACCGCATGTTTATCTGCCAGTGCGCTTAGCCCCGGTGTTAAAACATCTCGTCCGATACGCGCAGCATTCTCGACAATGCCTTCCTCTTTCATGGTATCCAATGTGGCTACAATAGCCGCCATCGCCAGTGGGTGTCCTGAGTAGGTCAATCCACCATAGAAAAAGTGATCATCAAAGTAACGGTTCAACTTGTCGGAGACCATCACTCCGCCAGCAGGCACATAGCCGGAATTCACACCTTTTGCGAAGGTAATCAAATCCGGCACCACGTCGAAAAGATCAAGCGCCAGCCAACTACCGGTTCTGCCGAAGCCAGCCATCACCTCATCCAGAATCAGCACAAGGCCAAACTCATCAGCTAATGCGCGTACGCCTTTCAAATACTGTTTGGGTGGTATCAGAATACCTGCTGTACCAGGAATGCTCTCCAGCAAAATGGCCGCGATGGACGCCGGGCCCTCACATTCGATAACACGGCGCAAGTGGTGCAGCGCACGTGTGCACTCTTCCTCTTCGTCATTCGACCAGAACTCGGTGCGATACAAGTAGGGATTGAAGAAGTGTACATGCCCGCGGGCAAATTCGTTGGGGACACGGCGGGGATCACCTGTTGCGACAATCGCGGACCCAGTACTGCCGTGGTAGGAACGATAGGCCGACAATACTTTGTCGCGCCCAGTATAGGCCCGAGCCATACGAATCGCGTTTTCATTGGCATCCGCTCCGGCATTGGTGAAGAACACCTTTGAAAAATTGCTCGGCGCATGGGAAAGAATGCGCTTGGCGGCTTCGCCACGGGCATAGTTGGCGTGGGCCGGTGCAATGGTGACCAGTTCGCCAGCCTGTGCCTTGATGGCAGCGGTCACTTTGGGGTGCTGATAGCCGATATTGGTATTGACCAGCTGACTGGAAAAGTCCAGATATTCCGTCCCGTCAAAATCCCATAGGTGACACCCGCTCCCACTTTTGATCACCATTGGGTCGAGTGTTCCCTGAGTAGACCATGAGTGAAATACGCCCTGGCGATCCAATTGCTTGACGTCGGCATTGGAAATAGAGATCCGGGAACGGTTCAATGAGTCTGTATTGTTTGAATGCTGCGAAGACATAACAACTCCTGATAGAGATGGTTTGATCAAGAGAGGGGGCGAACATCAGTCAACTCGACAGGGGCTTGAAGTAAGCCAAGCTCATTGGGATGCCTAACACTCGCCTTTGCTTGGAAACCATTTTTGTTGAATTATCGTTTCAAGTGATTGTCCTAGAGTATGGAAAATTGTGAAAAGGTGACAGGACAATATGACATTGGATTTGGGACAGTGTGAGACGACTTTTACTTGCACTCTGTTCACAAGCCGTTAAAGTCTTATTTATAAGAATATTTCAGCGTTATAAAAGCAATTCAGATCTATAAAAATATCCCGCACATTGGCCTGTATTGCATCCCCTTTCCCTTCAACCTTGGAGTCAAAAATGAGTCAGATTGTATTCATTACCGGAGCCACCTCAGGATTTGGTCGCGAGACCGCTCGTCGTTTTGCTGAAGAGGGTTGGTCCGTTATTTTGACTGGTCGTCGTCAGGAGCGCCTGGACGAATTAAAGAAAGAACTTGAAGCGAAGGTACCGGTACACACCGCCAAACTGGATGTGACCGACGCACAAGCGGTAAAAGAGGTCGTCGACAATCTGCCTGCTGAATTCAAGGCGGTCAAAACACTGGTTAATAATGCTGGGTTGGCGCTCTCTCCTGCTCCGTCACAAGAGACCGCGCTGGAAGATTGGCACACCATGGTCGATACCAATATCAAAGGCCTGTTGAATGTGACACATGCCTTACTGCCGACACTGATCAAGACCGGCGCAGGCGCAACCATTATCAATCTGGGCTCGGTAGCCGGCCAGTGGCCCTACCCCGGTAGCCATGTCTATGGTGCATCCAAATCCTTCGTTAAACAATTCAGCTATAATCTGCGTTGTGACCTGCTAGGTACCGGTGTACGTGTCACGGATATCGCACCGGGCATCGCCGAAACCGAATTCACTTTAGTACGTACCAAGGGAGACCAGGCAGCTTCCGACAAAGTCTATGCAGGCACCACCCCCCTGACAGCAGGCGATATTGCGGACAATATCTTCTATGTAGCGACGCTACCAGATCACGTGAACTTCAACCGTCTTGAAATCATGCCAACACGCCAGGCATGGGCCGGATTTGCAATCGATCGTGACTGATCATGACGGGGAAATTTCAGGTTAGCATGCTATCTTATTGATGCAGTCTCCGCGTCCTGATAAATATGTCAGTAGTTAAAAACAGATGAAATGCGCAGATAAAAAAACACAGCCATGAGAAATGGCTGTGTTTTCTTTTACCCATGCACGGTGGTGAACAAGTGTTGACTAAGCAAAAACCACCTTGGCAACGTCACGATATTGTGCCGCAAAGTGCACTGTCATCCCCGCCTTGATGTAATCCGGCAGCTCTTCATAATCTTCCTGATTGGCTTTTGGGAGCACAAGCTCATGAATATCACTGCGACGAGCCGCAATGACCTTTTCACGGATTCCTCCCACCGGTAACACCTGACCTGTCAGAGTCAGCTCGCCTGTCATCGCGATTCCCGGCCGAATGGCCTGTTGTTTCGCCAATGACAATAGCGCCGTCGTCATCGTCACGCCTGCAGAGGGACCATCCTTGGGCGTAGCCCCTTCCGGTACGTGTAGATGAATAAACGTTTTGTCCCAACTATCCGGCTTGACGCCAAAGGATTTCAGATGGGAAAGCACATAGCTGTAGGCAATGTTGGCAGACTCCTGCATGACATCTCCCAGCTGACCGGTCAACTTTAATCCATGATTCAGCGAATGCACTTTTGTGGCTTCAATGGGTAACGTAGCACCTCCCATGGACGTCCACGCCAACCCTGTCACGACGCCAACGCCTTTCAGTACTTTCTCCTGACGGAACACCGGCGAGCCCAGATATTCCTTGAGATTCTTGATTGAAACCTTGACGGCCTCCTCACCTTCAAGCAGTTTAACCGCCGCCTTGCGAACGATCCGGTGCAGTTGTTTTTCCAACTGACGCACACCCGATTCGCGTGCATAGCCTTCGATCATGGCTCTCAAGGCCGTCTCTGTCAGGTTGATACGTTTCTTGGGAATATTGCCCCGCTTGAGCAGTTTTGGCCATAAATAGTGCTTGGCAATTTGCATTTTCTCTTCGGTAATATAGCCCGCCAGACGAATCGTTTCCATGCGGTCCAGCAAGGGACCAGGAATCGTATCCAGCTGATTGGCGGTACAGACAAACAGCACTTTGGAGAGGTCTACACGGACATCCAGATAGTTATCGAGGAAATCAACATTCTGTTCAGGATCAAGCACCTCCAGCAAGGCTGAGGCAGGGTCACCCTGATACGATTGGCTGAGTTTGTCGATTTCATCCAGCATAATCACCGGATTTTCGACTTCTACCTCTTTCAAGGCCTGAATAAGTTTCCCGGGCATGGCCCCCACATAAGTACGGCGGTGCCCTTTTATCTCGGCTTCATCACGCATACCGCCCAGTGAAAAGCGGTAGAACTCACGCCCCAGCGCTTCAGCAATCGAGCGTCCAATCGAGGTTTTACCTACACCGGGAGGCCCCACCAACAGCAGGATAGAGCCACCGACAGAGCCTTTGAATGCCCCTTCTGCCAAGAACTCGACAATACGGCTTTTTACACCGTCAAGACCATCGTGGTCCCGATCCAATACCTTGCGCGCATTACTTAAATCCAGCTTGTCTTCCGACGTCATTCCCCATGGCATGGCAGTGAGCCAGTCCAGATAGTTACGTGTAGTACCATACTCGGGTGAGCCGGTTTCCAGCACTGAAAGTTTGCCGAATTCATCATTGATACGTTCTTCTACACGAACAGGCACTTCCTTGCCATCCAGTCGCTCGCGGAAAGTATCAATATCGTTTTCACGATCATCTTTTGAAATGCCCAGCTCTTTCTGAATGACTTTGAGCTGTTCACGCAGGAAAAATTCACGCTGTCGTTCCTCCATCTGAGCATTGACTTGCTCGGAGATTTCGCTTTGCAGTTTGGCTACGTCGATTTCCTTGCGCAGGAGTGGCAAAACACGCTTCATTCGCTCCAGCACCGGCAATGTTTCCAGTACCGCCTGCAGCTCATCACTGTCCGCAGAGGTGATGGAAGCGGCAAAATCGGTCAATGGGCCCGGTTCATTCGGGCTGAAGCGATTCAGGTATTGTTTGAGCTCTTCGCCATAAAGTGGATTGATCGGTAACAACTGTTTTATGCCATTGATGATTGCCATGGCATAAGCACGTGTTTCATCATCCGTTTCATTAACAGGTTCCTGAGGATACTCCACTTCAGCCAGATAAGGCGGCTTTCGCGACAACCACCGAACAACACGAAAGCGTTTCAATCCTTGTGAGACAAACTGCATCTGCTCACCATCGGATTCGGCACGATGTACTTTAACGGCTGTCCCGACAGTAGGGAAATCTTCTACTTGAGGAGCTTCGTGGGTAATGTCACCCACATACATCAATCCAAGGGTATGATGTTCCCCCTCGGCGACCTCTTTCATCGTGGCTTCCCAACGCTCCCGGCTTACCATTAAGGGCTGAACCTGTGCGGGGAAAAAAGGACGGTTATGAATGGGAAGCAAATAAATACGTTTGGGCATGACATCCTGAGCCCGCACAATTTGTTGATTACCTGCCTGCGCATATGCACTCCCCTGACCGGGTTGGGCATTGTTTTTATCACTTTGCGGCATCACAACTTCCTTAATAGACAAGAGCGTGCTTGGTGGCACGCATAGGGTATTAATGATGCTATGAGGGCAACATACTCTATTATCAAGTATCTGCGCTCACTATCAGGGGGCTGGATTCTATTGAAACAACACACGAGAATAGCCTCATGCGCGAGCAAAGTCGCAAATGGTATAGTTGTGCTGGATGCTCTGACGATATTAGAAGAGAGAGAGCACCTGCTGCCCATTCACTTTCAACATACCATGGCTAATGACCAGATTGATGTTACCACTGTTATCCTCAGAACCACTCAGTGCTGACAGTGAGGCCGGAGCATGGAGCACATCCAGATCACCATGCACGTGCTGGCGCCACCATGTCATTCCAGCATCGGAATAAGCCGCTTCATAGGAAGTCGGAACACCGGAACGCCCATCGATGTTGATCAAGCCGCTGAGTGTCACCGGCTGAGCGAAGAGAGGTGTCTTCACTGTAAGCTGATTGATCCGCAGGCGAGGCGATCCAGCCAACATTGCCTGAATGTCTGGCCATGTCCGCTGCAGGAACTGGGCCAGTGCCAAATTCGTAGAGAGTGATTCCGGGGCTGAGTCGTTTGCGGCACCGGGTTGTTGGGAAACGGATGACGAGCTACTGAACGGCTTGGGTGAATATGCATTCGCATTGGCAAGAAGACGCGCCAATGCTGACATATCAATATGGTCCAGGGTTTCATCCAGCTTCAAGCTCCCCAACGCCTTGCCTGCTGTTTCTACCCGACCAAGGGATGCCAGAACATGATAAGTCAATTGCCCGTTCTTAAGGGATGCATTCCCCTGAAAAGAGAGATCATGCACTGAAATATCACGGGATGACAGCGGCAACGGCAGGAATCCACTCAAGGTGAGCGCCCCTATTTCGACCTTTTCCTGGTAGAAATCAGCGGCATTAGCCTTATACGCTTGGTCTCCTAGGTCATGCTTAGAAGTATTGAGCAGCGAAGACAGGCTTCTATCCACATAATCATGGCCTGCCCCAACGCGATAAATACGTTGACCATTGCCCCATTGCAGGGAGTGCCAATGGATATCATAGATGACACGATTCCCTTTAACAGAAAAAGGGAGGCGAACACCTGCCGCATCCAGCGTAGTCGAATTACCCGCCAATGTGCGATGAAGATCTGAAGCCCGAGCCTCACCATGCACTGTACGCGTGAGCGGATTGATCGATGCATGAAATGTGGGGGCAGGATAATGGGCGAACAGCGTGGCGAAGTCGTAGGGAGAGCCAGGCTGGGACGAACGCCATTGTGGCTCAACACGCCCATCCAGGGTTGTGTGAAAGACACCATGATGCACAATCAGAGGCAGCATCACCTTGCGGAGAGGAAAATTCGACTGAGCGGAAAATTCGCCAACGACTTGTAATGAAGATTTGAATAGGCCTTTGTTAACGGCCGTGCGATACCAATGAACATCCGTGGTTTGATTAAGGGTATGAAGCTCACGGTCCAGATAACGTGCAAACGCGTCACGACAATAGGTCAGCGCAGCTAAATAGCCCACCAGAATGACGACAACGATAGCCAAACAGGCGGCAATTACTCCCTTCTTTTTAACTCTGGATATCATCGTTCACTCCATCGACGCCGTGCTGAACCCAGTATCAGTCCCAGTGACGGCTCTTGTGCAGTACACGGTATACATTATCCACTCGATCCAGTCATGTCAGGACGCCAACTCCACCGCTGAATACTTTAAATCCGACAGGCACGTGTTAATACAACACTCCGGGATCAGAACATCCACAGCACCAGATGCGTCAGGCACAGGGCGAAAATACCTGCCATGACATCATCCAGCATGATACCAAAGCCACCCGTCACACGGCGATCAATGGTACGGATGGGCCACGGTTTAAGGACATCGAAAATTCTGAAAAACACAAATCCCAGTACGACTGCCTTCCATGAAAAGGAAACACCCCACAAGGTGATCCAATAGCCAACGAATTCGTCCCAGACAATCCCCGAGTGATCATGTACCCCTATATCGTATGAGGTTTTGCCACATAACCAGATACCAACAAAAAAAGTGATCAGCAAAATAACGCTATAAGTAGGGAGTGAAAACCAGGAGAGGCACCAATACAAGGGAATTGCGGCTAATGTTCCGAAAGTACCGGGAGCAAATGGGGCAGCCCCGCTGCCGAAACCAAAAGCAGCCAAGTGAACGGGTGAGTGCCAGACACTTTTCGGCGTTCGGTTCATGTCAGCTGCTCGCTCTTGTCAAAATGATCCCATCCCTTGGCAACAAGCGGTTCTCCTTGAGGAGTATGGATCACTGGAGCAGCCGCGTCGTGCGAGTACGTTGAACCTACCGGTGCCACTTTCATCCGACCGATGACATTAAGCGAGGCACCACAGTTTGCCAACACCTGCTCTACATAATCCTTCAACTGCTCAGGAAGGGTGAAGAGGAGTTCATAATCATCGCCCCCATTGAGTGCAAGTTCATGTGACGCAGATTCACCGACTTCATTGATGAGTTCTGTAGAGATGGGTAGACGTTCCGTATCCAACACGGCACTGAGCCCCGATGCGTGACACATGTGAGTCAGATCAGCCAATAACCCGTCAGAAATATCCATGGCAGCGGAAGCCATACCTATCAATGCCTGACCAGCGGCTATACGAGGTTGGGGATAGAGATACGCTTGAAGAAGTGGGTTATCCACGATGTTGCGTTGACCGGCTTGCCATTGTGCCAATCCGCCAGCGGCATTGCCCAACGACCCCGTCACGGCAATGAGATCCCCTGCCTTGGCGGTGTCCCTCCGCAGCGTAGCGGTCGGATCATTTTCTCCCAGGACCGTAACAGAAATCGCTAGCGCTCCTCGCGTGACATCCCCCCCGACCAGCGTCATCCCATTCTGACGGGCCAAAGAGTGAAAGCCTTCACTGAATTGCTCAAGCCAAATATCATCGGTACGATCCAGCGTCAGCGCCATCAGGCACCAGCGCGGGCGAGCGCCCATCGCCGCCAGATCAGAGAGGCTCACCGCCAATGCCCGATAGCCAATCGCATGGGCGGGCGCATCTGCTGGAAAATGCATATCAACAAGGGAAGTATCTACACTGACCGACACCCCCTTTTCAGGCGATGGCTCCAACAAGGCAGCATCATCGCCTGCATGGAGTAGCACACCACTGCCGGGAACCACACCGCTGGGGTAACCGTCACGACGATCGGGTTGTCGATTACCCGTCCCCAATAAATGCCGTTTGATCAGATCGAACTCACCGGTCATGGCAATAGCCGTTAACGCCTGCGCGCCTGTACTTCAATCGGCCGAAGCGATGCAGCCAGCTTGTCGAGGATTCCATTAACGTATTTGTGACCATCCGTAGCACCGAATTCACGTGCCAGCTCGATACATTCGTTGATCACCACGCGGTAGGGGACTTCCTGACGTTCCATGAGCTCATATGTCCCCAAACGCAAGATAGCCAATTCGATGGCATCCAGCTCATTCAGGGAGCGGTCAAGCAAGGGCACCAGTTTTTCATCAATGGCCTGCCAGGATTTACCCACTCCCTGCAGCAATTTGTGAAACAGTGCGAGATCAGCGATTCCCATCACTTCAACCCAGTTTTCCGATTTAAGCATATCGTCATCGGCTTGCTGGCTACGGAATTCCACTTCGATGGTGGTCAGGGATTTTTCGCGGTGCTGAAGCTGCCATTGATAAAGTGCCTGTACGGCCAATTCACGTGCGGCATGGCGAGCAACCTGTGCACTGTTCCCTTTTTTGGAGCGACCATTCTTGCCGGCGGAGGGATTATGTGCCCGTTGCCCCGTATTTTCATTACTCAAGGATTCATCCTTATTTTTTTCACTACTAGACTGACTCATCCAACGCACTCCGCACACACTTTACATGCTTCCAAACGTGTTGTGTTCGGGACACTCTGTTCGAAATAACATGCCCAAACACCTTGATCTGTAAATTATAACTGACAATAGCGACCATTGATCACTTTGCCTTTCCTGTCCGATATCATACCCTGTTATTTGCACAGATATGTATTCGGATTTTCACCATTGAAAATTCATTCAAAACATTTCAGCCTGACGGTCATTCGCCAGTCATCACCAATCGCACGCATTGACGTAATGTCTACCCGTTTTTGATCAGCCATCCGCTGGATATCCAGCCCCAAAAGCGGTCTGCCCGAGCTTCCCAGCAACGTCGGCGCCATATAAATGACACATTCGTCTGCCAGTGCTTCCTCGATAAACGCACCCGCCAGAGTCGCACCGGTTTCAACAAGCAGCTCATTGCACTGTTCTTTATGGGCCAGATACTCCAACAGTCCTTTTAAATCGATACGATCAGCAATACCCCGGTTAGCAGGATTATCCCCTTGCGATGGCGAGTAAGCCACAGACTCGGCACTGGCAAGGTTCGTTTCACCGCATGAACTCACATGATCTTCCGACGTCATGGATAACTGACGAAACTGCCCGCTCCCCTCTTGATAAAGAATTTCCGCGCCGGCTGCCTGAAGGACGTTTATTCGCTGTGTGTCCTCGCTACGTGTTACAACGAGTGTTCGACCTGGTTGGTGGAGGACATTGGCATCCACAGGTAACCGAAGCTGTGAATCGACGATGACTCTAAGGGGCTGACGATTGACAGGCGGTTGATGATGCCTGTTCGGCGCGTCGTTTCCCTGTTGATTCTGACGCACCGTCAAGCGGCTATCATCAATCAGAATGCTCTCTATGCCACTCAATATCGCGCTTGAGCGTGCGCGTATTCGTTGTACATCTTCCCGCGCAGCCGAGCCGGTAATCCACTGGGACTCGCCACTTGCCATGGCCGTACGTCCGTCCAGACTGGAGGCCAGTTTAATACGAACGAAAGGCCGACCATACTTCATCCGGAAAATAAAGCCCGGGTTAAGGTCTTTGGCGGCTTGCTCACACACACCTACCGTAACGTTTATGCCTGCCGCTTTACAGTGCGCGATCCCTCGACCGGAGACTTCAGGGTTGGGATCCTGCATAGCCACAACCAAACGTGTAATGCCAGCAGCCACCAAGGCATCAGCACAAGGGCCTGTACGCCCATGGTGTGAACATGGCTCCAGGGTAACATAGGCAGTAGCCCCTTCGGCGTGCCCCGCCGCTTTCAGCGCATTGATCTCCGCGTGAGGCTCTCCTGCCCGTTGATGCCACCCCTCCCCGATGACCTGCCCATCCTTGACCAACACACAGCCTACTCTTGGATTGGGCATAGTGGTATAGCGCCCATTCCATGCCAACCGTATGGCACGTGCCATATAAAATTCATCGTTATGGTTCACGGTGTGCGGAGGGCAAATGTTTGAGGCGTCAGTATGTGCGTCGTCCAACACGCGCTCATACAGATCATTCGGGTTACTCATCATGTGTTGTTTCATCCACCATGGGTACTGGCTCTTGATCGACCCCGGATCGCTTTGAAGTTCTCAAAGACGTGTTGGGTTCTTGAGTAAGACGATCAATTTCAGCCCGGAACTCCGCAACATCCTCAAACTTGCGATAAACGGAAGCGAAACGAATATAAGCCACCTGATCCAGCCGTTTCAGCTCCAGCATTACCTCTTCACCAATGTCACGTGCGCCTATCTCGCGCTCACCACGCGCACGAATACGTTGGCGGACATGTTCCATCGAGGCTTCAATCCTTTCCGAAGACACCGGTCGTTTTTCGAGAGCGCGCATCATACCCGCGCGCAATTTAGCCTGATCAAAGCTTTCACGGGTACCGTCCCCCTTGACCACACGAGGCATCACCAGCTCAGCGGTTTCATAGGTGGTAAAACGCTCTCCACAACTAAGGCATTGCCGGCGCCTACGCACCTGATCACCCTCCGCGACCAGCCGGGAATCACTGACCTTGGTTTCCTGAGTGCCACAAAAGGGACAATGCATGGGACCTATCCTTGTTAGCGTCAATTGACAGGACGAAAGGGTATAAATGAAAACGGAACAAGGGCCTGTCTTGAACAAGCCAACGAGAAACCACTATTCTAACATGACTTCACAAACTCCCCTATTGTGCAATATTGTCGCACACCCCGGACGCGGGGACTTTATTAGGTTAAACTGAAGTTACAGGCGGATATTAAATATAATATCCTTGTCAGCATGGGTTCACCTGTTACAGAAAAGGACATTTTCCATGGATCTTCTCTCCTGGATCATCACAGGCGCCATTGTGGGTGCAATCATTAACATCGTTATCCCCGAAAGAATCAGCGTTGGGTTCCTCGGTGCAATGGGCGCGGGTGCATTGGGTGGCGTTGTTATCAGCTTCATCTGCTCAGTATTCGGCATTTTACCGGAACTTCAGTTCAGCATGACTGGCTTGGGAACAGCGGCTATCGGTAGTGTCATTGCTCAGTTGGTTATCGTTGGTTTCCGCAAAGTCGCCAAGGTTTAATCGCCGGCAACGCCTGCTGATGTGACTGTTATATAATGGTGGCAGTCAACATCTCATGAAAACATCAGCCTCTTTTATGCTGCCCGTACGGAGTTCAAAAAAGGCTGATGTTTTTTTATTCATACTTTATCGCCTCCAAAACGTGCCTGTCAGACGCTTTCCGTCAAACTTTTACTGTCAATCACCTGCCAACACCTCAACTTTAAATACCTGTAAGCCCCATTACCATGAGGTATCTGGGCTTGCCACTTCATTCGTATACCGCTCAAGTGAATCAAGGGCGAACAAAGCGATTTTTTATCAGGCTCGCCACTGTCGTCACCAGTAGTATCCCCACAATGACGCCAAGTGAAATGCCATTGGATATCTCTGGTACTGAAGACACCGGCATTCCATGATGAATAAAGGGAAGTTGGTTATGATGAAGTGATTCCATTATCAGCTTCACACCGATAAAGGCCAGAATTGCCGCTAACCCAAGCCCCAGATACGCGAGTTTTTGAAGCAATCCACCCAACAGGAAATAAAGTTGCACGAGCCCTAACAGCGCGAAGGCATTAGCCATCAAAACGATATAGGGAATCTGGGTAAGCCCGTATATCGCAGGTATCGAATCAAGTGCAAACATGACATCTGTCAATCCAAGCGCGACGACCACGATAACCAACGGTGTAAGCCAACGCTTGCCTTCTATACGTGTCATAAAACGATTGCCATCGAAGTCAGGACTGATCGACAAACGACGTTGTACATAACGAATCAACGCATTGGGTTGGTACTCATCTTCCTTATCATCCGAACACTCTTCGATGATCAACTTCACCGCACTGTAAAGGAGGAAAAGGCCGAAAAGGTAAAATATCCAGCTAAAGCGAGAGATGAGATCCCCCCCTACCATAATCAACCCGCCACGGATGACAAGCGCCAGTAATATACCGATAAGCAACGCTTTTTGCTGGGCTTCTTCAGGCACATTGAAGCGTGCCATTAAAATGGCAAACACAAAGAGGTTGTCCATCGAAAGGCTTTTTTCAGTGACAAACCCGGCAAGAAAAGAAACGCCCACCTGATGCCCCATGGTTTGGAACAGGCCTATACCAAACAGGAATGCCAATACGATATAAAAGCACGACCACAGAAGGGATTCCCTGAAGGAAGGAACATGCGCCTTGCGTACATGGGAGATAAAATCAAAAGCAAAGAGAAACAACAGTGCGAGCAGGGAGAGGCCCCAAACCCAGAGTGGAATAGACATAGAATGCTCCGGCTAACCATAGTGTAAACACGGCATGAGCCGTGGTCGGTTACCGGAGGTCTCTTTCTCACCAAACAATGGGTTATGTTTGGTGCCAATAATTCCGGAGCGTTGGCTCGTGATGACGAAATTATTGCGGGGATCACTGAATTATTACCGTGGGTATAAGCAGTGAGTCAGGCCTGTCGAATACCAGCCAATATAAACCCCGTGAAATACTCCCCTCCAAAGTAGTCGGCATTGTGCTGAAAGCATCGGAGTAGGTCAAGCTATTTGATACGGTAATACCACAGAAACGGCTTCATTCAAGTTTCAATATGATGAATAGCATTCATCCGATTCAATCCTGTCGTTATTTCACTCTACCTTCCTTTTATACATCTCCTTTGTTATCAAGCTCGACAGCTTCATACATGCGCTTGAGAAGATCGGGAAACGCCGACTGAATGCGATTCCAACTCGGAATAAAAGGCTGATCATCCTCTGCTGCTTTCAAATAATCCGTGCTGGCATCCGCGATCACTTTGGTAAATAACTCAACCGTACGTTCTTCCGCATGGCGGTCGAGTTTCATGCCATTGACAAGAGCATCATGGTAATAGTTTTCGATCATATCGAGCGCCGTACGATAATAGGTTGCCTTCAATGTCCGAAGGGAATCACTGGAAATGCGCACCCCTAATGTTGAGAGTTTGCGAAAGAGCGCTTTAGCAATATCCAGTGACATGCGCGACAACCCACGAGTACTATCGCCTTCCGACAACGGTTGATGTTTGTGATCGTAATAATCAGCGATATCCACCTGGCAAAGACGTTTTGTACTGTAATTGCGGTGAAGTTCCGACAACACGCCTATTTCCAACCCCCAATCCCCGGGTATACGAATATTGCCCAGGACTTCGGTGCGCATGGCAAATTCACCTGACAATGGATAACGGTAACTGGAGAGATAGCGGAGATATTCGGAAGAACCATACACTGTTTGCAAGGCTTGAAGGAGCGGTGTCACCAGCAGGCGCCCTACACGACCATTCAATTTCCCCCCGGCCACACGCGCATAATACCCTTTACTGAATTCATAATTGATTTGGGGATGGGCAATGGGATAAAGCAGGCGCGCCAGCATACTACGCCGATAAGTCGTGATATCCGCATCATGAAGAGCGATGACTTCCGTGCGCCGAGAAGCCAATGCGTAACCTGAACAAAACCAGACATTTCGCCCTTTGCCGGGTTCCAGGGGAGATAATCCTTCGGACGTCAGCTCCTCATCCAGTTCACGCAACCGAGGGCCATCGTTCCACAAGATGCGATGGCGTTGAGGAAGGCGAGAGAAATAATCGCGCGCATACAAAAACTGGTCTCGATCTGCCCGATCCAATCCAATGATAATTTCAGTCAGATAAGTTGCCTGTGATAGCTCATCGAGAATCGTTTTAAGAGCCGGCCTCTCCAGTTCAGAAAATAAAGATGGCAGGATTAACCCCATGGGACGTCGGCGCGAAAAACGCTTGAGTTCCTCTTCCAACGACTCGACCGGTCGTTGAACAAGATTATGCAGTGTTGTAATGACACCATTCTGATGAAAATCACCCATGCGTCTCTCCTTCTGGCTGAAAGGGATACGGCGCATCATGTTCAGAGAATGGATACAAAGGGCATACTTCTCTTCACCGATGTTCCGATTCACCTATTGATAACGTTTTGCCACCCGTCTCAAAACTGCCATTAATTGTATATTTTCTATCCGTTAATAACGGCAACCACCGGACGATCTGACAATACGCGAACACATTGGGCCACCGGCATATCAAGAGACAACAGCGCTCAACTACTCATAGACGCCCCCAATCTGTTCATCCGCTGAAGGCCCGACTACCATGGTTCATATCAAAGCGTAACTTATTGAATGTCATTTCAATTTAAATTTAACTCTAGTTTGAATATAACCCCAAGGGCCTATTTCTCGCCACTTTAATACCAACGATTCATTCAGGAAACAAATCAACCCAGAACACCACTATCGGCT
>Ga0157360_1000399_pt1 | contig 16524 bp, 17 predicted proteins | sample AttlaeALBM1_FD_111483 | JGI IMG/M metagenome (GOLD analysis project Ga0157360, IMG submission 111483) | Fungus gardens microbial communities from leaf cutter ant in Ribeirão Preto, State of São Paulo, Brazil - Atta laevigata ALBM1 | ecosystem: Host-associated > Fungi > Mycelium > Unclassified ... | reverse complement strand
AGTAGAAAATAACATCACACTTTTGAAATTCAATTAACAAAATTAAAGAAAGCAGCTACTGGAGGGTGACTTGGATATGCAAATGTCAATGGATGAATGATGCGTCGTGTCATGCTCGCACACCATTGTTCTTGAGAACTGAGGTGTCCGGCCCATCACCCCAGTCTTGTCATGATTCAACTGAAGTCATTTTCTCTCTCTCTTGACCCCTGGACCGACTATCTTTCCAGAATCAAAAAACCCACTTAGTTGGTATAGGCACTATCTCACCGTAGTATGTATGCTCTCATGTTATCATCACCCTCGTTTTTTTAATAAAGATAGTCGGGAGAGAGCATGTATTTGTGGTGCGAAGACTAGCAAGAGAAGATTTATCAGTGTCCTCATCATGAAAAAACTCTGGTATCTCTCTCTCCCTGACCTATGTATTATCGATGTAGGTGGTCAGTCCAGCCATTTCTGCTAGTTTAATTTACTTCTAAATGCCTATGTAACGAAGTCATAGGCTCTCCCACCCTATCCGCAGAGGTGATATCCCGTTTCAACTCCAAGAAGAATAATATACAAGGTACGTCATCTATGAAACATGTTGTGTTTAAAATTGGTTGGCATTTCTTATCAGGCTTTCCCTGATCAAACTCATCTCTTGTTCAATCCCTCTCAATGGTTTTCTACCCATTGACTGCTGCTCTACAAAGACTAAAATGCCTGAGACATAACATCGATGGTCCATGATTTGTCACGGCGTAGATTTCCATCCTAGCTTTATTCTCAACTACACAAATGTAATTAATGCATTATCTCCTCGTATCAATTTCTCACTCAATTCATCAGAACTCACTAATCATGTGGTGCAAGATGAACGGACAGAACAATGGTTATTGTGTTGTCTACATCTAACATTATCTACCGGGACATCCTATCCATCATCTTGCCTCTTCATGTATTTCTTCGCCCATGGAGGTAGCTCCTTTATCGCCTCACGAAATATTTGCTTCAGTGTTCCTAGTGGACTCTGGATGACAGAACATGAGAGTTTCCACAGTCCCAGAATCTATACTTTCGTCCAAAGGACAATTTGCTTTGAGTAAATTGAGTATCAACCGTGACACCTGAGCAACACAAAAATCAGCAGTGACGATAGAGATATAAGGAAGAAGCAGTTTAGTTTACAATAAAGGTATTGATGAAGTATGGAAAGCTGATAATTAGGGTCAGTAAGGGAAAAACCACCAACAATAACAACATACTAGATCGTGATAGCAAAAATAAAAAAAGGAAAACTTTGGAGAAGAGCGGCTCCCATGCTTGAAAGGACTTCGAAAAGAATGAGTTCTAGTCCAGTAGTTTTAGAGTCCAGGCTTACCCAAGAGACTGAATCGATATACAATCAGTTAGACCAATAACATCCAGTTTGGACTCACGGTATGAATAACAAGGTCCCATCGCGGTAAAACACATACAATAAACGGGTCGAGGTTTTCATGTGAGAAATACGGCTGCGCACTCCATCACCACAAACCCTCTGTGTTTTGTATGTCATGATAAACCTGATTAATGTCAAGAGAACTTCAATTGCGGTTGCTGTTGCCCTGATGATTCTTTTTTTGTGTGAGAATATAGATGCAAGTCAGCAAAGAGAAATATGCTAGGACACATACTGAAAGGCACTACCAAGCTTGTTTTCTATATCTGAAAGATGCGTTGATTTTATCCAGCAAGCATGGAGAGGGACTTGCATTCCGGAAACTGATTCGACGTATACATCAACTATCACCACAGACATCGCGGACTGAAAAGTACAATCAGTCGATGGGTTAAGTATCATACTGTCTTTAAAGCCTACCAGGATCTCAGCTAATTTCGACCATCAGTCATCTCTATCAATCAGAAATCAAATTTTACAAAACATACCTGCCGTCATGAAATATAGAATTAGTGTGACTAGAGTTTAAAAAAAATCAATATAACGAGTCCATTGACACATATACCTAGCTATCTCACCAGTTAAATCCTTGTTCCAAATTGCTCGAAGGCGCAAGATCATCAGAATCTTCACTACCAATGAATTTAACGTTGTGAGGAAGCTATTGACATCAGATACTCTAGTCCTTGAGAGTCATGATGAAACTCACTCGATAGCTAGTGAGTCTCCAAATGTACACCTAGCAAAGGAGTGGGTCAGAGCAAGGAGCAAATACATTTGACCTGTACCACTATGACATCCTAGTCAATGGAAATATCAAAGCTGAATTAAGGATAATGTCTCACTGATTTCGATGCCCAGGTTTTATTGTCAACTGGTGAAGTTGTTATCAATATGCATTTGATTTATGTCAGAAAATTTCTTCATACTATATGTATGCATTCTGAAAATTTTGATCAGTTGTTTCATCCAACAAAGTAAGGGGTGACACTAACATCACGCCTATCCAGTTGATTATCAAGATTGAAAAATAGATGACATGTGATTTTGACCACTTCCTCCTGAGTTCAAACATGTCAGTGGAGATAGTCGGCCATTGAATGAGAAACATGCCTATGAAGGTACTGAACCTAGGAGAGAAGAGATATGTAGATGATTCCTTACAAGTGGAAAGCCTCACCTGTTGAGGGACGTGATAGATAAAATCATATAGCATCAAAGTGATAACTATGACTTGAAAAGGCTTCGGCCGTTGCTCCGAGAAATATAGAATGAGGAATTGCATACCTTCGCTGTAACGTCCATATGACAGGAGCTCCAGGTTAAAAACATAATCTTCTGGCATTAGCCCGTACTGATCAGCCATCTGAGTGGGATGTGCAGAAGGGAGGTACTTTGTACGTACGGAAAATGGTTCAATCATATATATCAGCTTGTGTTATTAGACAATATTCTATTCGGTTGCGCGCAGACCAAAAAACTGATCAAGGTCAAACATCTGATATCGTCAGTGCAGTATTCTACATCAAAGCTTGATGAAACTTGATCCCAGTTGAAGATGACGAGCCGTTCCAGCGTCTCAATTCAATTGACAGTTGGTAACAGAGAGGTTTCACAGTCTCAAGCAGAAAATGCTGTTCAAGACCTCGGTTCTACGTCAATCAGTGGATACTTGGCAGTGTAATGCTCATCACTATGGTCTTCCAGAAGCAAGATGTCTGATAAATCACATCTTTGATATCTAGTGAAACCTCTTACATCCTGATGACCCTTCCTTGAAGTGTCTGCCTTCGCATAACACAGCCACTGCAACATGAGGCACTTTTTCGGAGATTTTTTCTCACCACCTCAGACCAGAGCACTATTCTTTTTTTTTTCAGTAGGAGGAAAACTGGTTAACCAGCATGGGATCGCTCCCATAGTGTGGGCTTGGCTATGCTGACCCACTAAAAACCTCCCCGGGTTCCAAACCCCACCTGAGCTCCTTACCTGGGTGAGGTCAAAAGGGAATGTTGCCCTTTCTCCTTGACTTGGAGCAGGTATGCCATACTGGCAGGACTTCCATCCTGATTTATTTGTTATGGTCATTGGTCCTTGGTCATTTTTGGGTCTTTGTCTTTAGGTCATTCATCTTGCATGCTATTATCTTCAGCTCTATTCAGAGAATAGGCCTACTGAGCTCCCTCAATTTCTGTTTGTGGTCCTTGCCATTAAACTGAGGTCATCATTGTGGGTCCAATTATCTGGCTTAGACACATTTGGCAAAGGAGGGTATTATCCCAATTCTCTGAGCCCTGGGTCTATGGCAAGGGAGTGTCCCAGGCAGGGCAGGTACTTTGGCACCCATTATCCTTTCCCCTGGGGACACTGTCCTTTTTCATTGATTGGACAGTGACAGCCTTGTCAACAATAAATTGTACTTCCAGTCTTAAAGGGAAAGTCTGGACAGAGATGTTTCTCAAGGCTTTGAGTCTTGTGCAAAATACTGACCCATTTGTGAACTCACCACTGGTGGAGAGCTCTTTGACTTTGTCCTTGTTTATAGAGCAAGATGCCATCATTGTCATCTGCTCTGTTGTTGATGCTATTGACTACCTTTACCATGGCATCATCATCAAGTATGCTTTTCTCTCTCTCTCTCATTCCCCTCCCTTGAGAACATCTTCTACTATCACAATGACCCTAACAGTGACAGTGACATTGTCTACTTTGGCATGTGAGTCCTCCATCCTTTTTGCCTACTCTTTGCTCATCTTTTCACAGAGAAAAACTCCTCTATTCTCCCAACAAACAACCTACCTTTTGTAAGAAAGCTAAACTCCAAGCTGGAATAAAGCCAACTGCTCTTTGTTCAGCAATTGACAAAGAGAACTCAATGGAGTTTCTATTGGATTTTCTACACTACTTATACAACTACTTGTAAGAGGACCCCTAACACGCGACTCCAGAGCCTGTACTAGTCCTCCAGAGTGACCCTGTAGCTGATCCAATATTACTACGTAATATTTGGTCTTACTCCCATCATTCCAAGAACACTCCATTGCCTCCTAGCACACTTTCATTGTTCAGACCCTAGTTACCCAATACAGGGATGCAAGGACTCTGTAGTATATATAATGTAGATTATTCCCTCCAGGAGCCTCATCTAATTCTCTGAGGAATCTCCTGGAGTCTTGTGTCCCAGTTACCCTTACAGCAGAATTAGATCTCATTGTCAGAGCCCTGGAAATTCTCAGTGGACAGCCACCCTCTGGTTGCCCTCTGCTAACAAACTCTGGTCCTCTGATCACTCTGCTCCAAGAGAGATGTCGCTCCCTGCAGACACCCCCCCAGCTGTCGCCGATGCCTTGGGCTACCTACAGCACTATCTCCAAGAGTTGACCAAACGTCAGAATGTTTCGGAACACACTATTAATGCTACCCTCACAGGCCTGACAGCCCAACTACAACAACTCACTCAACTCATGACCAGCCCCACTCCCACTCCAACAGTTGCTCCACCTCTAATATCCATATCTCCCTCTCCTGTCAGCCCTCCTTCCCCAGTTCCATCTGCCCTGTCTAAACAGTAGACGAGGCCAAAACTCCCTTTTCCCCCAGACTTCTCCAGTGAATGGAGCTTCAGTCAAGCCTTCCTTAACTCCTGTACATTATATCTATGCCTGGCCCCAAAGCAGTTCAGCTGCAACGAGAAGAAAATCCTTTAAACCCTTGCCTTTTTCAAAGATGGATGAGCTGCGAGATGATCCGAAAACCTCTTTTGCCAGGAGGCAAACACCGGCATCTTTCCCATCCAATCCTGGACCCACTTCGAACAACAGTTCCAGAGTCAATTCTTTCCAGTCAATGCAGAAGCAGATGCTGTTAACGCTCTGGAAGGCTCCTCGTATTATCAAGGAAACCAGACAGTAGACAACTACTTGGACAGTTTTCTGACCTTGGTCTCTGACACCGGATACACTGACCCCTGGACCCTGGTAGTAAAGTTCTGTCAAGGCCTCAAGTCGAACATCCAGGGCCAAATCACCACCATGCCCTTCGGACGACCTGCAGACACTGATCCAGAGGCTTGGTATGTAGCCGCCCGGAGGGTTGACCAAGTATGGTTGACTAATGAGGCTTTTCAATTCACGCTCTGGTCAACAACTATGGTCCTCATGCGCTCTGCCCTTCCTTAGTCTACCCCTCTCTCGACATTCCACCTTCCTTAGTCTGCTCTGCCCTCTGTTCTACTGAGACCCACTCTGCCTGTACTGTCTGGAGGAATACCTATGGATGTAGATGCAGTCTGGAAGACGTGCTCGCTATCTCTGTAAGAGTGCTATCAGTATGGAGAGGCTAACTATCTTGTAAGGGACTGTCCCCACTGCTTGGATGTCTGGAAGCTAACCATGGAGCAACAGAAGGAATTGATTGAAGACTTGATGGCTTTGAAGGATGCAGTAGAGGAAGAGGAAGTTGGTTCTGCCCTGGAGAAGGATTTTGTTTAGTGCGACCGGCGAAAAGTGTGCCCCAGTCGTTGTTAATAAATAGGTTCGCTATATTGAATGTAGAAGAAGTCACTACAGATATCCGTGAACCTATAGACATACCCCTCCCCTCTGCTCCAGACAGGAAAGCCTTGTCTCAGAGGCCGAAATGGGAAAAGAGACTACCTAGACAACTCTCTACCAACACCCTCGACACCCACAGAATATCTATTATTCTTTCTATAGAGATCGGTACCACTGACACTAGTGAGGTGCATTCCGTCAAGGTGCTTTTGGACTCCAGAGCTATGGGCAACTTTATAGACAAAGATTTTGTCTGTACGAAGGATATTAGCACCCAGAACATCTCTCACCCCATACTAGTGTTCAACGTGAATGGCTCCCCTAACAAAGTAGGGCAAATCTCCGAAGTGGTGGATGTAGTCCTCTATTATAAGACCCACTCTGAAAGGACGTTCCTTGCTGTCTCTAACCTCGGGAAGCAGAGCATGATCCTTGGCTACACCTGGCTCAAGGACCATAATATAGAGGTCAATTGGCAAACTGGAGAAGTGCAGATGAACCGGTGCCCCTCTCGATGTGAAGGATGCCACATGATATGAAAGGAACAAGCATCGCAGAAGAAAATAGAGACCAGAGCCATCAACATCTGTCAATCCAGACCCTCTCCAGAGTATGTGGAAAACTTGGAAGAAGATGAGACCCTCCTCTGGATTTGCAAGGTTGAATACGAGCTAGGGAACAGACTCTTCGTGACGAGAATCCTCCCAGAGCCTGCTGTAGAGGACCTTTGTGCTACCTCTATAATCTCCCAGAAACTTGCGGAAGGAGTCTGTTGAGCCTCGGAAATACAGAAGGGACTTCTCACCCTACCCGACTGTACTAAAGGATTCGAATCGGTATTTGCAAAGGAAGACTTCAACGTCCTCCCGGAGCACAGGTAGTAGAACCACGCTATTGAGCTCATTCTAGGCTCGGAGCCTAAGTCGTCAAAGGTCTATCCCCTGTCTTCAGTGGAACAAAAGGAGTTGGACTCCTTCCTGGAGGAGAACCTATGTACCAGACGGATTCGCCCTTCCAAATCACCCATAGCAGCCCCAGTATTCTTCATTAAGAAAAAGAACAGCTCACTCCGGTTGGTTCAGGACTACTGAGCACTCAATTCCATGACAGTCAAGAATAAGTATCCCCTCCCACTGATCTCTGAACTTGTATCGCAACTCTGTGGAGCGAGATACTTTACCAAGCTGGATGTCTGTTGGGGTTTCAACAATGTCTGCATTAAGCCCAGAGACAAGTGGAAGGTGGCCTTTCGGACCAATTGAGGCCTATTCAAACCTTTGGTAATGTTCTTTGGAATGACCAACAGCCTAGCCACCTTCCAAACTATGATGAACAATATCTTCTGAGACCTTATAGCAGAAGGCATTATGGTGGTCTATCTAGATGACATCCTGATCTTTGCTAGGACAGAAGAAGAGCACATGAAGGCTATCAGATGGGTATTACAGGTCTTATAGGAAAACAAAATTTTCCTCTGCCTGGAGAAATGTGAGTTCTGCAAGGAGCGAATCAAGTACTTGCAACTAGTCATCTCAGAGAACAAAGTTTCCATGGATCCAATCAAGGTCGCAGGAGTCTGAGAGTGGCCTACTCTGGAAAACAAGACGGACATCCAGGCTTTCCTAGGCTTTGTGAACTTCTACCAGAGGTTTATTTGGGATTTCTCTGTCAAAGCTTGACCTCTTTTCAACTTAACATGCTCCAAACCAGTCTGGACATAGAGCAGAAGAGAACAGGCAGCCTTCAAGGACCTCAAAATGGCGGTGACCACTGCTCCGGTGTTGATGTCCTCTCAGGACTTGGAGCCTTTCCGAGTCGAAGCGGATAGTTCAGACTTTGCCACAGAAGCAGTCTTATCTCAGCAGTCGACGATGGACAGAAAATGGCACTCTGTGGCATTCTACAGCAAATCCCTATCCTCCATGGAGTGGAACTATGAAATCCACGACAAGGAAATGCTGGCTATTATCTGCGTGTTAGAAGAGTGGAGGCACTTCCTGGAAGGAGCGACCCATCCGGTAGAGATCTGGACTGACCACAAGAACCTTGAGTATTTCATGATGGCCAAGAAACTTAACTGTTGTCAAGCCCGTTGGTCCTTGCATCTGGCTAGGTTTGACTTCCTACTTCACCACCGTCCTGGGCATACCATAGGCAAACTGGACGTACTGTTGAGAAGAGCTGATCATGGAAACAGAGTCTTGGACAACAAGAACATAGTCCTCCTTCGACCAGAAGTCCTTGCGGTGTGTGCTCTAGAAGGGATGGAACTGACAGGCATAGAACAAAAGATCTTGTCTGACATCCATAAGGGGAACCAAAACAAAGACCAAGAGGAACTCATAGCTAAGGTAGCACGAGAGCTCCAGAGCTCCACCAACGAGGCAGTACACTCCTCGGAGTGGTTGAACATAGATGGCTTACTCTGGTTCCAAGAGAAGATATACATACCCTGGAGTCCAGACCTATACAGGCAGATCATAGCCCTTTGCCATGATACCCAGATTGCAGGGCACCCCAGATGCTGGAAGACATTGGAACTAGTGTCCTGGAACTACTGGTGGCCCCAGATGTCTAGGTACATCGGCCAGTATATAAGTACCTGCGATCTCTGCCTCTAGACAAAACCTTGGCGATACTCTCCAGTCGGCGAGCTTCAACTGCTCTCCATTCCGGACACATGGTGGGATACACTCAGTGTCGATTTTGTGGTCGAACTCCCAGAGCCCTCTGGACATAACGCCATCATGACAGTCATGGATGCTGTCTCCAAAAGAGTACACTTCATTCCAACACACACGACGGTCACTATGGAAGGAGCAGCCCGACTCTTTCTCTATTATGTCTGGAAACTCCATGGCCTCCTAAAACGTGTTGTCTCTGACCACAGATCTCAATTCATAGCTTCGTTCACCAAGGAACTGTACAGGCTACTAGGTATATGAATATCCTCCCCTACAGCTTGGCACCCCCAGACGGATAGACAAATGGAACGCGTCAACCAAGAGCTCAACCAGTTCCTCTGCCTATTCGTCAACGAATGACAAGACAACTGGTACGACCTCCTACCCATTACGGAGTTCTAGCACAACAACCACATTCATTCCACAATGCAACAACCTCCGTTCCTACTGGACATGGGATGAATCCCCCACATGGGCTTTGAGCCAAGACAGAACCCCTCTAGCCTGGAGATGGTCAATGAATTCACAAAGAGAATGGAGTCCACCACTGAGGAAGCCAAGTCTGCAATCCACAAGGCGCAGGAAGACATGATGAGGTACTACAATCGAAGAAGGTCTCTGGCTCCCGTATTCAAACCAGGAGACCGGGTATACCTAGATACGTTGGATATCAAAACGACATGTCCATCTCCAAAGTTGTCACATCGCAGACTGGGACCCTTTGAAATTGAGCACCAAGTAGGACCATTAGCCTACCGACTCAAGTTGCCCCATAGATTGAGACAGCTGCACCTAGTATTCAACATGGTTAAGTTGTCTGCTGCTCTGGATGATCCGATACCAGAAAGGAAGCCACAAGCCCTGCCACCACCTATTGTTGTTGACGGAGAACTAGAGTGGGAAGTAGAAGAGGTATTAGATAGTTGCTGGCACCAGAGGAGGTTCCAATTCCTGATTAAGTAGAGGGGCTTCAGTAGAGAACACAACTCTTGGGAAGTGGCCTCCGATGTCAAGGCGCCAGACCTCATCACGGAGTATTACCGAAAGCACCCAGCTGCCCCAAGACACATTCACTAGACGGACTTTGATACTCTTTTCAAGTCCAGAACTATTGCTTCGAGGCACAGCAACCTTGGAGGGGGGGTAAATGTAAGGGGACCCCTAACACATGACTCCAGAGCCTGTACTAGTCCTCCAGAGTGACCCTGTAGCTGATCCAATATTACTACGTAATATTTGGTCTTACCCCCATCATTCCAAGAACACTCCGTTGCCTCCTAGCGCACTTTCATTGTTCAGATCCTGGTTACCCAATGCAGGGATGTGAGGACTCTGTAGTATATATAATGTAGATTATTCCCTCCAGGAGCCTCATCTAATTCTCTGAGGAATCTCCTGGAGTCTTGTGCCCCAGTCTCCCTTATACTACTGTAAAGGCGACCAGAGCAGAGTACTCTAGGAGATTCCTCAGTTAAATTATACTCTATGGAATATGTTACAACCTACCTCTAGGAGATTCCTCAGAGAATTAGATGAGACTCCTGGAGGGAATAATCTATAATATATATATTACAGTGTCCTCGTGTCCCTGCTTCTACATTCTTTGGTAACTAGGGTCTGAACAATGAAACTGTGTCAGGGGGCAATAGAGGGTGCTTAGAACAATGGGGTGAGCTTTAAATATTACTATGTAATATTTAATTAGTTGCAGGGTTACTCTGGAGGACTAATATGGACTCTGCAGTCATGTGTGAGAGGTCCCCTTACAACTACTATATGGTCTGTGCATTTTTCCCATACTCATCATGTGACTTGTGATGTGACATTCATGTGATGTGACCTGTCATATTCTATTTCATATGACTGTGACTTGTGATGTGACACTTTCCCACACTCTCTCCTGTATAGTAAAGAAAAGAAAAAGAAAAGAAATATAAATAATGACTTAGCTGTTTTGCCAAGTTATGACATTCATCATCTTGCCTCTTGAAACATCTCTCAACCAAGGGACATAGCTTCTCTATCACCTCACCAAATATCTGCTTCAGTATCTTTGGTAGATGCTATATGACAGAACCTAAGAATCCTATTGTCATGAAATCTATACTTTTGTTTGAACAACAATTTTCTTTGAGCAAATTGAGTATCAACTGCAACATCTGGACCACACACAAATCAAATAAGTTGCTTGTCAGGAGAGTGGGGAAGTTTTTCTCTGTTAAAGAAGGTTAAGAGTAGAAAATGAACTTGCATGCCAAAGCCAACTGTGACAATGTCACTGTTGGGGTAGTTGAGGTGATAAAGGATGTTCTTTCAGGTTTACAAAGTGGGTGAAGGGAGGGGAGAGAGGGGGAGAGTGTGCTGGTAGAGGTAGTTAATTGTCATAACTTAGCAAAACAACTAAGTCATTATTTAATTTTTTTTTCTTTTAGATTATTACTAAGGTAAAGCATAGGAGATATCATGTGATAGTCACAGAGTCATGAAAAGGTGTGATAGTGGTCACAAATGGTCCCATCACACAGTGAGTCACAGTCACAGCAATGTAACAAAGAAGTCAGCTGATAAGTAACATGAGGACCCTAGGAGACAAGGTGTATAGCCATAATAGTAATTGTATATATAGTGTAGCAAATCTAAGGGAAACTCTACTGAGTTCTCCTTGTCAAATGCTAATAAAGGAGCAGTTGGCTTTATTTCAGCTCTGAAACTAGCTACTCTGACATTAATGGCATTGAAGATGATGGTGAGCACATTGTACTTGGTAAACTTGCCTTCTGTGTAAGGGGATCTCTCATACATAACTCCAGAGCCTGTATTAGTCCTCCAGAGTGACCCTGCAGCTGATCAAATATTACTACATAATATTTGGTCTTACCTCCATTGTTCTAAGCATACTTTGTTGCCCCCTAATGCACTTTCATTGTTTAGACCCTGGTTACCAGAAGCAGGGACATGAGGACACTGTAATATATATAATGTAGATTATTCCCTCCGGGAGCCTCATCTAATTCTCTGAGGAATCTCCTGGAGGTAAGTTGTAATATATTTCATAGACTACAATTGAACTGAGGAATCTCCTGGAGTACTCCACTCCAGTCACTCTTATAGCAGAATTAGATCTCATTACCAGAGCCCCAGAAATTCTCAGTGGACAGCCGTCCTCCAGTTATCCTCTGCTAACGAACTCCAGCCCTCTGATTACTCTGCTCCAAGAGAGATATTGCTCCCTGTGGACACCCCCCAGTCATAGCTGACACCTTGGGCTACCTGCAGCACCATCTCCAAGAGTTGACTGAATGTCAGAACACTTCAGAACACGCTATCAACACTACCCTCACGGGCCTGACTACCCAATTACAACAGCTCACCCAACTCATGCCTGGCCCTGTCCCCACTCTGACAGTCACTCCATCTTCAATACCCACGTCTCCCCCTCCTGTTAGCCCTCCTTTCCCGGTTCAGACCACTCTGTCTAAACAATGAACAAGGCCAAAACTCTCTTTTCCCTCTAACTTCTCCAGTAAATGAAGCTCCAGTCGAGCTTTCTTCAACTCCTGTATGTTATATTTGTGCCTGGCCCTGGAACAGTTCAGCTGCAATGAGGAGAAAATCTTTTAGACCCTTGCCTTTTTCAAGGATAGACAGACTACAAGGTAGTCTGAGAACCTCTTTCACCAGGAGGCAGACACCAGTATTTTTCCCATTCAATCTTGGACTGACTTCAAACAACAGTTCCAGAGTCAGTTCTTTCTGGTCAACATGGAAGCAGATGCCATCAATACTTTGGAAGAGTCTTTGTATTATCAAGGAAATCAGACAGTGGATGATTACTTAGACAGTTTCCTGACCCTAGTCTCAGACACCGGTTACACAGACCCCCAGACCTTGGTGGTAAAATTCCACTGAGGGCTCAAGTTGAACATTCAGAGCCAAATTGCCACTATGCCCTTCAGATGGCCTGCAGACACCAATCCAGAAGCTTGGTACACAGCTGCCCAGAGGATCAACCAGGCGTGGTTGGCAAATAAAACTTTTCAATCCACACTCCAGTCAACAACCTTAGCCTCTATACGTTCCACTCTTTCTCAACTAACCACTCTCTCGATACTCCGCCCCTCACTCTACCAAGGCCCCCTCTACCTATACTATCTGGAGGAATACCCATGGACATAAACACAATCTGGAAAATGTGCTCTTTATCTCCACAAGGATGCTATTGGTATGGAGAGGCCAACTATCTCGTGAGGGACTGCCCCTACTACTTAGACATCTAAAGGTTAACCGTGGAACAAAGGGAGGAACTGATTGAAGATTTAATGGCTCTAAAGGATGCAGTAGAGGAAGAGGAAGTTTGCTTCGCCCTGGAGGAGGATTTTGTTTAGTACAGCTGGCGAAAAGTGTCTCAGTTGCCCTTAGTAAATAGGTTCGCTGTATTGAACGTAGAAGAAGTTAATACAGACATCTGTGAACCTATAGTCATATTCCTCTCCTCTGCTCTGGAAAGGAAGGCCCTGCCTCAGAGGCCGAAATAGGAAAAGAGACTCCCCAAACAACTCTCTGCCAACACCCTTGATGCCCATAGAACGTCTATTACCCTCCCTATCAAGATCAGCACCACTGACACCAGCGAAGTGCATTCTGTCAAGGCACTTCTGGACTCTGGAGCTACAGGCATCTTCATAGATAAATTAGCACCTGGAGTATCTCTTGCCCCATACCAGTGTACAACATAGATGGCTCCCCCAACAAAGCAGGGCAAATCTCTGAAGTAGTAGATGTAGTCCTCTGTTACAAGACCCACTCTGAAAGGACACTCCTTGCTGTCTCCAGCCTTGGAAAGCAGAGCATGATCCTTGGCTATACCTGGCTCAAGGACTACAACCCAGAGGTCAATTGGCAAACTGGAGAGGTACAGATGAACTGATGCCCCCCTTGATGTGAAGAATGCCACGTGATACAAAAAGAACAAGCATTGTGGAAGAAAATGGAGGCCAGAGCCATCAACGTCTGTCAATCCAGACCCCCTCCAGAGTATGCAGAAGACTCAGAAGAGGATGAGACCTCCTTCCAGACATGTGAAGTTGAATATGAGCAAGGGGACAGACTCTTTATGATAAGAGTCCTCCTGGAGTCTATTACAAAGGACCTACATGCCATCTCCACAATCTCCCAGAAACTTGCAGAAGAAGCCTGTTGAGCCTCGGAAATGCAGAAAGGACTTTTTACCCTACCTGACTGTACTAAAGGTTTCAAATCTATATTTGTGAAGAAGGACTTCGACATTCTCCTGAAGCATAGGCAGTAGGACCATGCTATTGAGCTCATCCCAGGCTCGGAGCCTAAGTCATCAAAAGTCTACCCTCTGTCTCTGGTAGAACAAAAGAAGTTAGACTTCTTCTTGGAGGAGAATCTGCATACTGGACAAATTCACTCTTCCAAATCTCCTATGGCAGCTCTGGTGTTCTTTATCAGAAAGATAGCTCACTCTGGTTGGTCCAGGACTATTATGCACTCAACTCCATGATGGTCAAGAACAAATACCCCCTCCCACTGATCTCTAAACTCATGTCCCAACTCCGTGGAGCTAGGTACTTTACCAAGCTAGATGTCTGTTGGGGTTTCAACAACATCTGCATTAAGCCCAGAGACAAGTGGAAGGCAGTCTTCCAAACCAATCAATGTTAAGACTCTAAACCTCACAGTTGAATATGCATTTCAACTTAAAGCTTATATCTAACACTTGATATCTTCATGCTCCTTGCTAGAGGATCTGGTTAAGGTTTTCAGTGAAGTTATATTGGAGGAGAGATGTCAACAAGACTTTGAGTAGCATCCTTGAGGTTGTCCTAAGACAAGTAAGAGTACCGATTCCTCAGAGTAAGATTTTACAGAGGGAATACAGAAAGAGAGAACTTGCTGTTCCCTTCTCTTTCTGGGCTGTATTTATCCTAACTAGGTATTGTGACTATGTTACAATGTGGTAACACTACTTGTAACTAAAGATGACTAGTTAAGTGACAAATCAGTGACAGAAGTGATGAGAGTGACAAGTCGAGTCAGTGTCTAATAATGAGTTAGTCCGATGTTGTCCTATTTAGCACAAGTCCAAAGATAGAAAAGGGAAATAGTCCGAGGTTTCTCCAAAGAGTCCTGTCTGTACCATGAGTCCATTGTCTCCTAGCATGTTTAGACATTCTATGCATTACTGCATAGTAATATCTTTGTTCTGTGCCATCAATGTTTCTTTTCTCATTGCCAACATTTCATCTATTAGCCATTCATTATCAGACCAAGGCTGATAATAACTGTAGTCCCACTTGTAAGAGGACTACCCTAGGGTTGGGCTTAGTGACGTGAGTAGGTTTCCACCTAAGAGCTGTTGTCTCTCCGATCGCCTTCCCACTGTCTGCCTTCCTTCTCTTCTGTGACATACTGTGTGATACCTTCAAATCTATTTTAGAACAATGTGTGAATATCTGTCAGGTACCATGAGAACAGTGCCTTGACGATCTAGTAGTATAAATACTAGTCTTCTGTGGTAGATATACTTCAGTTGAATATCACCTTAGCTTCCGGATCTATTCATTAGCTTAAGGGTCTATCGTCTCTGAGTGACTTAGTGCCCTAACACCACTCGATGTTCATAACAGGAAATGCTAGCCATTATCCATGTGTTAGAAGAGTGGAGGCACTTCCTAAAAGGAGCAACCCATCTAGTGGAGATTTGGACTAACCACAAGAACCTCAAGTATTTCATGATGGCCAAGAAACTTAACCATTGTCAAGCCCATTAGTCCTTGCATCTGGCTATGTAAGAAAGCTAAACTCCAAGCTAGAATAAAGCCAACTGCTCTTTGTTCAGCAATTGACAAAGAGAACTTGATAAAGTTCCCGTTAGATTTTCTACACTACTTATACAACTACTACATGGTCTGTGCACTATTTTCCCATGCCTATCATGTGACCCATCATGTGATGTCATGTGATGTGATAATGTGACTTTCTATTATGTGATTGTGATGATGTGACACTTGTGACATAACACTTTCCCACACTCCCTTTTGTGTAGTAAGTCCAAGATAAAAGAAAAAGAAAAGAAAAGAAAAGAAATATAAATAATGACTTAGCCATTTTGTCAAGTCATGACAGGCTAGGTTTGACTTTCTGCTTCACCACCATCTGGGATATACTATGGGCAAACCAGACACATTGTCAAGAAGAGCTGATTACAGAAACAGAGCCTTGGACAATGAGAACATAGTCCTTCTTTGACCAGAATCTCTTGCAATGCACATCTTAGAAGAGGTGGAACTGACAGGCGTAAAACAGAAGATCTTGTCTGACATCTGCAAGGGAAACCAGAATGGAGACCAAGAGGAACCCATAGCTAAGGCAGCATGAGAGCTCCAGGGCTCTACCAACAGGGCAGTACACTTCTCGGAGTGGTTGAACATAGACGGCCTACTCTGGTTCTGAGGGAGAATATACGTACTATGGAGTCTGGACCTACACAGGCAGATCGTAGCCCTTTGCCATGACATCCAGATTGCAGGGCACCCCAGATGCTAGAAGACACTAGAACTGGTGTCCTAGAACTACTGGTGGTTCCAGATGTCTAGGTATATCAGCTAGTATATAAGTACCTGTGATCTCTGCCTCCAGACAAAACCTTGGCAACACTCTCCTGTTGGTGAGCTTTAACCACTTTCTGTTTCAGATGCACGGTGTTACGCCATACAAATTTTTAGGGCAATTAAGTGACATTCCGAACCTTAAATGAAGGAATAACCAGCTCGAGAGACGAGCTCGGCCCCCCAGAAGTGTCACTCTAGACGCCTAGTCGTGGACTTGAGTATCT
>Ga0157360_1000398_pt1 | contig 16531 bp, 12 predicted proteins | sample AttlaeALBM1_FD_111483 | JGI IMG/M metagenome (GOLD analysis project Ga0157360, IMG submission 111483) | Fungus gardens microbial communities from leaf cutter ant in Ribeirão Preto, State of São Paulo, Brazil - Atta laevigata ALBM1 | ecosystem: Host-associated > Fungi > Mycelium > Unclassified ... | reverse complement strand
GTTAGACACCAGCATATATCACACCTCAGAAACAACCACCGGCGTTTCCTGCTCACCCACTAACCTGGTGACCCTCAGGGACAGAAATAATAAAACATGGATGATCCAGAAAGAGCTTATTGCATGGGTCCGTGAAGAAGAATTTTCAAAAGGTTGCCGCGTCGTTCTGTCGAACGACAAATGGTTTGACGTTCCTCTCAGTATCGATGAACTGGTAAGCGCGCTAGGTCTGCCGGTTCCACCGCATACTGACGACTAAGTGGGCGCCGTGTGACAGGTGCATAAGTGCCTGTCCAAAAAAATATTACAGAACTGCGATGCCATAGGTTGAGTGCGTGTGCCGCTCAGAACGTGTCGTTGAGTCTGTTGTTAGCAGCATTGACATACGTAGGGTAACACCGCGTTCGCCCGGCGCAACAGCTTATCAGTCCAGTACATTCGCTCATAACCCGGCATGCGGCACTAACATACCAACGACTTTTCCAGCAAAGTAATATTTTTGCCCGCCGAGTATTCGATCCGGAATTTATCCACATACCACAAAATCAATTTCAGCCCTCTGCCGCTTTCCTGGGTTATTGTCTGGTCAGAAAAAGCATCACAACGTGCCGCCTGGAGGCGTTCAGTGGGAAATACACTCCCCTCGTCCATAAAGCGAAGCGTAATGCTGATGTCTGACGCAATAAATTCCACTGTAAACCGGCGGTGACTGTCTTCATTTAGCGCATGACGAATGATATTGGTTGCTGTCTCACACGCGGCGAGATCGAGTGAGAACCGCCACTCATCATTCACGGGTAACGCTTCCATCTTTTCCGCAAGCCATTCTGCCAGACGAGCGAGCGAGGTCAGCGTAGCGGGAAGCGTAATATCGCTGTTCACTGACATCTCACTTATTTAACTGCGCAAGTGCCGCGGAGCGGTCCGGACAGATCCGGAAAATGCGATCCATTCTGGTGAGTGTGAACATCTTCTGGATATTGGCATTTAATGCACATAATGTCATTTCCCCTTTTCCATTCATTAACTTAAGCAACGAAACCAGCGTTCCCAGTCCACTGCTATCGATAAAGTCAATTTTGCTAAAATCCACAATGAGGGCTTTTTTATCCTCACCAATTTCCCGCGAAACCGCTTCTTTAAAGGCTGCGGCTACCGATGCGTCCAGCCTGCGCACTGCGGGTGTAAGGATATTCACTTCAGGCTGCCGTTCTGTACCCATGTTCATAAGTTTTCTCCTTGATGCTCAATGATTAAAAGCGATACATCATCGGCCATCGCATGTTGTTCTGTGTTTTCACCACTGCGCCAACGGATGAGATGTTGGCCGAGTTGTTGCAGAAGGTCATCAGGTGCCTGCGCAATGCTGTCCTGTATGCATGTCTGCAGACGTTCCTGACCAAACTGCTCTCCGGCCAGGTTTTCGCACTCAGTAATGCCGTCACTGAACAGACAGAGTCGTTCACCTGGCGCAAGGGTAAAGGAGACGTCGGTCCAGGAGAGATGGGGCATTAAGCCCACCGGTGCGCCACCCTCGCCGACCGTTCTGATTTGCCCGTGGGGCGTTACAATGAAAGGCGTAGGATGCCCGGCCTGACATAACCGTCCTTCGCCACTAGTCAGGTTGATCACGCCATAAATCAGGGTGAAGTAACTGACAATTTCCGCCTCATCACTACAAAAGCGTTCATTCAGAATGCGCACGACCTCCGCCGGGGAAACGACACCCTTGTCGCCATCTAAAAGAAAACGCTCTACCGTCCTGCCGTGAAGAAACTGCCGGGCGACGGCCAGCGACATCATCGCTGCACCGACGCCATGACCTGATACATCCACGCAATAAAAACCCAGATGATTATCAAGCGGAAAAACGTTAAAAATATCGCCTGAAACCCAGGCGGACGGTAAAAACAGCCAGTCGGAAAAGTAGTCACCGTAACACTGCTGATGTGCCGGGAGGACGGAGTGTTGAATCCGTGCGGCGACTTCAAGGTCCTGCTCAATTTGACGCAGCGCCTCACTGAGATGAGTATTACGCGCGGCTAACGTCGCCTCCAGAGACAGAATGCGCGTGCCGGCATGCAACCGTGCCCGCAGTTCGGATTGCTCGACAGGTTTGCTCAGAAAATCATCCACACCGGCATCAAACCCCTGCGTCAGATCGTTAGGATTTTCGCGTGCGGTGAGCAGAATGAAATAGATATAGTGACCAAGCTGACGACCACGTATCTCCCGGCAAAGCGTCAGACCGTCCATCTCCGGCATTTCCCAGTCGCTAATCACCATGCTCACCGGTTGAGTTTCAAGGATGGACAGCGCGACTATGCCATTTTCAGCCTCGCTAACCCGATAGCCCCACTGGGTCAGCATGCGTGATAACAGGCGACGATAAACCAGTGAATCCTCCACGATCAGAACGTGCGGTATCGACATGATGCCCCCTAAATCGGTAAGAACCAGATCAGGCTGATCGTGCCTTCACGAAATTTTCCACTACCGCTCTGATGACCGGGATAACGTGTTCCGGAATAGTTCGCATACTGTATTGAAAACGATCCTGGTGTGTAGCCTGCGTAGCCGAAGCTATAACTGTAATCACCGTTCCACGGTTGCTGCTGACTCTTGTCCGGAAACCAAAATGCCGTTACACGCACGAAGAAATGTTGTTTAAACGTATAACCGCATCCGCCTAACAAGACGTTTTTATTTTGGCGAATATCGTTGCTGCTTAAGTCGTAATAGCGGGGGACCCAGCTGTAGCCTGCCTGGCAAATGATAGCGTCGCCTTTATTAATCAACAGCGCATTTTCGACCGGCTTCGGCAAGGAGAATTTATAGGCCAGCGTAATGGCTCCCTGCTCAAAATAGGTATGCCGACGACCACCCGAGGTCCAGAAGTGGTTATCACCATAATTGCTGTAAACCAGACTGAGCGTATTCGCGTGCCAGTCATCGTAACCAAAACTGTAGCGATAGTCTGCCGTATAACGGCTGGTATCGCTGACAGGCAAACGTGATGTGATATTGGCAAACCAGAAACTATAAGGGGAATACTGCAGGCTCAGATTTACGGTTTGATTGATTTTTTTCTTCTGTTCCGCGCTGTCTTTGCGGTTAGGGATAGTCATCCACTGCTCTTTCAAACCCGAACTAAAACTCAGGGCACCAGAAAATGCTTTATCATTACCAGAAAAAAGTCGTCCCCAGCGACTGGTGTACACGCCCGCCTGTATCGGCTCATCGTTCTTATCCCGCAACGGTAATGTATCGTCCGTTTGGGCCGCCCCACTTTCCGTCGCGGCACTGAATAACGCGCAGATCAAGAGATATTTCTTATTCATCTGCCCTTCCTTAGTTAGGTATCCAGCGTGCAGCAACGTTATATTTTGCCATCAGCCACAGCGTGCCCAGCGCAGCCGCATGAATAAGCGTGTTTTCTAACCATGCGTGACGCCATAAATCAAACGACACAAACTGGCTGACTGCGAGCACAACATAGACATGCAAAATAAAGGTATAAAGCGAGTGCTGGCCCAGTGGAATAAGAAACCAGCCTGCAAAGCGATATACCGGCTGCCAGCACCATGTCAGAAGCAGATAGACCGTTACCATCAGGCAGATATCGTTGACGACCCTGACGGGACCCAGCCCATTTTTTGCCGCCCACGTATGGTAGAACGTATCAAAATCTGCAGCAGGAATGATGTGCATCAACAGATCGGACGGCATAAAAGGGTTGGTATGATTTTGTGCAACAAACCCCATAACTAACGCCACTACGACAAGTGCCGCCACGGTCAATTTGCCCGGCGGTGTATGTGCAAAAGAGAGCAGTTCGTCTTTATACCAGCCACTGCACATCCCCAGTACAAAAATGAATTGCCAGGCTAACAGCGGAAAAGCGAATTCGAACTCCGCCGTTGTCACGCGTACAGGCCAGCGTTGCCAGTAGCAGTAGATCAGTAACGAAAGACCCAATAACCCGTAAACTTTTCCCTTTTGCAGCATGGCTAAATAAAACGGACTGACCAGCAGGAGGCAGATATAGAGGCCAAGGATTTGCGTCTGATGAGGGCCGATTTGTAAATAGAAAACAATGTTAAACCAGGTCTCTTTTATTTGTGGTGTGACCGGATAGAGTGACCAGTGGGTGCCTGAAAAGCGATCGGTAAAATGCGTCACCTCAAAAACATTGATAAAAGGCAAATACCCTAACAGCAAAAATGACAGGATGATAAGGATATTTACCCGGTATATCTTCCATGCGCGAAGATAAAGTCCCCAGGACACTGTAAGCCAAACCACCTTTTGCAGTCTGGCACGACTAAGCATACCTAGCATAAAACCGGATAAAATAACAAATCCTTCCGCTCCGGTTACTAAACCGAATCTCTCCCAGGTGAATATGTTGAACAGGGACATTATTTCTGTATGGGCTACAACCATCATCACCAATGCAATGCCGCGCATGAAATCAATTCTTAAATCGCGGCTTCCCGCTGCGCTATAGCGCCATGTGGCTGATTTGCAGAATGATTTCTGCTTCACCGCTTGCACGACCTGGCTCATGATGAGGTTTTATTCCTGACTGAAAAACATCTGGTTAAATATTTGATAGCCTAAGGCGGGCTTTATGGCAAGTAATTGTGTGCAATGAGGACAGGCCGGCATTAATAACGAGAAAACAGATCTTGCATCATAATTTTTAGTTTTCTGGACACTTTTTTTTGTGCTATCTACACTTGTTTTACTTTTTGTTTTATTAGACGTTATTTTCTCGGGCAGGCTGAGCGCTGCCTGCAGGATGGCTTTATTTCATCCCTGTTGCGGAATCAGGATATCCTTTGCTATGGATTTTTACTTTTCCCGTTTTGAAAATCGCAAACCACCGGAGCCCCTCAGCACACCGACCTGGGTGATACTGACCTGGCAGGTTTTAGCGGTCGCCGCGTTAATTCTCGGCGCAAATTATATTTACTGGCGCTGGACCGCCTCGCTTAATATTTACGCGCTGTGGTATTCGATTCCGTTGGTATTGGCAGAAACGTTTGCCTGGATTGGAACGATATTATTTACGATCAATCTCTGGAAAGAAGAAGACCCGCTGCCAAACCGTCCCCCAGAGCAAATTAACGATTGCCTGCTTGCAGAGGAACAGGTTGAGAAAAGACCGCTCAAAGTCGATCTGTTTATCGCGACCTATTCTGAAGACGTTGAACTCGTCAGGCTGTCTGTTCGTGACGCTCTGAAAATGCAATACCCCTTCCCGCTTCACTATCAAATACACGTGCTCGACGATGGCCGGCGTCCGGAAATGAAAGCGGTATGCGATGAGGAAGGCGTCAACTACATTACCCGTCAGACCAATATTGGCTACAAGGCCGGAAACCTCCGTAACGGGCTGGAAAACACGGAGGGTGATTTCCTGGTTATTTGCGATGCTGATACGAGAGTCTTCCCCACGTTGCTCAGCCACACATTGGGCTATTTTCGCGATCCAGATGTGGCGTGGGTCCAGACACCTCAATGGTTTTACGATCTCCCTGAAGGGGAAAACCTGTCAAACTGGCTGCAACGAAAAGCGGGCAAGGTGGGATATGGTCTTGGCTGGCTGACACAGAAATTTGTCGGGCCGGTCACGATTGGGCGAGATCCGTTTTTTAACGATCCACGCATGTTTTACGACGTGATTTTACGTCGGCGTAACTGGGCAAATGCGGCATTTTGCTGCGGTGCGGCTTCTGTACATCGACGAGAAGCGGTGATGCAGGCAGCCTTGCGGAGCTATGTCTGGACGGTGGAAGAAGAAATTGATCGTCACACGCGCGACATTCATGATGCTGCCACGCGTGAAGCATTGCGTGACGCCATGCGCCCTCACGTTGCGTTTGACACAGAACTCACGCCCTATAAGTTTCACGTCTCAGAAGACATTTATACGTCCATCCTGCTTCACGGCGATGCGGGCCGGCGCTGGCGCTCTGTCATGCACCCGCGTGTTGAATCCAAGATGTTGTCTCCCCAGGATATGCTGACATGGATGATTCAGCGTTTTAAATATGCTGCGGGTTCGCTGGACATCCTGTTTCATGACAATATTTTCAGTCGCCGCCGCTTCAGGCTTTCTTTGCCGCAAACGCTTATGTATGGCACCACTTTCTGGTCGTATCTGGCCTGCATCTGGAACACCGTTTTTCTCTTTTCCCCCATAATCTACCTGTTCACCGGCATTCCGCCCGTATCGGCCTGGTCAACGCCCTTTTACCTGCATTTTTTGCCTTTTTTCATTGTGTCGGAACTCGCATTTATGTTCGGGACATGGGGGATCTCTGCCTGGGACGGCAGGGCCTCATATCTTTCTTTTTTCTCCATGAACCTGCGCGCGTTGGGCACGGTACTTCGTGGTGAGCAGATAAAATTTCACGTTACGCCAAAGGAAAGACAGACAGGCCGTTTTCTGTATCTCGTCAAACCGCAAATCGCCGTTGTGGTACTGACCCTTGCCGGGCTTATATGGGGAGGGATTCAGGTTGCACGCGGTCAGGTCGATGATCCTTCAGGCTATGTCATCAACATCTTCTGGGGGGCCGTCAACATAGCCGCCATGTTGCCCTTGATTTTAGCCGCAATCTGGACGCCCGCCGACGAGAAGGAGACGAGTCAATGAGGACGAGAGATGCGCTACTTTCTGCCCGAAGTTATCTCACCATCCTGCTCGGTTTTCTGATTGGGTTTGCTATTGTCGTCTGGGTAGAAAAACAGATGCCGACACGCGTAGAAAGCAGTACGGGGGTCGCGTTAAGTGAGGATTTCCCTCCCCTGCCGACCCCACGAGAGTTGACCTTTGAAGAGGCAATTTGGGCACGGGTGGCCTGGCAATATTATGTCAATAATACACAGCCAAACGGTCTGGCTAACGCGAACGACGGTGAACCCTGGTTCAGCCTGTGGAGCATTGGTAGTTATCTGTTTGCTGTCACAGCCGCAAAGCAACTTAATGTCCTGACAACCGACGAGTTTGATGAGCGGATTGCTGCTGCACTGCTGACGCTTAGCCAAATCCCGCTCACGCCTGACGGTCTGCCAGCGGCCTATTATCATGCAGATACTCTGAAGCTGCTGGGAAAACAGGAGTCTTCCGCAATCGGTATGGGACGCCTGCTTAACGCCCTGCAAACGTTAGTGTGGCGTTATCCCCAACATGCAACCGCCGTGCGCGACCTGTTTAAACAGTGGAACGTCGGTGCGCTGATTGTAAAGAACTCGGCCAGTCAGGCTGCGGTAGCGTTACACCAGTGGGCGCTGGCAACAGATGAACCCAAAAACAGTTTTGGCTATCGCCTGTATGCCAGCCATACGCTTCGCCTTATCGACAGCGTCGCCGGACTGGCGGTGACGAACCCACCAGAGCGTCAGCAAATGATTGATATCGATGGCATTATGGTGCCTGACGAAGGATTACGCACGCCCTGGGGACGGCAGCCCTCACTGATCAGCCTGCCTTACCTGTTGACCGGACTTGAAATGGGTTTTGATGCGCAAAGCGCGGAGATCGCCTGGCGCATTATGCAAATTCAGCAGCGCCGTCACAGCCTGCGCGTCAGTAAACCGCCCATCAGTACCGATTATGCCGAACCCGCACCAGATTATGCCAACGATCTGCCAGACCGGCAGCCTGTCCAAAATCGTGATCTGCGTGATGAGGCACCCGAACAAACGGCCATCACTTCCACACGTTCTGCCTTTGCATGGTATGCCCTGTTTCGAAACCGCTGGAGTGAGGCGCTGCGCCAGCAGGTACAACCTTTACAGGTGCCCGGCAAAGGCTGGCAGCGCGGACTAAATCTGGACGGCAGCATCAACACGGTTATTGATGCAGATACCAATGCCGTGGTCCTGGAGAGCCTCGCCTATATCGTTCAGGGACAGATGCTTTGTCTGGCCTGCCTTAGCGCGCCCCCTTCTCTTACGTCTTCAGCAGGAGCTACGCCATGAAGCGGAAATGTATCCTTTTTTTCCCCGTATTAACCGGGCTCATGGCATGCTGGCTCGCGCTGGCGACAGCGCAGGCAGCGCCGGGACTACCGGCATCAGAATTTACTCCCCGAAGTGGTGAGCTGACACCACGTGAAATGACCATTGCCAAAAATGCCTGGCAATATTTTGTCGCTAACTACCAGCCCAGTACTGGGCTGGTGAACGCAGTCAACAAATATCCTTCCACGACAATGTGGGACAGCGCGTCTTATCTGGCTGCTCTGACGGCGGCGCGTGAGTTAGGCATTATTGATAAAGCCGAGTTTGATCGACGTATGTTGAAATTTCTCGCGACCCTGAACACGCTGGTGCTGTTCAGAAATGAATTGCCCAATAAAGCCTATAACACGATCAGCGGACAAAAAGTGGACTACCGAAACCAACCTGGAGAGATCGGTTTTTCGGCGCTGGATATCGGCAGAATGCTGGTATGGCTTAAAGTGATTAAAGAGCGTTATCCGGAATACAGCAACGGTATCGATAATGTCGTGCTTGGCTGGGACTTCAGCCATGCCGTTGATCCCTGTGGCACCCTGTACGGTGCTTATCTGGAAAATGGCCAGCCTAAATATGTTCAGGAAGGTCGACTGGGCTATGAGGAATACAGCGCTGCGGGTTTCCAGCTCTGGGGATTCAATACCTGCCAGGCCAGCCGGCCACAGCCTTATGAGCTGGCAGAAATTTACTGTGTGCTGGTGCCTTATGACTCGCGCGACCCGCGAGATACGTCACAACATAACTATGTCGTGACCGAGTCCTATCTTCTGTATGGTCTGGAGTTTGGTTTTGATAAAGCGACCGACAGAGATAACAGCCCACGCAATTATTCCCATCCGTGGATGAAAAATTTTGCCGATCGGGTTTATCAGGCGCAGGAAAACCGCTATGCAATCACCGGCATTCTGACCGCGCGCTCTGAGCACCAGCTCGATAAAGCCCCCTACTTTGTTTATGACACCATATTTAGTGATGGCTATAACTGGAACACGATTACGGATAAAGGACAGTTTGTACCAAATAGTGCGGCCGTATCACTTAAAGCCGCACTCGGTATGTGGGTGCTCTGGAGCTCGCCCTATACCGACAGATTGCTGAATGCCATTGAAAACGCTAATGAGGAAGGCAAAGGCTACTACGAGGGTTTATATGAAAACGGCGATGGCCCCATTAAGGAGTTCACCGCCAACAATAACGGCATCATGCTTGAAGCGTTGTTATTTAAAAAAGAAGGCAAACTGTTGCAGTTTAATAGCGACAATCCCAAAAATAGTCAGTTCGCCCCCTCGCTCTGGAACCAGAAGCTTCTCGATCAATTTGAAGAAAATAATACCCGACGCAATCGCCCCTTCCTGAGCGACACGGCCGCCAACAGAAGCTGGTGCGAGCAGACCGGGACGGCGCAGCGCACCAAACCTGCCTGCCAGGCGTGTCAGTGTGCATCCTGCAAGACGGACGAGCCCATTAAATTGCCGCCGGTGACTGCGCAATGCTTAAAACCCTGATCTACAGGCTGGTCGCAGCGGGAATCATCGTACTGGTGATCGCACTGGCGTTGTTCAGTCGCGAAGGCGCGGGATGGCGCTGGCTGACGAAAGGCGGCTGGCATACCTCCGCTCGCATTGATAGCCTGACGCCGCAGGAACGGGAGTGGGCGGCCATTGCATGGCGCTATTTCCAGAATAATACGCAGCTGCAATCCGGCCTGGTCAATGGCAGCGATAAACAGCCGCGCGTCACGCTCTGGCAGATGGGGGATACGTTAATCGCGCTTCTGTCCGCCAGGGAGTTGGGTCTGGTGCCGGAAGATGAGTTTGATGCCCGGATAAGCCGCCTGCTTGGCACGCTCAATCGCCTTGCGTTGACCAACACGCGTACACCCGGCAGGCTCTATTCGAGCCAGACGGCGATGCCCATAGATTACACAGGCAAATCCATCAGCAGCGGCTGGTCGGCAAAAGATATGGCAAGGCTGATGCTCGCTTTACGGCTTACCGCCGAACGTGCACCGCACTATCGTGAGTATCTGGACAAAATCATCCTGCGCTGGAATTTCTGCTCCGTTATCAATAACGAGGGGGAATTATGGTCCGCCTCAGTACAGAACGGCCAACCTGTCGTGCGTGAAGAACTCCGTCTGGGTGAAAGCGAATATGCCGCCAGTGCTTTTCGGCTATGGGGATTCCCGGCAGGTAAAGCATTCACGCCGCCCGCAAGAAACGTCATTGTTTATCAGCGCAGCCTTAGCGTTGACGCGCGCGATCCGCGTACGACCTGGCAACCGTCATTACTCACTACGTTACCTGCCATGTTGCCCGGGCTGGAGTTCGGATGGCAGCCTCCTGGCGTGCCACCCGATGTCCAAAAATTAATGCGTACGCGAGCGGAAGGCATCTGGCTCAGTCAGAAGTCGCGCTGGGAGCGTGACAAGCTCCTGACTGCGCGAGCCGATTTTTCGCTGTCACATGCGCCCTGGCATCTTGAGGACACCGTCTGGGGAAATGGTTACGCCTGGAACACGTTGGGCGATGATGGCCGCGATTACCGCCAGCTGTCACAGGTGTCTACGAAGGCGGTTTTTATCCTCTGGACGCTGTGGAAAAACGACTATACCGATGTGCTTATGGCAGTAACGAAGCACCTTAACAGTCCACAACGCGGCTGGTTTGAGGGCCGTGTTGAAGCGACGGGGGATATCAACCCGATGATCACGCTATCCACTAATGCCATGGTCCTTGAGTCGCTCTTCTACAAACATAACGGCGGGCCGTTATTTGATAATCATTTTGATACTGATAACAGCTACTTCACTCACCGTCTGGCAGACGAATTTAATCCTCCCGGCCTGTGTCTGCCGGGTGAAAGAAAAGGGAGGTCAGCACCATGAAATTTTATCGTGATCTCTTTGAGGCCAGCGTGAGCCGTGTCTTGTCAGAGACGAACAAAAAAGACTTTTTCCTGGCGTTTTACGAGGCTTTTATTCACCGATCGCCAGAGACGGAGCAACACTTCGCCCGTCGCCCGAGCGAAGAAGGTCGACAGATGATCTATAAAAGTTTCTTTGCCATGCTCACCGTCGATGGTGCCCTTTTTGTTCCGGACTTTCTTGAGCAACTGGCGCGCAGGCAAACCCAGGATGGTCTGCGCCTGCCGCCACGCTTTTTCGCCTTCTGGCGGGAAGCCATGCTGCGCACTGTACGTGAACGGGATCCCCTCTGTGATGAGGAGATCCTCACGGCGTGGGCGATGGCGATAGCGCCCGGCCTGGAATATCTGCGACGGCAAGCCGAACTGCACTATCAGCCCGGGGGAGAATAAGCGATGGGAACTTCATCCCGTTTTGAGCCTGATGCGCTGCCTTGTGCGATCATGATTTACGATCGGGCCGAACGCCTGCTGGTGTGGAACGATAAAGTTTCGCTCTTTTATCCGGTGATTGCACCGTGGCTGGAGGCAGGCGCGTCTCTCGAAACGCTTGTAGAGAAATTTATTGAAGCGGGTTATTACATCGACTCCAGTCGTCGTCAGACGCTACGGGACGCCACCCTCCGTAATTGTCGTCAGGATAACCATTGCGAAGTCAGGCAATCCGGAAAACGCCGTCTTTATGTTCAGCATCAACGCCTTCCTGAAGGAGGCATTGTCAGTCTGCATACGGATGTCACCGAGCTTGATGAAGCACAGCGCTCACGTCATCTGCTGCACAATGATTTTTTACTGACGGCCGAGTCAATCCGGATCGGCATCTGGGACTGGCACGTCTCTCATGACAGCCTGCAGGTAAATGATACATTGCTGGCAATGGTGGGGCAGTCACGCTCGCAATGGCGTTATCCGCTGCGTTTTTTGCTCAATCTGGTGCATGAAGAGGACCGCGCATCGCTGCGACAGGCGATGATGTCATCGAAACAGGATCACCGGCCTGTATTTGAATGTGAAATCCGCGTCCTGCATCAGACGGAAGGCTGGCGATGGATGCTGCTCTCCGGGCAGGTGGTGACCTTAACCATTCAGCAGGAAGCCGAAAGGGTGATTGGTACGTTGCAGGATATTACCCGCCGGAAGGAAGCAGAACTGCTTGCAATTGATGCCGCCCGCGTCGCCCGCGAAGCCAATGAAGCCAAAAGTGCGTTTCTGGCTAATATGAGTCATGAAATTCGGACACCGATGAACGGTATCCTCGGGATGACACAGCTCTGTCTGGACACCCCACTGAGCCCTGAGCAGCGTGAGTACCTTTCGCTGGTCATGAGTTCGGCCCAGTCGTTGCTACATATTATTAATGACATTCTGGATTTCTCGCGCATTGAGTCGGGCAAGGTCATCATGGACGAAGAGTTGCTGGAAATCCGGCCCTTTATTCAGTCGTTGATTCGCCCACATATGCCTGCCGCCAGTGAAAAAGGGATAGAGCTTCTGGTGGATATTGCGCCTGCAGTCCCGGACGTTCTGAAGGTGGACGGCCCCCGACTGCGTCAAATCCTCACAAACCTGCTAGGCAACGCGCTTAAATTTACCCATCACGGCGAAGTCCTGCTGGCGATAGAGCCCGCGGCCAGTGAAGGCCACTGGCGTTTTCGTATTCGCGACAGTGGTATTGGCATACCTGCAGAGAAACAACAGGCCATCTTTGAAGCGTTCAGCCAGGCAGACAGTTCTACGACGCGGCGTTATGGTGGAACGGGGCTGGGGCTAACCATTTCCGCCCGGCTGGTCGCCCTGATGGGGGGAAATCTGGAGGTGGAGAGTAAGCCCGGCGTTGGGAGCGAATTTACGTTTACGCTACCGCTGGAGGCGCAACACTCGCCGCTTGCAGAACGCGCATCTGGCGTTCGGTTTAATGGCGAATGCGTGCTGGTCGTGGATGATAACAGCACTAACCTGCGGCTAGTGGATGCCATGCTCCGTCAGATGGGACTGAACCCGACGTGTGTGGATAATGCCAGTAAGGCCTTACAGCTTGCCGCCGGAGAGGTATTCTGGCCACTGATCCTCATCGATGCGCAAATGCCGGACATGGATGGCATTTCGTTGGGCCTTGAGTTATCGGTTTTGCCACAGACGGCCCAGAGCAAGATTATTATGCTTAGCTCAATGAGCCGCCATTTTGACCCCAAAATGCTCAAACGAATCGGCATATCCCACTATTTGCACAAACCCGTCGCCCAGCACGAGTTGCATCAGGCAATTGCAAGCGCCCTTAAACCCGTCCCGATTGTCGAGCCGGCGCAGCCTTCTACCGTTTCACCGAACACCTCGCAGGGACTGCGTGTGTTGCTGGCTGAAGATAATCTGGTGAATCAGAAAGTCGCCAGACGTTTGCTTGAACGCCTGGGACATCACTGTGAAGTGGTTGGCGATGGACAGGCTGCACTTGACCGCTGGCGAGCAGAACGCTGGGACATTCTCTTTATTGATCTGCAGATGCCGGAAATGGATGGAGAAAAGGCGATCCAGCTGTTACGACAAGAGGAAGTATTGCTTGGCCGTCCCCGTCAGCCAGCCATCGTGATGACCGCGCATGCTATGCAGGGCGACAGAGAGCGCTGTCTGGCAATGGGGTTCGATGGCTATCTCGCCAAGCCTGTCAGTCAGGATGCGCTTCATGACGAAATTGCCCGCATATATACGCGTGATCAGGAAGGTTTACCTGATGAGGCCCGACTGCTTAAACAGTGCGCCGATGACCCTGCTCTGGTTGAGGAATTGTTGTCTCTGTTCAGGGAAGCAATCGAAGAAACCACCGAGACGCTGCCAAAGGCAATGGAAAACAATGATCGTGAGACGTTGCGTCGGGCAGCACATAAACTTCGCGGTGAAGCCGTAACACTTGATTTCACCCGCCTGGCGCAGTTACTGCAACACCTTGAGAGTCAGGCCTCATCGCTGGAACAACATGCGCTCAAGTCCCTGCAAAACGACCTGAACGAGGAGTTCCGTCGCATCACGTCCTGGCTACAACACAGGAAACAGGAGGACAGCCATGATCCGTAACCTTCTTCTTTTGCTCATCTGCCTCCCACAAGCGCAGGCAATGGATCTACCGGTCACCTGGTCACTTGCGGGAAACTGGCGAGTCCATGATGCGAACGACAGCACCTTCAGGGGCGCGGACGTGCCTGCCAGTGACTGGCGCAGGTTAAAGGTTCCGGCTAACTGGTATAGCGCGGGTTACGATCATCAGGGAGCATTGTGGTATCGACATGAGTTTGATCTTCCTGAATCCGAACCCGGAACCATGGCCACGCTCGTTTTTGACGGTATCGATTACTTTGCTGATGTGACGCTTAATGGAAAGCCATTGACCCACCACGAAGGCTATTTCCAGCGTTTTGCTGTTGATGTCAGCAGCACCCTGCGTCGTCATAACCAGCTCGCCATCCGGGTCGACAGTCCCTATGAAGATCCCCAAAAAGTGTGGCCGTTACATAAAACGCTTATAAAAGGGGTGCTTAATCAGCATGACACCCGACCTGGCGGTGCATGGTCTTTACAGGGACAGGATGCGAACTCTGGCGGTATCTGGGCACCGGTGAAGCTGCATCTGAGCCGTGGTGTAACGATTGATGAAGTGATCCTGCGTCCGGACTGGCGTGAAGGACTGGAAAACCCGGCATTATCGGCGGAAATTCGTTACCGGGCCACCACTGCCGGACCTGCTACTGTGCGCCTGACAGCGGTACCCGATAACTTTAACGGCCAGACTTTTCAGCACGATTTTCCGATCACGCTGGATCACGCGACGGGTGAGCAACAGTCCTTGCGCATAACCCTGCCCATGAAGGGAGCAAAGTTATGGTGGCCGGTCGGCACCGGCAAGCCAAATCTGTACCGTGTTCGCGCCTCACTGCGTGACAGCCAGGGGCTGATGGATACCAGGGTCACCCGAACAGGGTTACGCAAACTGGAAGAGCAACCCGATAACAAAGGCTGGCTGATTAATGACAGGCGCCTCTTTATAAAGGGAAGCAATTATATCGGTTCACCGTGGTTAGGAACCATGACACGGGAAAAGTATCGTCGGGATTTTGCGCTGGTACAGGCGATGAATGCCAACGCCATTCGCGTCCACGGACACGTAGCCGGTCGTCCGCTTTACGATGTCGCCGATGAAATGGGGCTGATGATCTGGCAGGATGTACCGCTGCAATGGGGATACGATGACAGCGCGGCATTTACGGACAATGCAGTACGTCAGACCCGTGAGATGGTCGAGCAGTTTGGTAACTCCCCGGCCATTATCGTCTGGGGCGGGCACAACGAGCCGCCGTGGAATTCGCCCTGGATGGAAAAGCGGTTCCCCGACTGGAATAAAACACTGAACCGCACGCTGACGCAGAAGGTCGCGGATACGCTGGCTGAAGATACCTCCCGTATTGTGCACCGTTTTTCCGCCGTGGAAGAACACTACTGGGCAGGATGGTATTTTGGTACGCTGCGCGATCTGCTTGCCCCGGCTAAAACCGCAGTGGTGACAGAGTTTGGTGCGCAGGCGCTACCGCAACTCTCAACGCTGAAAACGATTATCCCTGCCAGCTTGTTATGGCCAAAGACGACTGCTGCGGACGATCCGGGCTGGACGTTCTGGAAGTATCATAATTTCCAGCCTTTACAGACATTTAAATTTGCCGGGATTTCGCGCGGTTCGAATATTCAGGAGATGATAGCCAATACGCAACGCTATCAGGCGAAACTGGTCTCCCTGGCTGTAGAGAGCTATCGGCGACAGCGTTATCAACCGGTGACGGCCCTCTTCCATTTCATGTTTGTTGAAACCTGGCCCTCAATTAACTGGGGCGTGGTGGATTATCTGCGCCAGCCAAAGGCGGGTTATTACGCCTTGCAAACAGCCTATCAGCCTGTTCTCCCCTCTATCGAACCCGTTACCGCCACATGGCGTAAGGGAAGCGAGGCGATGGTGCGGCTCTGGGCAATTAATGATACCTGGAATGCCTGTACTGCATGTCAACTGAAGTGGCAGGTATCCCAAAAGGGAGAGGTGCTTGCCAAAGGGAGCGAAACGCTGACCCTGCCGCCTGATTCAGGTCAGATGGTGAAGGAAATAACGGTTACGCCTCAAAATTTTCATAACGTTGAGATCCGTTATCGCATTGAGAATCAAAACGGGAAAACGGTGGGCAGTAATGTCCATGAGGAAAGCATTCAACGTGACGACTAAGGTAAGTTGCCTGAAAAACCCATGGTTTTTTGTGAAAACCTCTTATGGAGTTGGGCTGATGCTCCCCTGTACGGAGCACAGCCCTGTTTCACTGGCTTAGCCTCTTTGTTGCCTGTGCGATGGCAAGCAGGCGCTTTACCTCGGCGACTCCATTGTCTGTAAGCCGCGCATCTCCTGCATGATGCTTTACGGGTACGTAAAAAACACCCGGTTGTCGTTCCGGCCCGCTCCGCCCTTCCTGCTTCTCCGGCTGAGGAAAAGATCCCGGTTTACTCCTTCACCACCGCCTCCGTCTTCACCCCTGGCTGTGCGCTTGCC
>Ga0157360_1000397_pt1 | contig 16573 bp, 13 predicted proteins | sample AttlaeALBM1_FD_111483 | JGI IMG/M metagenome (GOLD analysis project Ga0157360, IMG submission 111483) | Fungus gardens microbial communities from leaf cutter ant in Ribeirão Preto, State of São Paulo, Brazil - Atta laevigata ALBM1 | ecosystem: Host-associated > Fungi > Mycelium > Unclassified ... | reverse complement strand
CTGTTGATGAGGCGCGTCAACGTGTGATGGCGCGTGGGCAGGCGCTTGACCGCTTTGAAGATGAGCCCAGTTATTTCTTTCGTGCAGTGCGTGAAGGTTATCTCGAACGTGCACGGGCAGAGCCCAACCGGTTTAAAGTGATCGATGCTGCACAGCCTTTGCAGAAGGTGCAGCAGCAAATGACAGGAGTACTGGATGAATTTCTGGTATCCGTAGATCACTCACTTCGATAGCAAACAACAAGAATCATGTGTGCTATGAGAATCGATCACTATTAAATGGATGATCAGACGGATCAGCATTGGCAAGACGGGAGTAATTATTTGGGGATGAACACGACTCAGGCGGCTACCCCTTTACCCTGGCAGGGGACTGACTGGCAGCGTATTGATGCGCGGATTAATGAGGACCGCTTGCCGCACGCACTCTTGTTGGCAGGGCCCAGGGGGCTAGGCAAGGCGCATTTCGCCGAGCTGATTGCGGCCCGGTTACTGTGTGAGTCACCTCAATTGGCACCACAGGGAAGTGTGGCATGCGGACAATGTCACGGGTGCACCATGCGAATGGCAGGTTCCCATCCGGACTGGTTACGTATTGCGCCCATTGAGCAAGGTAAGTTGATTCGGATTGATGCTGTACGAAGCATTAATGCCTTTTTGGCAGAAACCGCTCAGCAGGGCGGATATCGTGTCGTTCAAATTGATGGCGCTGAATCGATGACGACTGGTGCTGCGAATGCTCTGTTAAAGCAATTGGAAGAGCCGGGGCAGCGTACTCTGTTTGTATTGATGTCAGATATGGCGTCGCGGGTCATGCCGACGATCTTGAGCCGCTGTCAGAAGTTTGTTTTTACGCCACCGCATTATGACCAGTGCCAACAATGGCTTTCCCACTCTTTCCCTTCGCCGGAAAGCGCTGCTTTTTGGTGGCGGGCTGCTGGTGGCATGCCGCTTGAAGCAGTGGCAATGGGGAACGTAGAAACACAAAAGCTGCGTCAACGGGTGACGGAGCTTTTCGATGCTTTGATTCGTGGAGCTGATCCAGTAGCTGAAGCTGCTCAATTGGATCGACAGCAACTTGGCCCCATACTGGAATACGGTATTGCCTGGTTGGAGGATCTGATTCGTATGGGCCTTTCTGGTGAAGCCAGCCATTTGCGCAATACCGATATGCTGTCGCTCTACCAACAGGCAGTGAAGAATGGGCGAGTCCGTGACTGGTTTCGTTTATTGGATTACGCACAAGAACAACGCCGTCTGTTGCAGCAGGGGGGAAATCCTAATCCTCAGTTAGTCCTCGAATCCTGGTTGATTCGGTGGTCTGCGTTGCTACGTTCCTGACACACGTGCTTGTAATTGAGCACCTGCTTTTCCGAATTATTTTTATCAAGAGTTTTTCATGTCCGAGATGCTATCTGCCCCGCCCATGACACATTTTGTTGATTCACACTGCCACTTGGATCATTTGGATTTGAGCGGTATGGAAGGTGGGCTCGCTGCCGTTATTGAATCTGCAAAGGCTCAGGATGTTGGTAGAATTCTTGCCATGTCGACTCAACTGGATGACCTTCCTACGCTGGTAGACATGGCGCGTACCTACGATATTGTTGAAGTAGCTGCAGGCAATCATCCTCTCAAGGCACTCCCGTATGAGCCTGATCTGAATGAGATTCTAGAGGTCATCGAGCGTTTCGATCCCGTCGCTATTGGTGAGATCGGCCTGGATTTTCTGGATGAAACGCCTACTGTACCTGTTGATATCCAGCGGCAGCGTTTTGAAAATTTTCTCAAGGCTTCGTCTGAAACAGGCCTCCCCGTTAGTGTGCATACTCGAGGTGCCAGGCAGGCAACGCTTGAAGCAATCAAACAGTATAGTCGCCCTGAAGTGGGCGGCGTTCTGCACTGTTTTACCGATGAGCTGGATTTCGCTCGTGAGGCCATCCGACTCGGTTTCTACATTTCAATGTCCGGTATCGTAACGTTCAAAAATGCTAAAAATGTGCATGAGCTGGCTCGACAAATTCCGCTCGATCGTCTGCTGATCGAGACCGATAGCCCGTGGTTGGCTCCCGTTCCTCATCGGGGTAAAACCAACTTTCCCGGTTATGTCGGTAGGGTGGCAGAGAGCATTGCGGATGTCAGAGGTATTAGCCTTGATGAGGTGCAGTTGCAAACCACGGCCAACTTCTATCGGTTGTTTTCGGGTATTCGCTGAGCTGGTATGTCCCTCGAACTGGATGAAAAGACGTTTTCCCATTTAACGCCTGAGCAACGTGCCGTTGTTGCTCACGAGGAAGGGCATGCGCGTGTGTCAGCTGTTGCTGGTGCAGGTAAAACTTCTACCATGATCGCGCGTACTCTGACACTGCTTGCCAAAGGTACATCACCTACACGGTTGCTGGTGCTCATGTTCAACCGTTCGGCACGTGATGAGTTTGCCGAGCGGCTGGTGGCCAAGGCAAGTGAAGCCAAACGCACAACCCCATCGCCTCAGCCATTCAAAATGGCCGACCTTCCACAGGTACGCACCTTTCATTCTCTGGGAATGCGCCTGTGCAATTCACTAGTGCGTTGGGGTTATATCCCTGAGCGCCAGCTTTTGAACGCGGACTGGCAAAGGGAACGCTTTGCGCGGCAAGCTATCGTCGATATTCGACCTGAATGGCCTGATATTGGTGAAGAAGCTTTGGACAGTGAATCGCTCGAGGTCTTTACCTCCTTTTGCGATCGTGTCAAAGGTGAGCTCAAGGCACCGGATATCATGGTGGAAGAAGATGAATTTGGGCCCGACAAGCGCTACTTTGTGGCGGCGTATCATCGTCACGAGCAGCTGCTGAAAGATCAGGGGTTGATGACCTATTCTGATCTCTTGCATGTACCGTTGAAAACCATCGCGCGTTTTCCTGAGCTGAAACAACGATTAAGCGGTTTTCTGGATCATGTCATTATTGATGAATATCAGGATATCAACGAAGCTCAGCTAAGGCTGATCAGCATATTAATAGCGCCCCATGGGCAGGTAATGGCCGTTGGTGATGCCAACCAGTGCATCTACGAATGGCGTGGTGCACGCGTAGATGCCATGCTGAGCCGCTTCAATGCCTATTTCGGTCCACCAACAGATTACCCACTCTCCTGCACATTCAGGCACGGTCATGCGCTTGCGCTCATGGCTAATCATGCCATTGAGGCCAACCAGCAACGGCCAGATCAGATTACGTTGGCGCTCCCTCGGGCAGCGACAACCAGCATCAGTATTGCTCACGGGGCGGCGCGGTTGGAAACGCTTCTGTTGGAATGGCAAGCCAGTGGCCGGTTGTTGACGGATGCTGCAGTATTGATCCGAAGTTGGGCATTAAGTGTGCCCGTTCAACTGACTTTGATGCGTGCAGGGATTCCTTTTCAGTTATCTCGTGAAGACCGTTTCGTCTTTCGTTTACCGCTTGTGCGCTCGCTTGCCGGATTTTTGGAAATAGTTGAAGATCCGAACCTGTTGGAACAGCCTGAACATCTGCTGATGCTTTTTACTCAGCCGACAGCGTTTGTGGCGCGTGAGCGTCTGGTACGGTTGTGCGAGACATTGGCTGAGACACGCCGTTGGCCTGCACAGGATTCTTCGTTATTGGCGGGTCTTAAGCCTTACCAGCGGTCCAATTTGAAGAAACGCTGGGCCTTGATTCAAGAATTACCGTCGCTGCGAGGGCGTCCCACTCTCGTGTTGCTGGAAAGAATAATTGAGCAACTGGATGCACAGAAGCTATTGCGCCGGGCAGCTTCACGCCGTGAAAAGGGGGAAGAGGACGTGCGCTTGTTGGATGTCCTACTGGAACAGGCACGGTGGGTTGCATGTGATACTCGCGCGTTCATCACATTGTTATCCATGCCTGTTGAATCGTCTGAAGAGGGTGTGGTGATCTCAACCGTACACGGTGCCAAGGGGTTGGAATGGCCATTGGTTGCAGTATGGGGCTTGAACGAAGAGGATTTCCCTCTCTACAGTCGTGAAATGCCGCTTACTCCCGCGAACCTGGAGGCTGAGCGTCGGCTCTATTACGTTGCTGTGACTCGTGCGAAAGAACAGTTGGCCCTCTTCAGTGACGAAGGTGAGAGAAAACCCAGCCGGTTCCTTGCCGAGAGTGAATGGGCTTTATGTAAACGTATAGGAGCCTTGTTGGACCATGCTGAACGTGCTGAATGCGATGAAAAGCCTGATATTGAGCCTATTTGCGTTACCAAACCTGAGCTGATTGAGCGCTATTGCCGCCATTTTGGTGTTACGTTGCCGTTGTCGCGCAAGCAGGTTGCTCTAAATAAATGGGTTGAAGGGGATCGTATCGAGCATGACAATTTTGGTGCAGGCGAAATCGTACGAATTGAAGGTGAGGGGGAAAGGTGCATTCTTGAAGTGCGTTTTGATCGTGCAGGTAAACGTCGGTTGATGGCAAACCGCGCGCCGATCCAATTGGCTGCAGGTTAGCCGGTAATGACCAAGTGGTCAAAGCATCCTTGTAAAGGTTTTTTCACGCTTTAGAGCGTTAGTCATTGATAAAACACTTTTTTCATTGAAAGACGTAACGATGAACCATGTTTCCTTTATTGCATGAAACATTCTGACATGTAGTTTGCCCTGTAGCGTTTTTCCTTGAAGGCTTGATCTGGCTTTTTGTTACGCTTTCTGTTGAACCAATGGTGTCACGTGCTGTCGAGATGTTAGGCCATGTTGCCCTATGCTTATTGTCATGCATTGACCATGACCTGCGACGCCGTGACTTTAACGGGCCTGGAAGATCGACCAAACCTTTTTATCGTCTTGCCAGCAGGTAAAATTTGCACGATGGTGGGTATTGGTCATTGGGTAGGCGTTAGCAATCGAATTGACTATGCTATTCTATGGCAGACTTGGCACGTAACTGCATTAGATATGAATACGAGCATTTTTTGGTCGTTGTTGGCTTTGGATGTTTTCTTGATTAGAACCTCGCTCGCCATACACGCTTTTGCATCATCCGAGCATGACGCAAACCGGGTTTAGCCATGAAGTAAAAAGAGCAGAAAACATGCATGTGCCCAATCCGACAGGTGAGTTAGCCGTCATACGTTGTATATATAAAAGGTTGTTATCAGAGGAAGCATTACCTGTTAGGGTATATCGATGATGCGTACGCTCTCAATGAGCCATCATTATCGACTTACGAGTGCTGGGGTGATGGTGAAGTTCTAGACTGGATAAAGGTCAGGGATATCCAGCAGGCAGGTCTGCGGTGATTGCATAGTATGCGCACCCAAAAAGGTATGCCCAAAGTGTTGAAGAGTGATAATGAATATTGTTCTCCTCCATATTGGGATTAAGGCTAGTGTACATAGGGCTGTGGCTTGTCGCGTTTTAACCCGGCGGTGATTCCTTAGGCTTATTGGTGCACCACTCGAAATCAATGTTACGCATAGAGATTGACCATGAATGAATCGGTTCCCGTAGCACACAACATGTCGATTATCTCGCTGGTATCCAACGCCAGTGGAGTAGTTCAGGCCGTGTTGGTACTCCTTCTGTTATTTTCGATTGTCTCGTGGGTGTTGATATTCCGCCGTGGTTTTGCATTGCGGCGTGCGAATCAAGAGCTGCAAGGCTTTGAAAAACGCTTCTGGTCAGGGGTGGATCTCAATGATTTATATCGTGAAACGCCAGAGCAACCCGAAGGGGCAGCACACATCTTCCGTGCCGGTTTTCGTGAATTCAATCGCCTGTTGCCGAAATCAAAGGATGATGGAGCAGTACTTGGGGGTGTGGAACGCTCGATGAGTATTGCACTTTCGCGTGAGGAGGCACGTTTAGGGCAGCAGCTGCCTATTCTTGCTTCAATCTCGTCTTCTAGCCCATATATTGGTCTGTTTGGCACGGTATGGGGCATAATGGGATCCTTCCAATCGCTCTCTTTATCCCAGCAGGCAACGCTGGCTACCGTTGCGCCATGGATTGCCGAAGCGTTGGTTGCTACCGCAATGGGGCTATTTGCAGCCATTCCGGCGGTTATCGCCTATAACCGTTTGTCTTCGCTTTCCGAGCAGTTAATGGGGCGTTACGAGAACTTTGCTGAAGAGTTCTACTCTATTCTCTACCGTAACCTTTACACCGGTCGGGTTCGCAAAGAGAACGCCCAGGGTTAATTTGCAAGGAGCACTCCATGCGCGGATCTTTTTCTCGCCGTAGTAGACGCAAACTGAATAGTGACATTAATGTTGTCCCTTTTATTGATGTCATGCTGGTGCTGCTGGTTATTTTCATGATTACAGCACCAATGATGAATCAGGGCGTACATGTCAACTTGCCGCAGGCCAGCGCTCATCCGCTGGATGATAACCATTCACCTTTGGTGGTGTCGATTGATCATGATGGGCATTACTTCTTAAGCCGCGATGGGCACGATACCCCGACGCAACTGAATAGCCTGGGTGATGATGTCCAGCAGGTTCTTTCACAGCATCCGGGGACTCCGGTAATGGTTCGTGGAGACCGCGCTGTGCCTTACGGGCAGATCATCTCGCTGATGGCCACGTTGCAACGTTCAGGCGTGCCGAATGTCGGATTGGTGTCTCAACCTGGTAATACCAACTAGTTTTCAGATTCGGGGGATGGAAGTCTACTGGGTTTCCTACCATCGAACAGGATAGTGCACGTGGTTGGATGGCCTGTCTTGTTGGATATAACGTTTCTAGAATGCCGTTTTTCAGACTTGTTTGAGAATCCTTGCCTTTTCACGTTTTTTCGTAAGGGGCAAGGTTTTTTGCAGGGACATTGGATTATCATGCGGGTTAGCAGGGTGCTGCATTTATTCCTGGCATTAACATAGATGATCGCATCTCTGTTCCCCCCCGACTATGGTCGAAAGGGCATCTATCGTTTTCCACTATTCCTTCCACGTGCGTTCCAACAGATTCAGCCAGTTTTCGCTACAAATGCCTTGTAGGGTGGCATCATCATATCCATGCGTTTTCAAATAATCCGTAAGATTCGCTAACCCGGAAGCATCATGAATCGCTTCGGGAATATAGGCACCATCGAAGTCTGAGCCAAGTGCGACACAGTCTGACCCCATACGCTCAATCAGATAATCCAGATGCCTACGAATAACATCGAGACTCGTATTGGTACGGTACAATCCATCTGAGCGCAGCATATTGACTGCGAAATTGATGCCCACCAACCCATTACGTTCAGCAATGGCATCGAGTTGTTTGTCCGTTAGATTGCGCGCAGCGGGTGAGAGCGAATGAACGTTGGAGTGGCTCGCAACCAAGGGGGCATCGCTATACCGTTCTACATCCCAGAAGCCTGCTTCATTAAGATGGGCAACATCCACCATGATACCCAGTCTGTTGCATTCATGAATCAATCGTATACCGTGAGTCGTCATACCGGGGCCGGTATCTGGTGTCTGATTGAATGCAAACGGGACGCCATGTGCATAGCGATTATGGCGGCTCCAGACAGGCCCCAGGCTGCGCAAGCCTTGTTGATGAAAGGTATGTAGTTCTGCCAGATCAATATTAATGGGCTCGGCGCCTTCCATATGCAACACGGCAGCAAATTGCCCGGTTTGCATGGCCTTACGGATGTCTGCAACAGACGTACAGATCGTCCACCCCTGAGCGTCCTCAATGCGACGGGCAATGGCAAGGAACTCTTCAGCGGCTGAAAATGCATAGCCATGATCGAGAGGTGCTGCCATGGGGTAGTGGTCAAACTGAGCCTGTGTCTTGTCGGCGGTAGAAGGAATGAATGTGGCACATAAACCACCTTTAAGACCGCCCTTGCGCGCACATGGAAGATCCAGTTGCCCAAGCTTTACCCCTTTTGACGAGAGCCTCCCATTCATGAAGGCATCAACGGGGTCTATCCCTTTTTTCGATAACATCCAAAGACGCAAAAGCACATCATTGTGACCATCAAACACCGCCTGCATGGGTAACACTCCCTGTTGTGCCATGATTTTACTTTGGCTCATATCAGGGAATATGACCACCTTAAATGTTATTTTTGGCCTTATTCTTTAGGCGGTGCCTCTCGTTTAAACAAGGCTGGTGGCTTAGAGGAGAAATCCACGCCACCCGCTCATCATCAAGCGAGTGACGTCCACACCGGCGCGTGGTCAGACGGCTTTTCCATCGCGCGTGCCTCATAATCGATGCCTGAGGCTGAGACATGTTGCTTCAGGGCGTCAGAAACCAGGATCAGGTCAATACGCAGCCCGCGTTTGGGGTCACGGTTAAAGCCTTTGGAACGATAATCAAACCAGCTGAACCAGTCACTGTTTTCGGGATGACAAAGGCGGTAACTATCGTGCATGCCCCAATCGTAGATCCGTTGCAACCATTCGCGCTCCACGGGCTGGAAACTGGTTTTTCCTTCGCGCAACCATCGCTTGCGATTATCTTCCCCAATACCGATATCCTGGTCTTCAGGGGAAATATTGAAATCTCCCATCACCGCAACCGCCTGATCAGGCGTATGATGGGCCGCCAAAGTGTTACTCAATTGTTGGTAAAAATGAGCCTTGTTGGGGAACTTGGTCGGGTGAGAGACATTTTCGCCCTGCGGAAAATAACCGTTGTAGACCGTCATCTCGCCAAAGGGTGTTTCAAGTTTAACGCCGATCATGCGCCGTTGGGCATCGTCGGCATCGCCTTCCATGCCATAGATGACCTCAAGCGGTTTCTCCTTGGTCAGCATAGCAACACCGTAATGGCCTTTCTGGCCAAAATAATGGACGTGATAGCCGAGCTCGCTCACGCTCTCAAACGGGAATTCGCTATCTTGTACCTTGGTTTCCTGCAGCCCTATCACTTCGGGTTGATGTGTTTCAATGATCGCTGCCAGCTGGTGTGGGCGAGCACGGATGCCATTAATATTGAAGGAGATCAGTTTCATTTCAGGATGACTCTTTATCATTATGTATAGAGGAATCGTTGTTTTTCCCTTGCGCGGCTGAATTGTCACCCTTGGCATGAAGCTCCATTACCGGCGCATTGGCCTGGCGTTCCTGCTTACGAGCCGCCTGCTGTTTACGCTGTTTGGTTTTCTTGCGCGTATACTTTTCGGAAGAGTGAACCTGATCCGGGTTTTCATGACGCCATTTCTTGAAATCCTTGCGTCGTCCTGTACGAATCGTGACACGGCTCGCCATGGAGCGCGTTTTCTTTTTACGGGTCATGTTAAAATTCCTGAATCAAAAACTGAATGGGATTGAGGTAAACATTGGCTTGAAGGCCGACTCAAAAGAGTGTCCGAGCATGCTGCTCTGGAATTACGCTCATTCTATCAAGAGGTTGGCCCCGCTGTCGCATTCTGGCGCACCTATTCTTCACGATGTTCGTCCAATGGGCGTTGACTCTGATATAATAAGTCCATGAGCTAACACGATGCACATGATCAGTCGCGCTAAAGTTTTTATCCCTTTTGCCGATATACTCAAAGCGTCGGACGATAAGTGCCCTCGGTAATAGATAAGGTAGAGCGCAACACCACTGCCCCTACGTTATCAGGCTCCTGCAAGCCTTACCGCTTGAATGAAATGCAGCAAACGAAAGATAGTGAAAGAAAAGCATGAGGCTGAATGCTCAAGATGCTGCCAATGTTGAGGCAATATGGCATTCATGATGCATCCCATTCCACAGAACAGTCGAGATATCATGAGCGAGACGGAAAACAGTCAGACCCCCTCGAAGAGTGAACATGGCGATAATACCGGCAATACCGAGAACGGTGATAAACGCCGGCCTCGGCGGCGTCGTAAACCGCGGAATCAAAACAACTCTGGGCGTCGCCGTCAGCAGTCTTCGAATCGCCAGCGATCAACTAATCGCAAAGCGCCGGAAGAAAAAAATGCTTCTGGCGAACCGGCTGTCGAAATGACGACAGTACCGCCCAAGCCGGGTGTCTGGCGTTTTCAGGATTTTGATCTGCCATCGCCATTGTTAAAGGCTATTGCCGATCAAGGGTATCAGTACTGTACGCCTATCCAGTCTGAAGCGCTGAAGCAGACACTGTTGGGTGGGGATGTCGTCGGCAAGGCCCAGACAGGTACCGGTAAAACGGCGGCTTTCCTGATCTCCATTTTCAGTTATTTTCTTGAAGAAGGTCGGCCTGAGGGGCAGAAGCACGGGGCTCCACGCGCTCTGATTCTAGCTCCTACACGCGAACTGGCTTTGCAGATTGAGAAAGACGCCAAGCAGCTCGCCGAGCATCTGGAGGGTATCAGTATTGCCAGTGCGGTAGGCGGTATGGATTATCAGCGCCAGCTGCGCGAGCTCAAGAAGCCCCTGGATATTCTTATCGCGACTCCGGGTCGCCTGCTCGATTTCCATCAGAAACGTGAAGCGGATCTATCCGAAGTCGAAGTACTGGTACTCGATGAGGCGGATCGCATGTTGTCCATGGGCTTTATTCCGGATATCAAACGCATTATACGGGCGACACCCAAGAAGGAAGAGCGTCAGACCTTCCTGTTCTCCGCCACGTTTACGCAGGATATCCTCAATCTAGCCAGCCAGTGGACCTACCAGCCTGAGTACGTTGATATCGCCCCGGACGTTACAACGTCGGATAACATAGATCAGCATGTTTATCTGGTCAGTGACAGTGAAAAACCCAAGCTGCTGCTGAACCTGCTCAAGCAGCAGGAGGTGGAGCGTGTTATCGTCTTTGCCAATCAGCGTCATGTCGTGCGTCGCCTGGATGATGCATTGCGCAAGGAAGGGATCAACGTCGCCATGCTCTCAGGGGACGTGCCCCAAAAACAGCGCATCCGTACATTGGAGGAGTTCCGTAGCGGTCAGGTATCCGTGCTGGTTGCCACAGATGTGGCTGGGCGTGGTATCCATATTTCGGATATTTCCCACGTGATCAACTATACCTTGCCGGAAGATCCTGAGGATTATGTGCATCGTATTGGCCGAACGGGGCGTGCAGGCGCTAAAGGAATATCGATTAGCTTCGTAGGGGAAGAAGATGCCTATTCACTTCCGGAAATAGAACGCTTTATTGATGATAAATTGCCCTGTGAGCATCCGCCTGAGGGGTTGCTCTAACCAGAGTCGGGTATTTATGGAGTAATCCCGCTTCCCGGAGAGCCCAGCCAAAGCGCCAAGGGTTTCCGGGAAGTGTCTTTCTGGCCAAGGGGTTTTTAGTAAGCGAATATCTGGTAAGTGAATTTGCGATAAGCGTTTATCTGGCAAAGTCATTTAGTGCGTGGGTGTTCATGTGCCAAACGTCAGGGAGCATATTTGCTAATGTCCGGTTGCCGGCATTATAGAGTGATCGAATTATTCATCGGCAACAGCCATGCAATGCGAAATGCTGCGATGGCAAAAATAACGACACTATTGTGAAGAGTAGGCAGGATGGGGAAGAGTAACGCGATGCTGAAGCCTGAGCTGAAAGAAGAGATTCAGGGTGCCTATCGGCATTTGCTGGATTCGCTTGACCTCAAGCCGCGCTATGGTCAAAAGCTCATGATCGCCGAAATAGCTCGTACGCTTGGTACTGTGGAAAGTGACGACCAGGGGTTACGAATCGGCAATGAACATATCTGCGTACTGGAAGCGGGTACCGGCACGGGGAAAACACTGGCTTATCTGCTCGCTGCTCTCCCGATTGCGCAGGCGATGGGAAAGCGTTTGATTATCTCGACTGCAACGGTGGCATTGCAGGAGCAGGTGCTTAATCAGGATCTACCTGCGCTTAAAAAGCACTCTGGGTTGTCCTTTTCCTACGCTCTGGCGAAGGGGCGAGGTCGTTATCTCTGTCTGTCCCGGTTGGAACAAGTATTGGATGGTACAGAAGCCAATCCGACGCTTTCACTCTTTGAGCGTGAACATGCTTCCGCCAATGAGCATTTGGGTGAGCTTGCGCATGAAATGGCGACGGAATACGCATCCGGACGCTGGAAAGGTGATCGTGACAGCTGGCCTGAAGCCGTCGAGGATAAAGACTGGCGGAGCCTGACGATTGACCATCGTCAATGCACAAACCGTCGTTGTGGCCATTTTTCGGCCTGTGCATTTTTCAAAGCGCGTAAGCAGGTCGAAGAAGCAGATATCATCGTTGTAAATCACGATTTGGTATTGGCGGATCTTTCCCTCGGAGGGGGCATGGTGTTGCCAGCGCCCAAAGAATGCTTTTACGTTTTCGATGAAGCGCACCACCTGCCCGATAAGGCGCTAGATCACTTCTATCACCGTCTAGCGCTGCATGGTGCATCCCGTTGGCTGAATCTGCTCAAACGCTCACTCACGGATTTGCATGCTGCATTGGGTAAACAGTCGGTGATTGCCCGCCATCTTGCGACAATTCCCGAGGCAATGAACGATATCGATACGCGTTTAACGGAATTGTTGACCTACTTGCAGGTATTCCAGCGCCAGTCAGCGGAACCTTCCGACCATGATGCTTATGTGCGGCGGCATCGCTTTGAAATGGGAAGGGTGCCGGAGGCTTTGCGTGAACAATCAACGCAGTTGCTTAAAGGTTTTACAGCCCTTCATAAGGCGCTGGATGGCATGCTGGAGATTTTGCGTGAAAGTCTCGACCCGGATAAAAGTACTGGTTTATCACGGGAAGTGGCCGAACAATGGTTGCCGTTGATCGCCATGCTTCATGGGCGTACTCAGGATGCTTATGCGCTGTGGCAAGCATTTGCTTCTCTCGATGAAAGTGCGGACAACCCACCCCAGGCACGTTGGATCGAGTTTATTTCCAACGGTGAACAGCAGGGTGAAGAAGTGGTGTTGTCGGCCTCACCTGTCAGTGCCGCTTCAACTCTCGCGCAACATTTATGGGCACGCTGTTATGGCGCGGTTTTGACTTCAGCTACCCTGACTGCATTGGGAGGTTTTGAGCGCTATCAGGAACAGGCCGGGTTAGCCAATCGCTACCGTTATCAGCGATTGCCCAGCCCCTTCGATTATTCTCGGGCAATTCTTTCCATCCCGAAAGAAGCCGTTGATCCTGCGCAGCGCGAGCAGCATGAAATATCCATCATTGACTTTGTGTCCTCGTTGGAATATCAGGGAGCCGTGCTAGTGCTCTTTTCATCCCGCCGTCAAATGCGGGCAGTCGAGCAAACCTTGTATGATAATGAAAAGACTCGGTCGTTGGCTCAGTCGATTTTAATTCAGGACCAGCTTCCGCGTCATGAGTTGCTCAAGCGCCATCGTGAGCGTGTCGATAAAGGGGAACGCAGTATCATCTTCGGAATGGCAAGCTTTGCAGAGGGGATCGATCTGCCGGGGGATTATCTGACTCATGTCGTGATTACGCGCTTGCCGTTTGCTGTTCCTGATGACCCAGTGGGAGCCACGCTTTCAGAATGGATCGAAAGTCGTGGAGGTAATGCCTTCATGCGAATTACTGTCCCCGATGCATCAGTTCGCTTGGTGCAAGCCTGTGGGCGTCTGATTCGTAAAGAGGTCGATCAAGGACGCATAACGATTCTGGATCGGCGCCTGTTAACCAAACGCTATGGTAAATCACTACTGGATTCATTGCCCCCTTTCCGTCGCGAGATTGATGGGCAGCTTGTGAATTAGATGTATCGTTAATATCAAGGTTCGGATGATACGGGGTGGCCGCTTCGAAGGTGAGTAGCGTATTTATACCGGAGAAGACAGAATATCATGTCGTTAAAATCTGGCATTCAAAACTGAGTACCGGAAAGCCAAGAACTTGAAATCAGGTACGCAGGTCAAGATCTTCAAGACAAATTATTCAAGATAAAACGGTCTAATGGCAGCAGTCATCAAGATTCAGTCTTATCTGTGGGCAGATGTTAGTGGTTGGATGATGTTAGTGGTCGGATGATACTAGCCATTGGGTGATACTAGCGTTTGGGTGATACTAAAGGAAAGATCAGGAGTTGGACATGTCACAGGTATTGCCACCGTCACAAGCGGTAACCGCTATTTCATCACAACGTGCAACGCCCGCGATTATTGTGCCGGTAATGGAAGCACAGGCTGAGAATGTGCTGGATCAAGTGATCGCCATTGCACAGCATGATCAGGTGGATGTGATCGAACTTCGTATCGATCGCCTGGAGGATGCACTCAATATCGATACAGTGGTTAGTGTCGTGCAGCAAGCTATTTCTAAAGCGGGGGAGCTTCCCGTTATAGTGACTTTCCGTACCCTCAAGGAAGGAGGGTGTGCCGATATCTCTCCTGCCGATTACAGTGTGCTTAACAAAGCGATTATTGAACGTGCTGCACCTGCTTATATAGATGTGGAATTCAACCTTGGTCCTCAAGTCGTAGAAGAGGTCATCCAGCAGGCAAGGAAGTATAATGTTGCTGTCATTGTCTCCAGCCACGATTTCAATCAAACATCCCATGAAACCGAGCTTGTTGAACGCCTGGAGGCAATGCGCCTGACACAGGCTGATGTTATTAAAATGGCGGTCATGCCAGAAACGCCCCGTGATGTGCTGATGTTGATGTCGGCGACAGCAACTCTACGCCACCGCTACCCCACGTTACCGATGATTACCATGTCGATGGGTAAGACGGGCGTACTTTCCCGAGTGTGTGGAGAGTTTTTTGGATCGAATGCGACATTCGGCACACTGGGTAAAGCATCAGCCCCAGGTCAGGTTGCAGTGGAAAGTCTTCAAGATGTTCTGGAAAAACTCCACTTACTCCATCAACCCAACGGTTAAGGTTACCCTCTAAGATGGGATAACAGGTGATGGAGTAAGCGGCAATGGAGCAATAAAGGAAGTGGTTACATTGTAGCCGTTACTCAGCCGCTTTGATGCGTGAGTGTAGTGGGGTGTTCAGGCGTTCAGCTGCAGAAGAAAGAATCTCTTCCGTGGTTTTCCAGCTAATACAAGCATCGGTGACAGAAACACCATACTCCAGTTGACTTAGGTCCGTGGGTATCTTTTGTGCACCGAATTCCAGATTCGATTCAAGCATGACCCCAATGATAGACGTATTGCCTTCCAGAATTTGTTGGACGATATTCTCCAGTACCAATGGTTGGAGTTCTGCTTGTTTATTGGAGTTGGCATGGGAACAATCGACCATCAGATTTGTTTTCAATCCAGCTTCTCGTAGATCCCGCTCAGCAAGTGATACGCTCACACTGTCATAATTGGGCTTGCCATTACCGCCTCTCAACACTGTATGTCCAAAGGCATTGCCCCGTGTGGTAATAATGGAAACCTCTCCTTCCTGATTGATACCCAGGAAACTATGTCCATGCGCTACAGATTTAAGGGCGTTTACGGCCACATCCAGGCTACCGTCTGTCCCGTTTTTGAAGCCGACCGGGCCGGATAGCCCCGAGGCCATTTCCCGGTGAGTTTGGGATTCCGTCGTCCGTGCGCCAATAGCTGACCAGCTGATGCAATCCTGAAGATATTGAGGTGAGATCGGATCCAATGCTTCTGTAGCGAGAGGGAGTCCCATTTCGGATAGCTCTACCAACAAGGAGCGAGCGATACTTAGCCCCTCTTCAATGGCAAAGCTGTCATCCATGTAAGGGTCATTGATCAACCCTTTCCAGCCAACAGTGGTGCGTGGTTTCTCGAAGTACACGCGCATGACGATAAAGAGTGTGTCACTGACTTTTTCAGACAGCGCCTTCAACCTTTGGGCATAGTCGCGCGCAGCTTTTACATCATGAACGGAGCAGGGACCCACCACGACCAGAAGGCGAGGGTCTTCCCCCGACAAGATGTTCTGAATGACTTCCCGGCTTTTGATGACAGTCTCTGAAGCCTTGTCACTAAGCGGCAGTTTTTCTTTTAGTGCTTTAGGCGTAATCAGCGTTTGCTGATCTACAACATTGATGTTATTGACCTGTTCTTCGGACATGACAAACCTTGTTGATAAGGGGAAAGGGTAACGGGATATGAAACCTGATAAGTAGCTCCAGAGTCATGAACGAGGATGTTCGTGTGGGAGCGGATAGGCCACTTGAAACCGTTGAACACACAATCCATTAGCGGAAAAACGATAGAGCGTATTGTCTGTTATAGTAACAGATATCTGGCTCAGGTAGGAAAATCAGACACAGTGATATCAGTTGCAGGCCTCTGTTTTTGTGTCATTCATCTCTATACTCTCACTTGAATGAATGACTGTGGAGTTCCCTCTCTATTGCGGATCGAAATGAGGGTATTTGAAGAATGAACTTTTCGACATAGGGTTTGTCTACTAGCAAGTGGGATTGTCACTCGTTTTTAGGTAGATTTTTAGTTATGTAGTATACAATCTCTGGTTTATTCAGTAGCGAATGGAACCGTACATGAACATTGGGTGAATATCCCGTCAGGAATGCTAGAGTCATTAGGTAAACACATGACTTGTCAAATCACGGGTATGTTCTCCACGATAAATAGAAGTCATAACAAAAAGCAGGTTGATTGCCAGTGTTTTTGGCGTACCTGAAACAGGTAGGAATGGATTAATGGGTCGGCCTCAAACGATTCTTCACGGGTAATGTATTCACCCAGTCGTTTGCGTTCTGCATTGTATCTTCCAAATCATGGGGGTATGAGAGGGTGCCGGCATTGATG
>Ga0157360_1000394_pt1 | contig 16611 bp, 11 predicted proteins | sample AttlaeALBM1_FD_111483 | JGI IMG/M metagenome (GOLD analysis project Ga0157360, IMG submission 111483) | Fungus gardens microbial communities from leaf cutter ant in Ribeirão Preto, State of São Paulo, Brazil - Atta laevigata ALBM1 | ecosystem: Host-associated > Fungi > Mycelium > Unclassified ... | reverse complement strand
TTAGGCTTGAGGAACATGCGCGAACCACCTGTGTGCCACGCATTGGTACTGACTGTAGCCGTATCATCAGGATGCAAACGCCCTGCCGCCAGTTCATATTCAGTCGTGTAAGCTGTCATCAGCTTAGTCAGACTGGCAGGCGGTAAATGTTCATTCTCATCATGCTGATAGATAATGTTGCCCGTTTTGGCATCCATCAGGACCCACGCCTTGGCAGCAATCGAGGGAGGATCGGGGATGAAATTCTGAGGATTAAGGCTAGGCTGCTGAGAATCCGGTTTGGGCGCTGGCGCAGATTGAGCCCATGCCGCATCAGAAGCCACGAAAGCACTCATGGAAGTGGCTGTCAGGGCAGCTGACATGACAACTGCTCCCCAGCGTCTTGCAAATAAAGCGTGAATAGTCATCTTGTTACTCGTTTTGGTGCTGCGCCAATGGACGCTTTTTGTTAAGACTAAAATAAGGATAAACAGGTATCACCCTGCGGACCACATGGTGAACACCCTTTCCCGATTCTCAGGGTTGCAGCCAAAGCAACCATCCCGTGTCCTTGGCTTTATTATCGCCATCGAAAAAAACAGATGATAGTCCAATCATCAACCGAACCGTTCGTTCGCCAAGCTGTTGTCTCCTACTATAGATCAACAACATTACTTTTTTTAACGAATCTGTCCAATGAGCATCACAGGCAGCTCTTCACACACATTCATACTAGCAAACATTTCGTTTTTAAGATTCTTTTAAACATTCTGTTGAATATGGAAGTAACAGGCAATTCGTGATCATCGATTCCACCGTTTGTTCACATGCGTTGAACATTCCATGCAACCTGCCGAATTCCTGTCAGGCGTACACCATGAAACACTATGATAAACCGAGCAACACAACCAGTGCGTAATGTACGATTATGATATAAATCACAATGTTACAGGCCTTTACCTATCTGTAAACAGATGTCGTCTAACGAATTAGTATGGCTCCGGGATATCCATGTGCTGCCAATTCGGCACGTGCTTGTGAAACGCCGCCCTCACTGAATGGTCCCATCTGCACCCTGAAATACTGGCGGAAGCGCTCTATCCTGCCCGCGACACCCAATGCCTGAGATAAGCGTTGACGAATCTGTTCGGCTTGTGCTTCATCCGTGACAGCGATCGCCTGAAGATAAACACCTGTTGGGGCAGATATAGAACCGGCATCATGGCTACTCGCCGACGAAGATACAGACTGATCAGAAGATGGATTCATGAGCTGACTAGCGGTACTGGACGACAAATCCGCCGATGTCCCATTCGATGTATTGACAGCAGTCCCCTTCCCGATATTCTGGGCAGCGTCCGTCGAGGCATTTTTGGCGTGAGAATAAGGACTTGCTCCCGCCGTACTTGCCATCAATTGACCGGCTGAATCGGAAGTCAAGTGTTCATCAGTCGGCTGTTCACTCGCAGAGGATGACACATTGGAAGGCAAGGTATTCGATGGTACAGCACTATGTTCCGAGGATACTGCTGCCGATGCGTTTTCACTACCGCTTGTAGCACTATTCGTACCACTACCCGCACCTGCCGTTTCAGATGATTGCGTCGCTGACGAAGATGCCTGCTGTGCCAACGCAGGTTGACTACTGGGCTCAGAGGAATGCTGCCAGGTCGTAGGATCAATAGCCTGAACACGTACCCGGGCAGTTCCCTGACGGACATAGCCCAATTTAGTGGCTGCCGCGTAGGATAGGTCCATAATCCTTGAGTTGAATGGCCCGCGATCATTGACTCGGACAATGACACTACGCCCGTTTTCAAGATTGGTCACTTTAGCATAAGTAGGTAACGGCAAGACTTTACTGGCTGCCGTCATTGCATACATGTTGTATATTTCGCCATCCGACGTATGGTAGCCATTGAACTTTGTACCATAAAAAGAAGCAATGCCGACTCGGTCATATCCTTTAGAGGATGGAAGGACATGATATACCTTGCCCAGTACCTCATACGTTGGAGCATTACCCATTGAGGCATGAGGTTCATTTTTAGGCACTGCATCCGGTACATTCGACACATTGGGGGCATCACTGGGATAGCCGTCATTTGCTTCCGAATAACGGTGACCACTCGTGGCACACCCTGTGAGCACCATGGTAGCCGAGGCGATAACAAGGCCTGTCTTGAACGAGTGGAAACCTTTCATTACGGCTGCATGGCCTCCCGAATACGTTGTGCCAATTCAGTTACGGCCATCGCATACAAAGGGCTTGTATTGTACCGCGTGATGACGTGGAAGTTCTGAGTGCCCAACCAGTAGGTATAGTGCCCATCTGCATAGTTCAGTGCGATCGGCATCAGCTTGTCATTGGGGTTCAGTGATATAGACGGACGAATTCCCGCATTGTCCAGCTGAGCCTCCGTGAAATGAGGAGCCCCCACCTCATTGACACCTATATGACTGGGCGGGGTGGCAGGCCCCGTTGCCGGAAAGACAACTGGCACACCTTTGATCCAGCCATTTTTCGCGAAGTAATTGGCAACGCTCCCAATGGCATCACTGGGCTCATGCTGAAGATCAGCCTTACCATCGTGATTGAAGTCAACCGCATAGGCTATGTAACTGGAAGGCATGAATTGCGGGTACCCCATGGCTCCGGCGTAGGAACCTTTCATATCAAGGGGATCGAGGTGTTCCTTATAGGTCATCAACAAGTATGAAGCCAGTTCACGACGGAAAAATTTGGCTCTGGGTGGATAATCGAAAGCCAGGGTCGAGAGAGAATCGATAACACGATATTTCCCTACGTTACGTCCATAGGATGTTTCAACGCCAATAATGGCCGCAATGATCTCACGCGGTACACCGTACTCATGCTCCGCCCGTTGAAAATCACTTTGATGCGCCTTGATAAACTTCACCCCCTGATCAATACGCGCTTGTGTAATGAAAATGCGCTGATATTGATCCCAACGGAGTGTTTTCTCGGCCGGATGTGACATCGCGGCCAGGATCTCAGGCAAACGGTGCGCCTGACGCAGGGTTGACTGAAGTTCATTTAGTGGAAGGTTATCCTGCTCGGATAGGGTCCCCAGCAATGTCGCCACCGTTGGATTTTGCGCAGGATCATAATCGGCCGCCTGTGAAGGTGCAGCCGTCAACATTGCCCATAAAGGTAGCCCAGCCAAACACAAGGTAACTCCCCAGTGTCCTGGCTTGCCTTTCACATTTCTCTTGAAGACATGCTTATCTTTAGTGGCCCTGCTTTTCACGACACTGTCTTCCGTGACAATCGTTGTCATGACATTCCTTTCGATCATTATGACATCCCTGACGGATCCAAAGTAAATACTGAAATTCTCTGGCCACGCATTCCCGGCATGAAACCACCCTCTTCAATGCCAAACAAGCCGACGTTGTGTACCGATACCCATCAGGATACCAAAACCTGCCAACAAGGTAACACTGGCCGTTCCCCCATAACTGACTAGAGGCAATGGCACCCCTACAACAGGCAACAGACCACTTACCATACCAATATTGATAACGACGTAAATGAAGAAGATCAGTGCCAGACTTCCACCCGCCAGGCGACCGAAGGTGTCATTAGCCCTTAGTGCTAAAACCAGGGCACGCCCAACAATGAACAAATAGCAGCCGATCAAAACACACATTCCCACAAGACCAAACTCTTCTGCCAATACGGCCACGATGAAATCGGTATGGCTTTCGGGCAAAAACTGCAATTGGGATTGAGACCCCTCCATCCAGCCTTGACCGAACAATCCACCAGATCCAATGGCCGTCTTCGACTGAATAATATTCCAGCCAGCACCCAATGGATCGCTTTCAGGATTCAGGAAGGTCAATATACGCTGGCGTTGGTAGCCGTGCATATGCAACCAGAGCAATGGCAGTATCGCCATGATCGCCACGAGACATATCAGGATGAGCCGCCATGATAGTCCGGCAAAGAGAATAACAAAGATGCCACTGCAAAAGACCAGCATTGCCGTCCCTAGATCAGGCTGCTTCAAAATAAGCAATACCGGTATCGCCGTGATCACCAGACAGGCAAATAGATCGCGCCAGGAAAGAGGTAAAGGGCGCCGGGAGAGGTATGTCGCCAACGTTAACGGTAAAACGATTTTCATGAATTCCGAGGGTTGAAAACGTCCTATCCCTGGCAGAACCAGCCAGCGCTGAGCCCCCATGGCGTGGTAACCCAGCACTCCAACAGCCAGTAACATCAGCAACACGATCCCGTACGCCAATGGCACCCATCGTGCAATCTTGACCAAAGGCACCTGCGCCAAAAATATCATCAACGCCAGAGCACCGACGAAGCGCACCGCTTGTCCTTCAACCATACCGAGGTTTTCACCGGATGCGCTAAAAAGAACCACCAGCCCTCCCAGCATGGTAACAATGAGCGCACCTACCAGCCACGGGTCAATGTTGATGGCATCCCAAGTTGGCATCAAACGACCATTATGTCTACGACGCATCGAGCGAGCGAAGGATTGAATCATGATGTATTACCAGGCTCCCAGATTATCTGAGGGAGCCTGTGTGGCTTCCGAATTGAATGATTGATCACGTTCTTGCTGATTGGGAACATGCAGCTCATGATTAGTTCCAGGGTTTAGCCACGAATCCATTATTTTTCGTGCAATGGGCGCAGCCGTTTTGATCCCGTAGCCGCCATTCTCAACAACAACGGCAATGGCAATTTGAGGATTCTTGACCGGTGCAAATGCGACAAAAAGAGAGTGGTCACGCAAGCGCTCAGCGACATCTGCTGCAGTGTAGTGCTGGTTCTGTCCTACGGTAAATACCTGAGCCGTTCCCGTTTTGGCCGCCATCGTATAGTTTCGTCCAGCTCTTAACATAGGGTTATTGTTCGCAACGGCTTCCATACCACTAATGACCACATTCCAGTAATCAGGGTTTTTCAGCACAACGTCGGGAGGCGTATTGGCATAGGGTGGTTTGGTCAGGTCGCTTCCCACAGCAGCCAGCAAATGGGGGGTCACCCATTTGCCCCGGTTGGCAATGACTGAAAGCGCCGTTGCCAATTGCAAAGGCGTTGCCAAAAAGTATCCCTGGCCAATGCCAATCGATACCGTATCTCCCCAATACCAGCTTTGACGAAAACGCTTTTCCTTCCATTCCCGGCTGGGCAATAATCCGGGGCGAGCGCCCCATACATCCAGAGCTGTTCGTGATCCGAAGCCGAATTTATCCACGAAATTATCAATACGGTCAATGCCCATCATATGGGCAAGATTGAAAAAGTAGGTATCGTTGGAGATCGCAATCGCTTTGTGTAAATCAACGCGTCCACTGCCATAGGGATCAACGTTACGGAATTTGTGAGGATTACCGGGCAGCCGGTAATAGCCCGGGTCGAAAATGGTGTACTGGGGGGTTATCACGTCATCATTCAGCCCCGCCAAAGCCATATAGGGCTTGATGGTCGAGGCTGGAGGGTACTCACCTCGCGTAGCACGTGAATAAAGAGGCAGGTTCTTGTCATTCTGCAAGGCCTCGTAGTCCTGAGTACTGATACCCCGCACAAACTCATTGGTATCAAATCCGGGGGCAGAAACCATTGCCAGGATAGCACCGGTTTGAGGCTGAATGGCCACAATGGCCCCACGCTTTCCTTTGAGCAGATGCATGCCAAGATCCTGCAATTTGGAGCTCAATGTCAGCGTAACATCCTGCCCTTTGACAGGCGCCGTACGATCCACAACACCTAAAATACGCCCATGAACGTTGGTTTCCACGCGACGCATCCCCACTTTGCCATGCAAAATGTTTTCGTACTGACTTTCAATCCCCATCTTGCCAATAAAATGCGTACCCGCGTAATTGGTAGTGTCCAACCCTTTCAGGTTACCCGCACTGATACGCCCCACGTAACCAACAACATGAGACATCGCAATGCTGTCGGGGTAGTAACGAATGAGTTGAGGTTCGACTTCAACCCCGGGTAATTGGAACCGATTGAGCGCAAGACGGGCAATCTGCCATTCCGTCAAATCACTCAATAACAGCGCTGCCTCATAGGGACGTTGACGTTGTTCGGAACGCTCGATTAGCGTTTGACGCATATCCGGCGGAAGCTGAAGAAGGGAAATGATACGATCAATGATTTCTGTCGGATTACCCGATTGTTCACGAGTAATCGTCAGATTGTAGGTAGGCCTGTTTTCCGCCAGCAAATTCCCGAGACGGTCATAAATCAAACCACGCGCAGGGGCCAATGGCTCGACACGAATGCGATTATTTTCAGCCTGTGTATTGTAGAGTTGAAACTGAAAAATCTGCAGATAAATCATTCTACCGACGAGCGCACCGCCCAATACGACAACCAACGCCGCTGCCGCCAGACAACGCCGGCGGAACAACGAGACCTCCGCAGCCGAGTCCTTGATCTGCGGCGGTTTGGGACCACGTCCAAAGCAACGTTTGATCGCTTCCTTAAACATGAAGGCCTACGTCTGCGTTAGCACAGAGGTATTGCATTTGTGCCATTTACATCTCGTCAATATCTTTATAAATGAGACAGGAAGTGAGCAGCCTCTCTCATTATGAGGTTCATGATATCCAACCAGGCTGACATATTGCTCAGCGATGATAAGGATGGCCAATAGTCAAAGTCCATGCTCGGTAAAGCTGCTCAGCCAATACAATGCGAACCAGTGGATGGGGCAGCGTCAATGCGGACAAAGACCATTTTTTGTTGGCTCGGGCGGTACAGCGCGGATCAAGGCCATCAGGGCCGCCGACCAGGAAGGCGACATCCCTACCGCCCAACTGCCACGCTTCCAACTGGCTCGATAAATCAGGCGTACTCCAGTTACGGCCATTCACTTCAAGGGCAACGATTTCGACATCGCCCTCAAGGCGCGACAACATGCGGTCCCCTTCAATGGCAATGGCCCGGGAGATATCCGCATTTTTGCCACGGGTACCAGGTGCGATCTCTTCAATTTCAAGAGAGCACTCCCGCGGCATCCGCTTGCGGTACTCTTCCACACCCGTAGTTACCCAGGCAGGCATCTTGTTACCAACGGCCAGCATGCGAAGCTTCACGACTGGCGCTGCCCTCGATCCACAGGAAGATCACTCCAGAGCTTTTCGAGATCGTATAATTTGCGAGTTTCCGGAATCATGATGTGCACAACAACGTCGCCTGCATCTACAAGCACCCATTCCGAACCGTCACGGCCTTCAACGCCCAATGGCTGAATACCCGAGCCCTTGAGTTTTTCCACCACGTTATTGGCCACAGCATTGACATGGCGACTGGAAGTACCGCTGGCAACCACCATCACGTCGGTCACACTGGTCAATTCAGCGACATCCAGTTGAACAATATCCTGAGCCTTGAGCTCCTCAAGAGCATCAATCACCAAAGGAAGAACTAAGTTGGTCTGCATAATGCGTTTATAACTTTCCCGATATCAATACCCAATATAGGCAAGTACCTATTTGGATGAAAAAAGAGTTATTCAACCCCCTGCTGGACATGTACAACTTGAAAGACAGTCAGTCGCAGGGATATGCCGGAAGAGGTTCCGGCTCTGAATGAATCAAACAGAGAGTGAATGCCGTATAGTGTAACACAATGATAAACCAACTAGCATGGGCTGATCAGGATGCTTTTGTAAGTAATTACAGTACACTATAAAGGGGACAGCAATCACAGTGAACCAGTATCATCGATTCGAGGGAATCACGATAAAGACTGGTATCGGCAACGCCACCCTGATATCCACTGAATAACATCTTGTCTACTTCTTGTAGAGCTTCCTGTCCCTGACAATATCCTCAACACTTGCGGGCACCAAAAAACGAATACTGAGGTTCTCATTGATTCTTCTGCGTAGTTCAGTTGCCGATATTTCAATGGGACATGGAAGAGACACAAAGGCAAGCGCCCCCTCGGGTTTTTGCATCAACGTTGTTATATCATCAACCTCACGGTGAGCAATCAACGCTGTGAGCTCAGGCGTCCAGGTCAGATTTGCGCCAGGGCGATCCATCACAACCACGTGAGCAAGCTCGAAAATGCGTTCCGCCTCATACCATTCGGCAAGGTGTACGAAGGCATCTATACCCAGCGCCATCACCAAACGGGCCTCGGAGCCATATCGACGGCGTAACGACTCAAGCGTAAGTACCGAATAGGATGGGCCACTGCGCAGAATCTCCTGGTCATCCACAATGATACCCTCAAGCGTATCGACGGCTGCCTGCACCATGGCTAGACGGTCTTCCGGCGTTACCCCGGGTGCCTGACGATGAGGGGGCACACGATTCACCACCAGGTGAACGGTATCAAGCGAGAGCATTTCACGTAATTCTATCGCTGAGCGCAGATGTCCAATATGAATAGGATCAAACGTACCCCCCATCATGGCGACTGCTTTTATCGCCCTAACGGGCTCGCGCAGCGACGAACACCCCGTACTACTTATCATCCCTGATTTGCCTCGTTAACATTGTATAAAACTCATCAGGCAAGCCAGCTCTACACACCACGTAATTGCCCATTCCCAAGAACGATATACTTTTCTGTGGTCAACCCTTCCAGCCCTACTGGGCCACGTGCATGCAATTTATCTGTTGAAATGCCAATTTCAGCACCTAATCCGTATTCTGCACCATCCGCAAAACAGGTGGGGGCATTCACCATGACCGAACTGGAATCCACTGTCGCCAGAAACTTCTGCGCATGCCCCAGATGTTCCGTGATAATACTATCGGTATGATGAGAACCGTATTCGTTGATATGTGCAATCGCTTCATCAATACCTTCGACAACACGTACGGAAAGAATGGGGCCCAGATATTCGGCTTGCCAGTCTTCAGGTGTGGCAGGAACAGCCTGAGGCATCCATTTCAGCGCTTCTTCACAGCCCCGCAGCTCAACACCCCGCGCCGACAGCTTATTGGCAATAGTTGGCAACCATTCTGCCGCAGTCGCGCGATCAACCAACAGGGATTCCAACGCACCACAAATACCGTAACGATACGTTTTGGCATTCTCTACTGTATCACTCGCCATATCCAGGTCTGCGTGACGGTCGACAAAAATATGGCAATTCCCGTCAAGATGTTTCAGTACAGGAATACGGGCCTCTGCACTGACGCGCTCGATCAAGGAGCGCCCTCCCCGCGGAATGATCAAATCGATCCAGTCGCTCATGGTGACCATGACACCTACTGCCGCACGATCGGTGGTGGCAACCACCTGAACAGCATGTGATGGCAAGGCCGCCTCTTCGAGTCCGCTCGTGATACATTCCCCAATGATACGGATGGAATGATGTGCCTCGGAACCACCGCGAAGAACACAGGCGTTACCCGCTTTCAAACACAGGGCCGCTGCATCAATAGTGACATTGGGACGTGATTCGAAAATGATCCCGATAACGCCAATGGGAACGCGCATTTTACCGATTTTGAGACCGTTGCTCCGCTGGCTCATGTGTGAAATCTCACCCACAGGATCGGCTAGCTGGGCCACGGTTTCCAAACCATTGATCATTTTAGTGATGCGCTCATTGGTTAAGGCAAGCCTATCCATCATGGCATTACCCAGACCACGCGCCTTGGCTCCGGCCATATCCTGGTGGTTAGCCTCGATCAAGCGAGCTCGTGAATGCTCAAGTTGAGCGGCAATGCATACTAACGCCCTGTTTTTCTGCGCACTGGTCGCGGTCGCTAATACACGGGAAGCATGCCGAGCCTGGCGCCCAATATTCTGCATGTATTCAGCGATTGCTGTTTTGTCCACTGGCATTCCCTATATTTTTCATGAACGTCTTTCTACCAAGATCCATTTCCCTGAATTGAATCTGCGTCTCTGGATCAAACCAGCGTAGAATCATGCATAATAGAGTGAATGTCTTCGATAATGAAGGACGCTACGCAATTTAAGCGTTACAATACCGCACTTTTGAACAGCCAGTGCATGGCAGCGGGATATCTCCAACCTATCAATGAGCATTATAGCCATAAAATATACCCCCGCTAAAAAGAAAGAGAGAGAGCCCACACACTTTTTTGTTGCCTGGCACTTTCAAAAAAGGGAAAGGAAATAGTAAGTAGAAATAATAGGTAAGAAATAGCAGATGAAAATAGTGGATAAGAAGTAGTGGCTATAGGTAATGGGTATAGGTAAATAGGTAAATAGGAAAACGAGGACAGTTGACTATCCTCATCACCCCTTGCCAGAACTCATGACCATTGTCCTGTGCATTGGGGTGGTAAAGTGGCTGAGTGGCTTTGCCTTTTAGCAACACCACCCCCCCCTTTAGTAACCTCGAGCCCTACTCCCCAAAGGCGGTCCTTGTGTCTGAGCCGGGATCTCGTCCTGTTCAGAATCGCAACAGAGGGGTGTAGAAGGCCGCAAGCCATGATACATTCTCTTGTCATATCGTGACGAATGACTGACGCAACTGGATAGCGGAGCAAGGTAGGTTAAGGAGTAGTGGGTAGATGAACTTGGCAAGCTGGACAGACATTCTGACCCAATATCCATGGGTCCTGCTGGCAGTAACCTGTCTGTTTGCAGCCCTCGAATCCATTGCAGTTATCGGCCTTTTCATGCCGGGCACTGTCATGATGGCCATGGTGGCGTCACTCGCCGGCACCATCCAACTTTCGGTGCCGTTGGTGATTACCTTTGCCTCCCTCGGTGCCATACTGGGTGACGGTCTCAGTTATTGGCTGGGCAAAAGCCAGTCCAGTAAAATTCCGAATTTATGGCCTCTGAGCAAGCACCCCGACTGGCTCGAACGTGGGCAAACGTTCTTCAGTAAACATGGTGCCCTTTCCGTTCTTCTAGGTCGCTTCGTGGGGCCAGTGAGACCATTGGTACCCATGATCGCCGGAATGATGGCCATGCCGGGTCGCCGCTTCACCATCGTCAATATCATCTCGGCCGTAGGCTGGGCATTGTTATACGTGTTGCCCGGTTACTATCTTGGGCAGGCCTGGAAAGAGAGTTACAAGCTCTCCCAGGGTACCGTCATGTGGCTGATAGAATTCACCTTCATCGCCCTGCTTGCCATACTCACTTTTTCATGGCTACGTTCAATATTCGCACGTGGTGGTGCTGGCTACCGGGGCATTCTCAAGTGGATGAAGCAACACCCCTGCAGCCGCCGCTGGTGGCGACGTATGCAAAAGATTTCCAATCATCGACATCCACCTGTCGGCCCCTTCGTACTATTCTTTATCAGCATTGCGGTATTTATTATCTGGACGCTGATTGTAGAAGCCCACAAACAACACCCCTTGCCAATAGACATCAGAAGCCACAAACTGTTTTCAGAACTGGCGGCATATCACTGGCCTCATCTCTATGGCGCCATTATGGACAAGATCGCTGACAGATGGGGAATGGCGGCCCTGATGCTGCCCTGGCTGATATGGTGGTTATACAAGCGTTACTACGCCCTGTTTGTACATTGGATCAGTGCTGTTGTATTGCTGTTCATTTTCAATAGCGGCATTAAGCATCTGGTGGCTCGAGCACGCCCAAGCGATACCACATGGCTCGAGCACTCATGGTCTTATCCCAGCGCTCACACGTCCATTTCAGTACTGGTATTTGGCTTGGCTGCTAGCTGTGTGGCTGACCGTATCCCTATTAGATATCGCAACTGGCCCTACTGGGCTGCCACATTCCTTTGCATGCTGGTCGCCCTTTCACGACTGGCCTTTGGTGTACATTGGGCAAGTGACCTGATTGGCGGCGCCCTTTTGGGGATCATCATGTGTGCGGGGGTACGCGTCAGCTATCCATTCTTTACACGGCAACGCGTTTCATGGGCGCATTGGCGCATCCTATTGTTATTATCAATTTTTGTTTGTGCCTTTCGGGTTATCTTTTTACCTGTTCACTAGTACCCTGGTGTTTGACTGCTGGGCACTCTCACCACCAACTTCATGCCAAAATCCATAACAAGGTGGTAACAAGGCCTATAACTACGTTGTGCCCAGTAGGAAAAAGCTGAGATATCAGGAAGGCCATACACTCAAAAGATCAAGGCGGCGGTATAACGCTCAGCACCGCTGCCTTGAAATCCGATAAACATCAGGCCCGGATAAAAATACGTGAAAGACCTGAAAGATCAACTCGGAACACACTCAAGTGGACAGAAATTCAAAATCGCTAGGCGCCATACCTAGCGTGCAAAGCATTGATCAATCGTTCGTGAATCCCTTCAAAACTGCCATTACTCATGATAACAATGCGATCTTCAGGGGCCGCCGTATCCACCAATGTATTCACCAGCGCATCAATTGAGTCAAACACCTGCGAAGGTGTATTTCCCTGCTCAACGGCCTGTGCAATAGACCAGTCCAGCCCTTCCGGTTGATACCAGTAGGCAAGGTCTGCACTATCCACAGAAGCAGCCAAAGTAGCCTGCATCGTACCCAGCTTCATCGTATTGGAGCGTGGTTCAATGACCGCCAATAGACGCCCACCTTCATTTTGTGCGCGAAGCCCTTCCAACGTTTGTGTAATTGCAGTGGGATGATGTGCAAAATCGTCGATCACGGTAATGCGATTAACGACACCACGAATTTCCTGCCGACGCCGAGGCGTTTTAAAGCGCTCCAACGCTTCCCCTACCGTCGCCAGTGATATCCCTACTGCATGGGCAGCCGCAGCAGCGGCCAACGCATTGTGTTGATTATGACGCCCACTTAATTTCCACTCAATATCAACAGATTCCCCTTCGGGAGTTATCAATTGAAAACGACGCCCATCATGACTTTGTGGCACGACGCGCCAATCAGCAGCGTCACCCGAACCAAAATAGGCCACCGGGGTCCAGACACCCATTTCGATAACACGCTTGAGGGAAGGAACACCAGAGGCCACCAACACCTTTCCCTGTTGAGGAATGGTGCGCACCATGTGGTGGAATTGACGTTCGATCGCGGCCAGATTGTCGAAAATATCTGCATGATCAAACTCGAGGTTATTCAACACGGCAACATCCGGCCGGTAATGAACAAATTTGGAGCGCTTGTCGAAGAACGCACTATCGTACTCATCGGCTTCAACCACAAAAGGCGCGGACTCATCGCCCAACCTCGCAGACACATCGAAGTTACCCGGTACACCTCCGATCAGAAAACCGGGGTTAAGGCCTGCATACTCAAGTATCCATGAGAGCATACTGACCGTCGTGGTTTTTCCATGCGTTCCTGCAACCGCCAGAACCGTGCGTTTTGCCAATACTGTCTCACGTAACAACTGAGGGCCACTGATATAGCGGAGGCGTTGATTCAACACCGCTTCCACTTCAGGATTGCCACGCTTCATGGCGTTACCGATCACGACGAGATCAGGCGTCGGCTGCAGATTTTCAGTACTGAAGCCATCCATCAACGCAATGCCCTGACCTTCCAACAACGTACTCATGGGCGGATACACATTGGCATCCGAACCCGTCACCCTGTGCCCCTGAGCCCGCACCAGCAAGGCCAGGCTGCCCATAAAAGTACCACAAATGCCAATAACGTGAATGTGCATGTAATACGCCCTGAATAAACGATAGTTTCAAGTCTTGTTTCAATATTGCAAGGGTAACATGACTCTTCGATAAGACGCTGCCTCGGGGTGCTTTTGCGAATAAAATTCATGACGTCTTTGGCTTGACTCATCGGATTAATTAAAAATAGAAAGTGTGTATCGCAATAAAATTACGACGAAAATAGAATGAACAGTTGTTAAAAACCCACTCGACTTCGTATACTCTACAAACCTCGATAAAGTTAACGATTCAAGGCCCTAACATGAGCTTTAATAGTATTGTTGCCGGGAAGAACGTTCCTGAAGACATTTATGTAGTCATTGAAATTCCTGCCAATCATTCACCTATCAAATATGAAGTTGACAAGGAATTTGACTGTCTGATGGTGGATCGCTTTTTGTCCACCCCCATGTTCTACCCGGCCAACTACGGCTATATCTCGCAGACACTGGCCGATGATGGTGACCCTGCGGATGCATTGGTAGTGACCCCTTATCCGGTTGAACCCGGCAGTGTTATTCGCGCGCGTCCCGTAGGCGTTTTGCGTATGAGCGATGAAGCAGGCGATGATGCCAAACTGGTGTGTGTACCTCATACCAAACTCACCAAGCAATATGATGACATACAGAAAATCAGTGACCTCCCCGAACTGCTCCGTCAGCAGATCGCCCACTTCTTCGAGAACTACAAGGATCTTGAAAAAGGTAAATGGGTCAAGGTTGAAGGTTGGGGGGACATCGATGAAGCCCACCAGATCATCAGCAAGGCAGTAGCTGCTTATAAAAGTGAAAATCAGGACTGATTTACCAGCATAAATCAGGTGATTAGTCCAACGGGTTCACACTTGCCCTCCTCGTTTTGCATCGTTGATGAGGCAGGGTTTTCCATTACCCTCTTTATAGAATATAAAGTGGCAGCTAGATCTTCCTTTAGTGGTGAACCCTTCGACGCCTGAAGAGTCCAATCTTCGGGCGTTATTCATATAGACTGATTCCTCCAAATGATGCTGACATGAAAGCATCGATTTCCAGTGCTAACGGTTGGATATTCAGCCACAGAGCTATACCTGCAAAAAAGTGATTTTCGCCCCGAAAACTCACGGCAGCTGATATATTCAGCCACCGGTCCCCGAGCTCTGCCCCAACCAGGCGATGACCACAGGTAGATGAGAGCCACTCATGCGTTTTCCTATTTTCCTTGCGCTGTTGTTAACCACCCTCATCGCACTGTGCTCTACAGCATGGTCCTCCCCGTTACAGCAAGAACATCCTGTGCAGGGAAACATGAACTATGTGACACCCCAGGGTGCACCACAGTCATCTTTGTTCATGGACAATCAGCAGCATCATTTCCTTCCGGTAGACACGGCCTTTCAGCCGCATGTCTGGCAGGAAAAAAATCGGGTTTGGGTACTTATCAACATACAACCGGGCTATTACCTGTACCGCCATCGCATTCAGCTGAATAGTTCTGACAATACACTCACGTTAGGCCCATTGACACTTCCCCAAGGCATCATCAAACAGGATCGCTTTATGGGGAGGGTGCAGGTTTATCGGGATCGCCTGCTATTCAGCGTGCCTATCACGAACGCTCAATCGAGGACAACGGTCCCTCACATCGATCTGAGCTATCAAGGGTGTGCTGATGCTGGTCTATGTTACCCACCCGAGCATAAAACGCTGGAAGCTCAACAAGATACATTGTCTCAAGAGATGGCATTGCCTCTTCAGCATGCCTCATCCGCCAAGGGGGGGCATCGTGCGGGAGGCATCCATTCGCCTCTGGAGGGTTCCCCCGGGACCTTATCTGCCATTCAAGCAGGTGCCAAGGCAACGGTTACTGCCTGGCAATTAGGTATTCTTTTTATCGCTGGCATTGGGCTGGTATTCACCCCCTGCGTACTTCCCATGCTACCCATTGTTGCAGCGTTGGTTGTTGGTCAATCCAGTACCATGCGCCGCTCACTATGGTTATCGCTGTGTTATGTGAGCGGCATGATCGTTATGTATACGCTGGTCGGCATGGTTATGGGCCTGGTCGGCGCAGGCCTCAACCTGCAGGCACGACTACAATCCCCTTGGGTGGTTATCCCTTTCGCATGTCTGTTTGTTCTTCTTGCCCTCTTTACCCTCGAATGGATTCGTATACCCAACCTGGGCGTGGGGCAAAAAGCCAGTGTATTTGAGGAAAGATTCAGGCAATTGGGGCCAGTGGGTCTTGTGATTGCGGGTGCCCTATCGACATTGATTATCAGCCCATGCCTGTCAGCGCCACTGGCCGGTGTGCTGACTTATATATCGACGACAGGCAATGCGTTCGCGGGCGGACTTTCTCTCTTCGTTCTCGCACTTGGCATGGGAATCCCACTCATATTCGTCTGTGTATTCGGTTCAGGCATTCTTCCGCAGAGAGGCGCCTGGATGGAGCGAGTCCGCCATCTTAGTGCTGTCGTCCTGCTAAGCGTTGCGCTTTGGCTCGTCAGTCCCTGGCTGCCCAACGCATTGCTTATTGTTCTTGAAGGCTGGCTGGCACTCATGGCTGGCCTGATGCTGGGTGCCTTTCAATCCTCTGCGCCCATGGCACTGCGTGCGGCCGCACTCATATTGATGCTTTGGGGAGCCTGCTGCGTGATTGGATTGGCCACAGGAAAAGGGACACCGGTGAGGCCGTTGGCGCTTACATCACTTCTGGCACCTCAATTACAGGGCACATCAACGATATCCTCCCATGAAAGCCAGATGCCGACATCCAATTCAGTCATAACGGATCAAGCTATTCTGTCACAGGCGCCGCATTTCATTACAATAACAACACTTGCCGAATTGCATGAAGTACAGAAACAGGCCATTGAACAACATCGCCCCCTGATGCTCGATCTCTATGCGGATTGGTGCGTCAGTTGCAAACGCATGGAAACTGATCTGTTCCCACAGAAGGTTATCGCTGAACAACTCGCACAATTCACCCTGGTGCGTTTCGACATGACCCAGAACAATAGCGATGCTCGCACCCTTCTAAAGCAGTATCGCCTGTTCGGCCCTCCCAGCCTTCTCTT
>Ga0157360_1000393_pt1 | contig 16622 bp, 30 predicted proteins | sample AttlaeALBM1_FD_111483 | JGI IMG/M metagenome (GOLD analysis project Ga0157360, IMG submission 111483) | Fungus gardens microbial communities from leaf cutter ant in Ribeirão Preto, State of São Paulo, Brazil - Atta laevigata ALBM1 | ecosystem: Host-associated > Fungi > Mycelium > Unclassified ... | reverse complement strand
CTCACTGATAAAAAATACTCTGACTTGCTACAACATCAGTTTCGACACGATAAACAGGTGCTGTTTTATCACACATTAACCCCAGCGGCTCCCCCGTATCAGCGGACCACCTACTAGGTATCGGTGTTCAGCCCACTTGCCAGCCCTGACGGGTCCATCTGCGTAACGCCCGACCGCCGGGTCACAGTGACGAAAGTATTGTAGTGCAGATCCGTTTTGCGGTCAGGTACTCGCCCCGCAGGCGCAGGTTCTGCGGGTTGTTCCAGGTAACCGGCGTGCTTTCCCGCAGGCTGCGGCCCCAGGCGCTTGATGCGCCGCGCCAGACGGTCTCGCCGTTGCTGTCAGTGACGCTCTCCGACAGGTCGTTGATTTCGGTATGGTACCAGTAAATCTCTGCGGGTTGCCCGTGAAAGTCGACGCGATCCAGCGGTTCGTAACTGTTCTCCGTGTAGACATACTGCACCGCCGTGTCCGGGCTGCTGTCGCTGGTCTCGCCGACCATCTGCAGGCCGGGCCAGGCGTTGCGGGAACAGCTTTATCAGGCTAACCAGGAGATTAAAGACCGAACGTTAGTGTGCTAAACGAAGGTTAGATAATAAAAAAAGCCTGCAAGATTTAATTTCTTACCCGGCTTTTATTTAAAGTGCTAATTCTAAATCCACTGGATTGTTTATATTTATTCTTAGTCTAATGTTAGAGCTTGATTCCACTATTACAATGTCAGCCATATATTCAGATACATTAATAAATGGGTTAGATTCTTCGGAATAAAGAACCCAAACTAACTTTTTATTTCCATCGAGATATGCGATAAATCCTTCAGAACCATAGCTACCTTCTCCAATGCAACAATAGCAATTGTTCGCTAACTTAACCTCTCTAAACTTATCAATATCAGTAACTTCATCTTTATTTTCTTCATAAAAGGCAGAGAAATCAAAATCACCATTTTTCTCAATACAAGGAGTAGGGTAAGGTACTATTTTACAAAGGAAAGATTTGCCGTTAGAAAAGTAAATAGCATCTTTTATCGGTAATAAACCATCTTCCCATAACTGAATAATATTTTTCATTTGCCACCTCTTGTTGTTCTTTCCGATCGAGAGTTTAATCCTCTATCTGGCACTGTTCCATCGGCTTTTATATTTTTTCGCTCTCTAAATCTCTCACGCAATTTTTGTGACCATGTTTTTCCAGTAGATGAGTCAGGATGAGGAGAATTAGGGTCAATCCTAATGACTTTACCTTATCTAATCCGGCCTCCAGAGCTGCGTCTAATAGACTATTATCATAGGAGACTAGTTGCCCATCAATATCAATTACTCTTAATGGCGACATGTCCCAATCGCAGCCACCATTACGCATAACGTCGGCATAATCATGAGGTGATATTGTTCTTTGAGAAAAATTAATATTGTTGGGATTAACCCATTCCCCTGCTAATCCCAGCGGGTCGATCCAACTTATTGGATTGGGCACATATTAATATAGGTTTAATCCACCAAGCAGCCCTGCGGGTCCATCTGGGTGTAACACCCGCCTGCCGGGTGATAGTAGCGGAAAGTATTGTAGTGCAGGCTCGTTTCGCGGTCCAGGTACTGGCCCTGAAAGCGCAGGTTCTGCGGGACATCCCGGCTGACCGGCGCGCTTTCCCGCAAACTGCGGCCCCAGGCGCTTGATACGCCGCGCCATACGGTGTCGCCGTTGCTGTCAGTGACGCTCTCCGGCAGGTCGTTGATTTCGGTATGGTACCAGTAAATCTCTGCGGGTTGCCCGTGAAAGTCGACGCGATCCAGCGGTTCGTAACTGTTCTCCGTGTAGATTTACTGCACCGCCGCATCCGGGTGACTGTCGCTGGTTTCTTCGACTATCTGCAGACCCGGCAGGCGTACTACGTGCGCTCTGTTCTACAAGTATGACATCGCTATAACTGTAAAAGATTCTCCTTTCCCCTAATTACTCGTTATTAAATCCCTCTAATAGAAACCATCCCTAAAGACCAATCCTGAGATAAAGTAATAATGATATTGTTATCGCTGATATTAATTACGGCATCCTGTTTATTAATATTTAACTGCCTTTTCTGAGTCCAACCCAACCAATGTTGACTTTTCCAGTTCGCTATTTCACCAAGCTTTACTACTTTCTTTCTATTGCTGTGAAAGTCAACATCAATGGCTATAAGGCTGTCATCTTCAGAAAGAAAGCTAACATTGCCATAAAGCCAGTAAAGTATCTTTGATTTCTTACTAAGTTTGGCTGCGGGTAACTCCGGCTCTCCCATAATCTCAAGAAGCTGGCTAATAGACGACCCAATGCGTAAACCGTTAATGGATAGCTGTTCGATGATACTTATAACATCTAATTGCAATGGTGAACCCCACTTACTATTTATCATATACACCCCCTGCATATTTTGCCGGTCCACATTTCGGGCAATATCTCGAAGTTCTCTGGAGCGACCATTAGCTAACTCACGTAGAGTACCAGATTCTTTTTTGGCGTGTTCAAGAACAAATTGCACACCTTCATTGGCTTTGTTCAATATATCGTTTCTGAATCTGACATCTTTTTCAAAATGCTCTTTTGCTAAAGCAATAGCTTTCGCTAATTTTGGGCTCCCCGCTTCATTTGGAAGCGCATTAGTAAAGGTTATACCACCTTTATAATCAGGCCTTGCAGATAATTCAAAACCTCCTGGAGCGTAGAAATGAAGCCCTTTTTGAACACTATCGCCATATCCCGGAGAATGTATTTGCCAGGTAGTATAATCCAAGCCTAAAGGATCGATGTAAATCAAAGCATTAGGTACATACATGTATGTGTTTAACCCGCCCGCCAGCCCAATCGGGTCCATCTGGGTGTAACACCCGTCCGCCGGGTCGTAGTAGCGGAAGGTTTTGCAGTGCAGCTCCGTTTCACGGTCCAGGTGCAGGCCCTGGAAGCGCAGGTTCTGCGGGGTGCCCCAGGTTACCGGTGTGCTCTCGCGCAGGCTGCGGCCCCAGGCGCTTGATGCGCCGCGCCAGACGGTGTCGCCGTTGCTGTTAGTCACGCTGTCCGGCAGGCCCTTCAGTTCCGTGTGGTACCAGACGATGTCCGCATGCTCACCGTGGCTGTCGACAATAGCTGTTTTCGGTACACTGCCGCGTCCGGGTGACTGTCGCTGGTTTCGCCCACCATCTGCAGTCCGGACAAGGCGTACTGCGTGCGTTACGGTTTACGGGCATGGCGTCGCCACACCTGTTTCTCCGTGCGGCGGCCCGGCCGCGTCGTAGCCCCACAGGGACTGACGGTACGTCTCAGTCGGGGTGAAAGGGGCACCGTCGGTATACATGCGGCGGATTTCGGTGTCAGTGCGCTATAAAGGTATTTCATAAGAGAAAGGGAGAGTTGCCGCCGCTAAAAGCTAAAAGCAGCGGCGGATGCTGCTTACCATGTTTATTACACTCTGCGGCCTGGTTCTATATTTATACAAAAATCATAAAAAGTCGGTGCTACCTCTATCACCTGATCTTCAAGATCCCTTCGGATATATTTAATTTCGCCAGTATTTGTATTAATCCAGTAGTCGTTATCACCTGCATCAACTGCAAAAGGGATATGCTCCTTAGCAAAATCCTTTATAAATTGTGAATAACGCACACGTCTTGACAAAACCTCATTAATTGAAAGTAAATACTCCGATTCAAAACATGACTCTCCCTCAATAAAATAGAACCCTTCTATTTCCAATAGACTATAATCATCAGGAGTTCTACTCAGTATTTTATCCCTATAAAAGAAAGCTCCGTTACTAAAATAGCCTCCATTATTAGAAAGATAAAAATCAACAAAAAAATCCTTCCCATTAAACTCAGAAGGAATTAGGTGAATTACATCTGCTTTTGTAAGGCCTTGTAGTGAATCATCAAAAACAATACCTTTGCTGCAAAAAAAATTATCGTTTGACATATCATCTCCAATTTTAATACCACGGAAGTTTTAGGCTTCTACTGGCTGTCTCTTCGATTGCTTGAAGTGTAACATATTTAAATCCAGTGACTTTTTCAAACTTAAGCGCTCCCCCTACGTGAGGGTAATCATGACATTCAACATTTACAAGCTGCATTAACATCTTATTTTTTGAGGTTCATAACTGGCATGATGAGATATCCACTTTATCCATTTATTAGACTTCCTTTCATTTAAGCCTGCTGCTTTATACAGTTCGTTTTTATCAACAAAACGACTGCCTGTAGCTTTTATTTTGAAAGGCCCTTCTGGGTTATTCACAGATTCTACTGTCCCGGGATGAAAAAAGCCCCTGCCTTTCGGTAAAAATATTATAGGTTCTCTTACTAATCCAGGCGGATTCACCCGCCCTGGCGGGTCAACCACATAGGTATAGATGTTCAGCTCGCCGGGTCGTAGTAGCGGAAGGTGTTGCAGTGCAGGCCCGTTTCGCGGTCCAGGTACTGACCCTGGAAGCGCAGGTTCTGCGGGATGTCCCATGAGACTGGTGTGCTCTCACGCAGGCTGCGGCTTCAGGCAGTGGAAGCCCGCGCCAGACCGTGTCGCTGTGGCTGTCGACGCGCACCGGCGGCCCAGCGCGTCGTGGCGATATTCTGCTTTTGTGAACTTCACTGCATCCTTACATAATTTTTTTGTTGTTAACCGGCTATATTAAAAAGTGAATAAAGCTGCTTATATTAAAAATTCTTTTAATTATAATTTTCAATATTCACCAACCAGCCCAAGCATTATATTTAAAACTTTCATCTATGGCTTTGAATTCAATACCTTTCAAATTATAAATTTCAAACCTTTCTTTAAAAAATTTAGAGCACACTGGCTTGGATAACTCTTGACAAAAGAAAAGGTTAGTTTTTATTTCTTTTTTTACAATGAAACGCTCGATCTCGTCGTAGTAAGTTTTATCAAGGCCTCGCTCTTCCTTGGTATTTAAAAGACCCGAATCGATATCTCGAGAGACAGAATATCGAGAGTTGCTTTGATCAAGTGCTTCAATATAGTCCAGCAGAAAAAATAAGTAATATTCTCTCTCAGGCTTTTTGTTCTTAAGAAGAGATATATCAACTGGAATATGGATATTGTTAGCAAAACATTCTTCACAAACTTTAATGAAATCAGATGACACCAAATTATCGTTGATTAAATAATCACCATCGAGTTGGATCGTGCTTGCTCTCAAACGATATAAAGAAGAGAAGTCACAGGCATTTGGGGGGGACATAAAGATATCATAATCTGGCAATTCCGGATCCCATGTTTTATCCATAAAAAAAGGATTCCCGGCATTATCAGGCAAATACTCCATAACATAAAATTGTTCAGTTGTTTTATTCATAACAATCTCCCCGTATTTGGATAAATTTTTAATATACCGGACTCAAGGCCTTTGCTTATCCAATCCTGAATATTTATTATACCTAAAGCCAGTTGAGTATCACTCATTCTATTTGCCTGACTTGCTAATTGCGTTAACCTGCTCCTGACGGCAGCCGTATATTGATTATGATTAGGCCAGTGCCCCGGAAGGCCTATATTATCTGCCAGTTCTCTTGAGCCTGGTAAGAAAATCCCATTTGAAGCTCCATCATCATTCCAACCGATTTTTCGAAGCTTTTCAAAAATGGGTTTAAAGCTTTTATCCTTTATCAACTCTTCCGGGATAAGATGGTGGTTAGCCATGCCATCACCGCTACGTACCCCCATGTTACGACCCAACACGCAGCACTAAGGCTCAGCGGATCAACCACATCGGTATACGTATTCAGCCCTCCCGGTAGACCAATCGGGTCCATCTGTGTATAACACCCGCCCGCCGGGTCGTAGTAGCGGAAGAAATTGTAGTGTAGGCCCGTTTCGCGGTCCAGGTACTGATCCTGTAAGCGCAGGTTCTGCGGGGTATTTCCGGTTATGGGAGTGCTTTCGGACAGGCTTCTGCCCCCAAACCGTGGAGAATTCTGAACACTGATTGCATCCACAACCTGAGGTCCGGTGTAATTCTCAATTCGGATGAGTATGCATCTGTAATAAAGAAACCTCTTATGTTTATGTTTAGTAAATGAATGTAATAACAACCCTCTTTATTTATAACAGCATGGTTATTTCACCCAACTAGCTAGTCTTTCACCACATTTTAGACCCTCTCTCTTATAATAAAAAACAGTATCGAAATTAACCACCATCTTTTCAGCAACCACTTTGAATTTCAATTCAGAATCCGAATAAAACTCCAATGCAAATGAACCGGAAGAAATATCAACTTGGGTTAATACTTTGATAAATTCCTCATCAAGATCGCTTGACCACTCCATGACACCGCTAATATAACCAGGATTATCTAAAATAATTTCCAGGGTATGGTAATAAGAAAAATCATCACTTGCTGTTATTATTAATTTGTTCCTCTCAAAAGAATACACTGCAAAATCTAACCACTTTTCTTTCCAGTTATGATTTCTTATAAGATTTATCATGTCTTTTTCATTCATGGGATTACTTCTCAAGGCAAAGGAATATGCGTGTCACTAGCCGTTTGAGGATTATGCGCGGGGATATATGGTTTGAGCTCTGACGTATTATAGAAATTATCATCTGGGGCACCATGTTCCCAACCATAGCCTTGTTTAGCCACGGGCTTCACTCCCATCTGGCTTCCTCCCACACTATATATAGGGCCATTAACGGATGGCTTCCTGCTGCGTATTGGTATTAACATCGTGAACGCATATTTCATATTTATAATTCCCTACGGAGAACTTTTCTTTAAAGTTAATTGGATGATTATTGCCTGGCATGCCTTGACGGAGTAAAGGGTAATCCATTACATCCTTTGGCCAAGCATTATTGATACGTCGGTAGGCTTGTGTTGCAGTCATGCCTTGGGCGCAATTTTATTTATACTAATTGTAAATGCCGGAACATGCTGCCAGCCCCAGCGGGTCAATCACATAGGTATTAATATTCAGCCCGCCCAGCAGAGTAATCGGGTCCATCTGGGTGTAACACCCGTCCGCCGGGTCGTAGTAGCGGTAGAAATTGTAGTGCAGGCCGGTTTCGCGGTCCAGGTACTTCCCTGGAAGCGCAGGTTCTGCGGGGTGTCCCAGGTTACCGGTGTGCTTTCCGCAGGCTGGAGCCTCAGGCGCTTGAGGCGCCGCGCCAGCGGCTCATCGCTGTTTTCAGTGTGGATGGACTGCACCGCCGCGTCCGGTTGGCTGTCGCTGGTTTTCCCCACCATCTGCAGACTCGACCAGGCGTACTGCGTGCGCTCCGGTTTGCGGGCATGGCGTCGCCACACCTGTTTCTCCGTGCGGCGCTCAACCTATTTCTCTTATATACTCTAAATTCTTTTAAATTACAGGCCAGTAAAATATACTAAAGCAATGCTTAATTATTTAATTAAATCGTGGATTGAATATTTTTTGACCTTTACATGGTGCTAGTTTTTTGAGATCTGCATAAGTGCTGTTTTGTATGAATTCAAAAGCAGCCTCAATAGATTCGAAAGAAATTATCTCTTCTCGTTTATAGTCTTCCGCATCCATATTTTCATCCAGGATCTCATCTACAAAAACTTTATATTTCCCTTCCCACTTTTGAATCCCAATTGAAGACCAGAATACCTTTCCATTATGTGAAAATGAAAAACGCTGTCCTACTTGCTGCCCTTTCTCTATTTTTTCCATTATGTTTTTGTCATTACTCATAAACCACCTGTAATATTAATTACGACTTTAACACCGCCTGTACGTTTAATGTTTATGTGTGGATATGTGCCATGATCATCACCAGATGCATGGCCTCTTACTCTTCCCGTATTAGGATCAATTGCATAATCTTTATGGTAAGCACCGCCCTTTTTAAAACGATCCATTTTTGTTTTCTTTCGCACACTCATGGCATCTTGCGGCATAACTCCCTTGACCTTCTGATAACCGGGAAATGCAGCGTGTAATAACTCATCCGCTTCCGTTTTGTCCTAACCTCGACAATAGTATTTTTCCCACCAGTTCTCAATGCATGGATTTTTTTCGCGCAAGGCAACAGTCCCAGCGGATCCACCCATCCCAGCGGGTCAACCACAATAGGTATAGGTTTTAAGGCCACCCAGCAAACCAATCGGATCCATCTGCGTGTAGCATCCGCCCGCCGGGTCGTAGCAGCGGAAGGTGTTGTAGTGCAGGCCCGTTTCGTGGTCCAGGTACTTCCCTGGAAGGGCAGATTCTGCGGGGTGTCCCACGCCACCGGTACACTTACACGCAGGTTGCGGCTCCAGCGCCTGATAGTGTCGCCGTTGCTGTCGGTCACGCTCTCCGGCAGGCCATTCAGCTCCGTGTGATACCAGTAAATTTCCGCGTGCTGGCCGTGGCTGTCGACGCGGGCCAGCGGCTCATCGCTGTTTTCAGTGTAGATGTACTGCACCGCCACGTCCGGGTGGCGGTCGCTGGTGTCATCCACCGTCTGCAGGCCGGACCAGGCGCTCTTACCCTTCCGGCTGCAGGCTCTGCGTCATGCGCCCGGCCATGTCGTAGTGCGTCTTCCGGTGCAGGCGGTCACGCTGGTAGTCGGTGACCGGCAGCGTTTTGCCGCTCAGGGAGAGCTGCATCTCCAGCAGGTGCCCGGTGCCGTAGCGCAGGAACTCCAGTTCCCGCCTGTCAGGGAAGGTGGTGGCGCTGAGGTTGCTTAAGGCATCTTATTCATGCTGATAGACGCCGAAGTGGTTCTCCTCGCGGACCAGGCCGCCAAGCTTATTACGCGCCAGGATGATGGCTTCGCTGTTCTCCGGCTCGCACATCGTCAGGTTATACCCGTACGGTCAGTCCCCGCTGTAAGGTTAACCGCTGAAAAAATATTCGGATTTACATGCAAAATTGAACAGTTACTTATTCGTGTTCAATATGACATCTTGAGTATATCTAAGCCATTAACTAGTTGATCACAATATTAATCAATGAATTACTTTATTTATTAATCATTCTGTTTGTTCTTACGATATATCATTTTATATTGTTATTAACCAGCTTGATAAGCTCACCCATCTCCTCTTTCAAATCATCCGATTCCTCATCTTCACGCTTCTTTTCTAAATAATCGATTAATGCATGATCTGGGTTATTGCTCAAGATCATAATTATTGAGTCAACAATTTCATGCTCACCTATAACCACATCCTTTTTGTACGCTTCAATGTATATGTCAATCATCTTCTTTAGAGAATCTATTGATTTTTTTGTGCAAAATTCATTCTCTGCCTCACAAAAAGAAGAATATAATTTTTCGCTATTATTCATAAGGGTACCTGGTGGGTTTCATAGGAATATGAATATCTTCCGCATGGTTAATATCTGTACCTTTTCTGGAAGATATGCCTTGGTCGTTATATTGTACGGAATGCTTAGGTTTATAACTGCCATTGTTCACTTTGTCTGTGGATACACCTCCTTTATGACAATGTGATGTTTCGTCTGCATATTTTAAATGTGGTGTTCTAACCTTACTTAGGTCGATTCGTATTGAAGCAACATTACCATCAGGTAGCTTTTTCATCCAACTCTCACCACCAGTATGCGCAGGCGATGACGTATATCCACGGCTACGCAGTATAAGCCGAATTTTTCCGGGCGTTTTACCTGAAAAATTAGGCAGTGATGCCATTTCTTCCCCAATGTTAAAAGAACTTCTAAACCGTCCATTTGCGGCTCTCCGACATGTAACCCCAACGGATTACCCCCCAAGTAGATCCATCACATAGGTATAGGGATTCAGCCCGCCCAGTAGCCCAATCGGGTCCATCAGGGTGTAACACCCGCCCGCCGAATCGTAGCCACACAGGGACTGGCGATACTTCTCCGCCGGTGTGGTTCCCCTCGCGGACCGGGTCGCCAAGCATGTTGGGCGAGGAGAATAAATGCATTGGTTATCGAATAAGCCGATACTAAAAACCAATTATTTTAAAGTCAAGGCATACCAATACTTTAAAGAATATTGTTGTTATTGAACATACATTTTCAGCACTCATACTTTTTTAATGGGCGCCTTTTTCCATATACGATTCTATTATATCAATGAATTCGGATTTCTTTTTTGTCCTTTTCACATCTAAAACACTAACACCTATTAGATTACCTTTTTTATCATACTCATTTTTCTGCGAGACGAAAACAAACTCTCCGTTTGGTTCTCCTTCAGGTTCGTATCGCGAATCAAAGCTTAACCCCATCATTTTATTGTCGCCGCCGATCAAGACCGAGCCATAATAGTACTCAATGAAATCATCAACAGGTTCTACTTCATAAAAATTATTAATACCTATCGTCCAACCAGTAGGTACTCTTAGTCTTTGCAATCTTATTTTCTGATTCATCATTTAGTTCCTGTTATATAATTACCAACTTGTTCAAGTGAGGCAGGAAAACTATGCATTGCAGGCACGCCTGTATTTGTCATTTCAACGCGCACACACTCAGTTCATTTACCAGCATTACATCCAGGTGGATCCGTATTTTTTTTGTAAAACATAAAACGGGTCCCGCATACCAGAACACATTACCTTTTCTGGTGGCATCATATGCAGCTTCTTTCTCAAATCCAATTACTCGCTTTGTAAATTGGGGCAAATAAGAAGCTTCAAGCTCTCTCCTCCTTGCTCCTTTTCCAAGACTTAGTAATCTCGCATCTTCCGCAGTCCTGGCTTGGATATGGTTTTTTGCATGATAGCTTCCAGGTTTTTGCGCATTAAATACATCTTGCCTTAATGCAATGCGTGTATAAAAACTGCCATATGCGCAAGCTGCTAACCCCCACAGATCTACCCACCCCAGCGGTTCAACCACATAGGTATACGTATTCAGCCCTCCCGGTAGACCAATCGGGTTCATCTGTGTATAACACCCGCCCGCCGGGTCGTAGTAGCGGCAGAAATTGTAGTGCAGGCCGGTTTCGCGGTCCAGGTACTGCCCTGGAAGCGCAGGTTCTGCGGGGTGTCCCAGTTTACCGGGATGCTCTCCCGCAGGCTGCGGCCCCAGGCGCCTGATGCGCCGCGCCAGACGGTCACGCAGGTTGTCCGTGCAACGCCGGTGCGTGATACAACGCCCGGCAACATATTGATATTCACTATTAAGTCAATTTAATTACCTACGATGAACAATGTGGAATTATTATTTTAATAAAAAACATTAAAACCTATGGGTAAAAACTGCTTCCTTTTTTTCATCTTAATATAAAACTTACGTGCTTTACATCAATGCCATCGGAACCTATATCCATCCAGTTCTCCTGCTTAATTAGTTTTGAGAAAAAGCTAACCAAAACACATTGCTCACCCTCTATGACATGAATGTATCCCTCGATAGAAACATAATACTCATTTATATTTTTATATCATTCACCCCAGTCTTTATCTCTGATCCTTTGTATTGCAGAAAATAAAAATGGCGTATATTTTTATCAATGTTGGATTTTTCACCATTTATATTAGATACCTTATAGTGGCGTGACTTCGCCATGCCCAAAAATATGCTCAACAATTTTCCAAAAATCAACACTTGATGTGCCCAGCACATTAACACAACCAGGATACACTCTATTACACAAGTCATCTTATTAATAATACATTCGCGCTATCTCTAAAACCCTCAGACTTTATTAATTGAAACTTATGACATGCTAATGTCGTGTACTTAAAAAACTCAGACCGCACTGTATGATTTATGTAAAAAAGAAACTTATGATGAAAATAAACTGCTTCATCATGCCCGCCATCAATTAGATCAATCTTTTCTTTGAACATCAAGTTTCGCTAAGCTTATCACCAGTGATATAGTACACTCCGCCTTGATAGGCGCTATCACGTTCTCAAAAAGAATGTCGAATACCTTTCCGAGCCAATTACGAGCCTCGCATAAATCCTCATCGGGAAAAGCATACAAACCATAAGCAGACATAACAATTGCCTATGTGCGGAAGAAGAACTCTGGTCACGCTAAAATATTGATTCTGCAACATTAATCGTTACGGACTTTTATATATTCAACTTTGTCAATTGAGAAGTTATTTGCCTCACAAATAGCCAGCAACTCGTTAATGAAAAAGTTATTCCTTTTCCTTAAAAAATCAGCACGATAAAATTTTTTATTTTTCTTAAATATTTACATGAACTTCATCTTGTAGAATTAGAGAAAATAGTGTGATGTAAAGGCCCGCTAATTTAAAATGGAGGATACTGCCTTCGCATTTTATATCAAAATCTAGCGGCATTATAATTATCGAGCACAAGCCCATATTTACAACACCACCAACTCCGACTCTTTATGGCTAAAATTTTATATTGCTAATATTTTTCATTGTATGCTGCCTTACGAGAAATACCAACCTATACCAAGCATTTATTCTACTCGCACCTCATAATTTGATGATATTATCTCGACGTAGCTATCATACCCTACTACTATAAAGTGTTTTAGGCTCAACCTATTATTTGGATCATATATCGCCCCCCTGGATTCTAAAACTTCTGAGCTAGATACCATGTAAACACCAGGATCAGAATGAATATCTTTTTTTTCCCAGTAACCAACCACGTCATTATTTATTGACTCTATTACAAACTCACCATGATGAAACTCATAAAAGTTCAAAGATGTACACTTTAATTCCGCTACGTTATTAAACTGCAATTCCGCCTTACTATACTTATCATTTTTAAAATCGCTAAAAGTTTGAACTTCTATTTTTAGCCTTACACCGCTTGATTCAGTATAAATTACTTCAAGATATGTCGTAGATAATCTGAAATTTAATTTTTCAGGAACTAATAACATATATACCTCCTCTAACTTACAAACATTTACCAATCTTTTTAACTAAACCGGTACCGTCTTTGTTCCTTATAATATTTATGCTTCTTGATGGCGATCTATATCTGATAACCTCCACTAAGTGTTCCGCAACATGTTCATAAAGAACATATATTGCGTTTTGAGGAAGTTTACCAGCTTCAACTAAAGCAGCTAACCCTCTATTAGTCAAAGTTGCAGCCTTACCTGTGGCAGGATCTCTCGTATAAGAAATGACAAACGTATCTGGACTAATCTAACCGGGTTTAATATCTACAGCGATATCTAATATTGGACGACCAGCAATGGAATCGGCGGCTTGACTCCCAATATTACTAAATTTTGGAGCAATTCGATTTTGCCCAAAGTACAAATCATTCGGGAATTCTGTTATTTCTCCATGAATAAACGGGTCAAAACTACTTAACCCCAGCGGATCCACCCCACCAGCGGATCAACCACATAGATATAGGTATTCAGCCCGCCCAGAAGGCCTATCGGGTCCATCTGCGTGTAACACCCGCCCGCCGGGTCGTAGTAGCGGAAGAGATTGTAGTGCAGGCCCGTTTCGCGGTCCAGTTACTGGCCCCGGAAGCGCAGGCTCTGCGGGGTGTCCCAGGTTACCGGTGTGCTTTCACGCAGGCTGCGGCCCCAGACGGTGGAAGCGCCGCGCCAGACGGTGTCGCCGTTGCTGTCGGTCACGCTGTCCGGCAGGCCGTTCAGTTCCGTGTGGTATCAGAAGATGTCCGCATGCTGCCCGTGGCTGTCAACGCGCGCCAGCGGCTCATAGCTCTTTTCGGTGTGGATATACTGCACCGCCGCGTCCGGGTGACTGTTACTGGTTTCTCCGACCATCTGCAGACCCGTCCATGCTTACTGAGTACGTTCCGGTTTCCGGGCATGGCGTCGCCACACCTGTTTCTCCGTGCGGCACCCAGGGCGTCGTAGCGGTATTCGGCTTTTGTGAACTCCGCGTCGCCGTCGATTTCCACCCGGCTGATACGGTGCTCGTCGTCGTAGCTGAAGCGCTGCGTCACTCTCCGGTGCGTGTCCTGGCGCAAGGTCAGGCCGCGTCGTAGCGCCACACTAACCTTCTCAGCCGGGATGGAGGGTGCGCCACCGATATATATGCGACGGATTATCTGACCAGATGATACATTATCATAGTATTATCGAGGTCATTATGTAGCTGAGTATTTTTATCAATTCAATAAAGAAAAATGAAGAGGCATAGAAGCATGCTCATTTGATAAACATTGGCAAAGCCAACTATAAATATCGATAAATTATAATGGCAGCCTAAATTTCAATGCTTTATAAGAATAAGTCACCTCCCCCCATAAATAGAGATCACGCATTTACTCCTTATATCAATATCGACATTTAGCTCTTTTACTTCAATAAACCCTTCTCCTATATCCATCCAATTATCTTGAATTATATCATTTGAAAGAAAAGTAACCGTATAGAATTCAGTGTCTCCTTTTTTTCGAATTATAGGGTTTATATATATATGAAAATCGTCAATTGCATAACATCCATTCCACTCGCTGTTTTTTACAGCAAAAATAGCAGCTAGTAAAAAAGGAGTTAACTCCTTTGGGATTTTGATAGATTTAACATTGTTCATCTCCATTTCTCCTCTCATATTTATAAAGGCACAGCGTCGTCTGGACCATTAACTCTGCCAAAAATTTTCCAGAAATCCCCGCCAGGAGTGCCCAGCGCATCAGTATACTCAGGAAATGTATTATTTGCTTGATTGTGAAGAAATATATCTTTAGCTGAGAATTTGTCACTATTATGTGCATCCCCCAATTTGTTGGTCCTATTAAAACTAAAGTCTGCATAATCATCATGAGTGTGGTATTGCCCGACTGGAGTTACCCCATCTGATAATCCTGCTGCTGATTCTTTAAAAGTCGGGGCAGTCTTACCTGTACCTAACCTCCCGCGTGTATAGCCATACGAATCATCTTTAGCCCTATATAATATGAGGCACCGCGCCAGACGGTGTCGCCGTTGCTGTCGGTCACGCTCTCCGGCAGGCCGTTCCGTTCCGTGTGGTACCAGAAAATGTCCGCATACTCGCCGTGGCTGTCGACGCGCGCCAGCGGCTCAACGCTGTTTTCGATGCAGATATACTGCACCGCCCCGTCCGGGTGAGTGTCGCTGGTTTCGCCCACCATCTGCAGGCCGGACCAGACATACTGCGTGCGTTCCGGTTTGCGGGCATGGCGTCGCCACACCTGTTTCTCGGTACGGCGGCCTGGCGCGTTGTAGCGGTATTCTGCTTTTGTGAACACCGCATCGCCGTCGATTTCCTCCCGGCTGATGCGGTGCGCGTCGTCATAGCTGAAACGCTGCGTCACCCCGCGCAGCGAGTCGTGGCGAGACCACGCCCGGGATCTTTATACTCCCGGCTTATCCCGTCGAGACGTTGCAGCAAATGGAGCGGTTGTTCGGTGGAGAGTGGAAGTGGTTCAGGAGGTCTCAGATGCCTTTTTCACCAGAAAGTCGTTACAGGCACTGGCATAGTGGCATCCTTAATACGAAATGGATACGCCTGCAACATGCCAGCCCGCTTATCACAATCCACTATCGCAGGGAGTTAATCATGGCTGAACACGCTTCTAACACACTGCCGGATCTGCTCACTGTGAGTTCTATTCTTAAGTAGACTGTCATTCGCTCCGTTTACACGACGCATGGATGGCACGGGCCGGATTTATTGACGGGATGCCCGTCAAGAGCCAGGTCATGCGGGATTGTATTACCATCACGCCACAGCACATCCGCGAACCCTTTGGCTGTATTAAAAGGAGGAGCATTACGCGCACTAATAAGCAGAAGGTGAAAGCGTGGCTGAAAAAATCTCCAGGCGCGCTGAATGATGCCAAGGGTATTCCGATTATTAAGCGAGACAGAACCGAAGGCGGGGCCTGAGTGGTGAAATAATAAAAAAGCCGGGGATATTTTCCGGCTTGTAATCTTAATTGACTGACAAACCAAATGAGAACAATAGTCCAAGAATAGATGCCTTTTTATCTTCGGCATCAAAGTGGGTTACATCCATATCAAATTCGCACAGAAGATTTTCTTTATCCATCAAAACAAAACCATGAGAATTCAATATATCTTCCAGACCAGGAAGTGCCTGATAAACATCATCATTACAATCAATAACTTTTCCTTCGTAGAATACGAAAGCATATGTTGATACTAAAGATAAATATAAATAAATTGGTCTTTTTAAATACTCAAGCTCTAATGAAACACACACATCATAGTTTAAATCAGTATGATCTTTAACTTTGAATAAAGAATAAATATCACTCAATATTTTTTTATACTTCAAAGAGTCATATGATTTCATCACAAAATTGAAATTCGGACTGCTTAAGTCACCATATGCTCTATAAATAACAGATAAAATCTTTTCTCTTTGTATAGTCATGAAAATTAAAGCTCCCTTCCGGCAGGATGCCCATGAGCTTCGCCTTTGGAATCAACATGAACCCTGACTTTAGTTTGTGAACCTCCATTAGGACCAGTTCCGATAGGGCTACCTGTTTCCAAATCAAACTTACCCGGTTGAGTGGGGACTGGATTCCCGCGTTCTAATGTGTCACGAGCTAATTTATCAACATCGGCTTGACTGTCAAATGCTGACGTTGGTCTCCCCTGCTTTAATCTATTTTTATATTGAGGAGTACCCTGAATATGACCCGCTTGTTTTTGCGGGTTAATTCTTATCGTCTTAGCCGCTTCAGCCCTAGAAAT
>Ga0157360_1000391_pt1 | contig 16725 bp, 13 predicted proteins | sample AttlaeALBM1_FD_111483 | JGI IMG/M metagenome (GOLD analysis project Ga0157360, IMG submission 111483) | Fungus gardens microbial communities from leaf cutter ant in Ribeirão Preto, State of São Paulo, Brazil - Atta laevigata ALBM1 | ecosystem: Host-associated > Fungi > Mycelium > Unclassified ... | reverse complement strand
GAGGACAGGTGTTGAACTCTGACAGTGGCTTTTACCACCAGGACCAGAAGTGGTGTGCCGGGCCTTTACCCTTACCGACCCCGAGCCGGGCTGAAGCCAATAGTGCTTCTGTCATGAATGCCTTTGCGTCCCGCATTGCTTCGCCAGTCGTGGCTCGTTGAGGGAGCAATGCAGCGATGGCTGAGGCCAATGTGCAGCCGCTTCCATGCAGATTGGGTGTTTCCACACGGGGAGCCGAAAGCCACTCTATTTTACCTTCCACCAACATTACGTCCGGGCTTTCTGCGCCTTGCAGATGCCCGCCTTTCAACAAAATATTAGCGGGGCCCAGCTGTTTTAATGCGGGCAGCATTGCTGCCATGGCCTGTTTATCATGCGGCGGAGTCGTCCCCAATAGCGCGGCCGCTTCAGGCAGGTTGGGCGTAATGACATCCGCCAACGGCACAAGAATATCTCGTACGGCCTCTAATCCGGCTTGATCGACCAGCATGTCACCACTTTTTGCGACCATGACCGGGTCCAGTACCACGAAACGTGGCTGATAGTAATCGAGGGCCTGCTTGACGATCAGTGCTGTCTCTCTGTCAGCAATCATGCCTATTTTAACGGCATCTATCGAAATATCTTCAAATACACTTTCCAACTGCGCTTTGATCATATCCCCGGGGAGTGCATGAATTTTTTGCACTCCCTGCGTGTTTTGGGCGAGCACAGCTGTAATGACGCTCGTGGAATAGGCACCCAATGCCGAAAACGTTTTGACATCGGCCATTTGGCCTGCGCCACCGCTGGGGTCAGTGCCTGCGATACTCAAAAGATGAGGAGGGTAGGTGGTGTGATTCATGTGTTATCAATTAGTCGTAATGAATATAAGAAAACATGTTCTATCATGAAGCAAATCATTGATGAGTGGCCGAATCAATAACTCTTTTACATTAGAAAAATATTTCATTAAGACGTATAAAGTGTGTGGTTATTTAGGTGGCTCGCACTACACGTTCATCATATTTGACATTTTCAAGGGAAGGTTGGCGTCAAAAAAATACATGTTAATCAACAAGTTGTGTGTTTTTATGGGGTGGTTTTGAGAATGTTTTTTATATGCTGAGCCGCGTATCGATGTACCAGCCACACGCTAACGAAGCATTCGCAGCAGCCTTTCATGATGGTTTTGCTACTCTGATTTTCAGGAAAAATGTAGGAAACTTAGAAAAAAACAAAGTCATCACCTAAGGTTGCTTTAAACTTGAGAAGTGCGACAATGTGACGCATAGTGATCATCGTTTAGAGGGCGCTAGGCGTTTTGAAGGCGTTGCAAAGGAGGTTTTTTACTCATTTGCAGATTGCTGGGAACGTTGGTGACTGCAATTAAAGTATTACTGTCAGGCGCTGTAGGTTCGTGTAAAAGTAGGAATATTACATGTACAAGAGCGTAGCGTCTCAACCATCATGATCGGGCATTTGGTCGGATAGGTGATGGTAGAGAAGCGATAGTCGATAGAGGATGGCAAGTAGGTAAAAGACAAGCAAGTGAATGTCAGTCAAATGAAAGTCAGGTAAGTGAAAGTCAGATAGATGAAGTGAAAGGCGAACGGCAATAGCGGGTTAAAGATAAAAACGCGCACTGCCGCAAACCAGAAATAGATGGCTTGTCAGGTTCTCTTAGAATCTTTCAGGTGAACAAAAAAAGGCCGCAATAGGCCCGGGTACAAGGCAAGTACCCTGACTTGATGAGTGAATGTCGATGATAGCGCAATACTGGGCAATAACTGTCTTCGTACTCGCAACCCTTGCACTACTGGCTTTTATGGTTGGTGCAGCCAGCCTGCTGGGTGGTCGAGCATGGGGGCACGAAAAAAATACTCCCTTCGAATCCGGTATCCTCGGTGCAGGATCCGCTCACATCCGATTCTCGGCCAAGTTCTACCTTGTCGCCATGCTTTTCGTCATTTTTGATATTGAAGCCCTTTATCTTTTTGCCTGGGCTGTCTCTATTCGTGAAGTTGGCTGGCAGGGTCTGATTGGCGCCGCCATTTTCATTTTTGTTCTGCTGGCAGGCCTTGTTTTTGACTCCCGTATGGGGGCGCTTGACTGGGCACCGAAGCACCGTGAACAGCTGGCTAATCAGGCGCGACGCGAGTCCTTCTGATGAATATCGTCTCTGTGCTGATGTCACTAGCAATCAGCATTGGATAGCGAAAGTGGCCAGGAATGTCTGTCAGTTAAAGAAATAATCGATTGAGTGGCCTGAAGTCGGGCGAAAATTGCCTTTCAGGTCAAGCAGAATCAGGAAATATCGTAGTGAGGCGATCTTCATGTCATATAAACTGACGCGCATCGATCCGAATACGCCCATGGATGAAAGTTATCCCATCGGGCAGAAAGGAAATGCAGACCCTACCGAAGACGAAGTGCATCGCAATATTTTCATGGGGAAACTCGATGATGTATTGAGTTCTGCCGTGAATTGGGGAAGAAGCAATTCCCTGTGGCCCTATAACTTCGGACTTTCCTGTTGTTATGTGGAAATGACCACGGCCTTTACCGCTCCTCATGATGTGGCGCGTTTTGGTGCAGAGGTTATGCGTGCTTCTCCCCGTCAGGCTGATTTCATGGTGATTGCCGGTACCTGCTTCATCAAAATGGCGCCCGTCATTCAGCAGCTGTATGACCAAATGCTGGAACCCAAATGGGTTATCTCCATGGGGTCATGCGCTAATTCCGGCGGCATGTACGACATCTATTCTGTTGTGCAGGGCGTTGATAAATTCTTGCCTGTCGATGTTTATATCCCCGGTTGTCCACCTCGTCCTGAAGCCTTCCTGCAAGGATTGCAGCTATTGCAGCAGTCCGTTCGTGAAGAACATCGTCCACTCTCGTGGGTGGTAGGTGATCAAGGTGTTTATCGCGCAGATATGCAGTCTCAGAAAGAGAAGCTGCGTGATCAACGTATCAAGGTGACCCAGTTACGCACCCCTGACGAAGTCTGAGCCGAAATGAGCGAAAATCCCTTTACAGCGACGCATGGCCCCATCATGCCAACAGGGCTAGACACCCTGCCCGTAGTGGAAGCGCTTCGAAACCATTTTGGTCCTGATCGTTTTCATTTTCAGAATACCCTTACCGGCATGCCGGTACTCTGGATTGCGCGTGAAGATCTCCTCGATGTCATGCGTTTTCTCCGTCAGGGAGAGCATGCGTTTGAAATGCTTTATGACCTGCATGGTGTGGATGAGCGTCTTCGCTCACATCGTGAAGGCTTGCCCGAAGCAGATTTTACGGTTTTCTATTTCCTGACTGACCTGACTCGTGGCCGTGATCTCATGATCAAAGTGCCGCTCTTCGAACAGGATCTGCGTCTTCCGTCCCTGACACCTGTTTGGCCAAGCGCCAACTGGTATGAACGTGAAACCTGGGACATGTTCGGTATCGAATTTGCCGGTCATCCTCAGCTCAAACGTATTCTGATGCCGCCTACATGGAAAGGCCATCCATTGCGTAAGGACTACAATGCCCGCGCAACGGAATACGATCCCTACACCATGACGATGGAAGATCAGGATCGTGAGCAGGACGCACTGAAATTTGTACCAGAAGAATGGGGTATGAAACGCGGTACCGAAGACCGTGATTTCATGTTCCTGAACTTTGGGCCTAACCACCCGGCCGCTCACGGTGCTTTCCGTATCGTATTACAGCTGGATGGGGAAGAAGTTGTAGATTGTGTGCCTGATATCGGTTACCACCACCGTGGTGCTGAAAAAATGGCGGAACGCCAGTCCTGGCACAGTTATATTCCGTACACTGACCGTATTGATTACTGCGGCGGTGTCATGAATAACCTCCCTTATGTACTCGCTGTCGAAAAACTGGCCGGTATTACCGTACCGGATCGTGCCGCGACCATTCGTGTCATGATGGCCGAGTTTTTCCGCATTACTTCTCACCTGCTGTTCCTGGGTACTTATTACCAGGATGTAGGGGCAATGTCGCCCGTATTCTTCACCTTTACGGATCGCCAAAAAGCCTACGAAGTTATCGAGGCCGTCACAGGGTTTCGTATGCACCCGGCCTGGTATCGCATTGGTGGTACCGCGCATGACCTACCGAAAGGGTGGGATCGTCTGGTGAAAAACTTCCTTGACTGGATGCCGAAGCGTCTGGACGAGTATCAGCGTGTCATGCATGACAACTCCATTTTCCGTGACCGTACCAAAGGTATTGCACCCTACGATACCAAAGAGGCACTGGAATGGGGTATTACTGGTCCTAACCTGCGGGCGACCGGCTTTAATTTTGACGCACGAAAAGCACGGCCGTATTCCGGATACGAAAACTTTGATTTCGAAGTACCCTTGGGCGCTAACGGCGATATTTATGATCGTGGCTTGATGCGTATCGAAGAGATGCGCCAGAGTCTCCGTATCATTGATCAATGCCTGAAGAATATGCCTGCCGGTGATTTCAAGGCAGACCATCCACTGACGACGCCGCCGCCACGCGAACGCATGAAAGAGCATATCGAAACGCTAATTACTCACTTCCTGCAAGTATCCTGGGGGCCTGTCCTCAAACCCAATGAGTCGTTCCAGATGATCGAGGCGACCAAGGGGCTAAACAGCTATTACCTGACTTCGGACGGTAGCACGATGAGCTACCGTACCCGCATTCGTACGCCTAGCTATCCGCATCTGCAACATATTCCCGTGTTGATGCGCGGTGGCTTTGTTCCTGACCTGATTGCCCACGTTGCGAGTATCGACTTCGTGATGGCCGACGTGGACCGCTAAGCTATGGATACTCACATGGACAGCCGTCAAAACCTATTCTCTGACCTGATCGCCAGTGATCGTCCGACTTACCAGCTGACAGCGGAAGAACTGGCCGAAATCGAAGCGGAAATTCATCATTACGAGAATCCCCGTGCGGCATCGATCGAGGCATTGAAGATTGTTCAGAAGCGCCAGGGCTGGGTGCCGGATGAAGCCATTCCAGCGATCGCCGAAGTACTTGGTATTCCTGCCAGTGATGTAGAGGGCGTTGCCACTTTCTACAGTCAGATTTTTCGTCAACCTGTTGGGCGTCACGTCATTCGGCTGTGCGACAGCATGGTGTGCTTTATCAACGGTTACGAAACCATTCGTGGAAAAATCAAACGTGAACTCGGGATCGATGTCGGTCAAACGACCATGGATGACCGCTTTACACTAATCCCGGTAGTTTGCCTGGGTAACTGTGACAAAGGGCCGGCCATGATGGTGGATGACGACACCTACAGCCATGTAGACACGGAAAATGTCATGAGCGTACTGGAGGCGTACAAATGAGTCCTGTTACTCCATTTACGAAAAATCTCACCTCATTCGGTACCTGTAATACCAGCCCACGTGAACGTGATACGCACCCATTGACCTGGCGCCTGAACGACGATGGCACGCCTGTCTTTCTGGACGACTACCGTGCCAAGGACGGTTATGTCGGCGCCAAAAAGGCATTGACGGAAATGACGCCGGAAGAAGTGGCTGCCATGGTCAAGGAAGCTGGTGTGAAGGGGCGTGGCGGTGCTGGCTTCCCTGCTGGGGTGAAGTGGAGCCTGACGATGAAAGGTGAAGGCATCCCTCGTGGTTATCTGCTGTGTAATGCCGACGAGATGGAGCCCAACACCTACAAGGATCGTCTATTGATGGAGCAGGAACCACACCTGCTGATCGAAGGCATGATCATCGCAGCCTATGCCAATAACTCCTTCCGTGGTTTTGTCTTCCTGCGCGGTGAATATATTCATGCAGCAGCCAACTTGCGTTATGCGATTGAAGAGGCACGTGAAGCAGGCCTTCTTGGCAAAAACATCATGGGGACCGGCTTCGATTTCGATCTTTTTGTGCATACCGGTGCCGGGCGTTATATCTGCGGTGAAGAAACAGCGCTGATCAATTCATTGGAAGGTAAGCGTGCCAATCCACGTGCCAAGCCGCCTTTCCCGGGTCAATCCGGTGCATGGGGTAAACCTACCGTCGTTAATAACGTGGAAACGTTGTGCGGTGTGCCATCGGTATTGGCGCAAGGCGTGGAATGGTTCCATGGGTTGTGCCGTGAAGGTTCGCAGGATCACGGTACCAAGCTGATGGGCTTCACCGGTAAGGTCAAGAATCCCGGCCTTTGGGAAGTCCCGCTGGGTATTACCGCGCGTGAACTTCTCGAAGACTACGCCGGTGGCATGCAGGATGGGCTTACGCTCAAAGCATGGCAGCCGGGTGGGGCAGGGACGGACATGCTTCCCGCTGACATGTTGGATATTCAGATGTGCTCCAACGGTTTTGGTGCGATTGGCTCCCGTATGGGGACGGCATTGGCCATGGCTGTTGATAGCAAAACAAGCATTGTGTCAGTGCTACGCAACATTGAAGAGTTCATGGCGCATGAATCCTGCGGTTGGTGTACACCATGCCGCGATGGCTTGCCCTGGTCAGTGAAGTTGCTGAGAGCCCTCGAAGAAGGGAAAGGCCGGCCGGGGGATGTCGAATTACTGGAAGAGATTGTCCACAACGCAGGGCCCGGGAATACTTTCTGTGCACTGGCGCCAGGGGCGATTACTCCCTTGGGGAGTGGTATTCGTTACTTCCGTAATGAGTTTGAAGCAGGTATACCCTCAGTTGCACCCAGCACAGCAACAGAGTCGGTAGAGGCTTCCTGAGGTTACTACCTCATTGAGCAGGGACCGGGCCAATATCGGCCGCGGATAACAGGATTAAATGGATTCGACGTTATGTTGAATCAAGACCGGAAAGACTAGCCATGGCCACTATCCATATAGACGGCAAGGATTACGAAGTCGACGGAGCAGAAAACCTGCTTCAGGCCTGTCTGTCGCTGGGCCTCGACGTGCCTTATTTCTGCTGGCATCCCTCTCTCGGGAGTGTGGGTTCCTGTCGTCAGTGTGCTGTTAAACAGTACCGCGACAAGGACGATACTCGTGGGCGTCTGGTGATGTCGTGTATGACAGGCATTCAGGACGACAGCTATATCTCGATTGAAGACGACGAAGCGGTAAAATTCCGCGCCAGTGTCGTTGAATATCTGATGCGCAATCACCCCCATGACTGTCCAGTGTGTGCTGAAGGCGGGCATTGCCACCTTCAGGACATGACCGTCATGACCGGGCATGACCGCCGTCGTTATAACGGTACCAAGCGTACGCACAAGAATCAGGACCTTGGTCCTTTCGTTAAACACGAAATGAACCGTTGTATCTCCTGCTATCGCTGTGTCCGCTTCTACAAGGACTATGCAGGCGGTACGGATCTGGGTGTCTTTGGTGCCCATGACAACGTCTACTTTGGCCGAGTTACTGACGGTACGCTGGAGAGCGAATTCTCTGGTAACCTGACAGAGGTCTGTCCCACCGGTGTATTCACTGACAAAACCCATGGTGAGCACTACACCCGTAAATGGGATTTGCAATTCGCGCCGAGCATATGCCATGGCTGTTCCAGCGGTTGTAACATTAGCCCTGGTGAGCGTTATGGTGAAGTACGTCGTATCGAGAACCGCTATAACGGTGCAGTGAACCAATATTTCCTGTGTGACCGCGGTCGTTTTGGCTATGGCTATGTCAACAATGCTGACCGTCCTCGTCTGGCGCTGTTACGTGATAGTGCCCATGAAGACATGGACATCACACTGAGCATCGATCAGGCGTTGGATCGTACTGCAGACCGTCTGAAAGAGGCCAAACGTGTTATCGGCATTGGCTCGCCCCGTGCCAGCCTTGAAAGTAACTACGCACTGCGCGAGTTGGTAGGGGAAGAAAACTTCTCCACCGGCATCGAAGAAGGTGAACTTGAGCGCCTTTATTTCATGCAGCGTATTTTGCGTGACTGTGGTCTGCCGACGCCTTCCATGCGTGAAATCGAGCAGCATGATGCTGTTATCGTGCTTGGTGAAGATCTGACTCAAACGGCAGCTCGCATGGCATTGTCTGTTCGTCAGGCAGCTCGCGCAGGGGCAACGGATATTGCCGGTCAGTACAAGATTCCAGATTGGAATGTGGCGGCGGTCGATAACTATGCCCAAGGTCACAAATACCCTGTTTATCTGGCGACAGTGACTGAAACAAAACTGGATGATATCGCTCGCGATACTCTTCATGGCACACCAGATGAAATTGCACGTTTCGGTTTCGCTTTGGCCCATGCCATTGATGAATCGGCACCAGGTGTTGGTGACCTGGATGATGATCTGTTGGCACAAGTGAATGAAATTGCCGAAGTGATTCGTTCTGCCAAACGTCCTTTGATTATTGCGGGGGAATCTCTTCGTTCTACTGCCATACTTAGAGCCGCGGCCAATTTGGCACGTGCGTTCAAGCATGCCGATCTCAATGGTTCACTGAGTCTGGTCGCCAGTGAAGCCAACAGCGTTGGCCTTGCGATGATGGGTGGTCATTCACTGGATTGGGCCTTGAAAGCCCTGACCCGTGAAGAAGCAGATGCGGCTATTGTGGTCGAAAATGACCTTTACCGCCGTCTTCCCGCAAAACGCGTCGATGAAGCCCTCGACAGCGCGGATACGCTGCTTGTAGTAGACCATACGCCCACACCCACTTGCTTGCGTGCTGACATCGTGTTCCCGGCCGCTACCTTTGCCGAGGCCGATGGCACACTGGTCAGTCAGGAAGGTCGTGCCCAACGCTCCTTCCAGGTGTATGAACCTACCTACTATCGTCCGGATGACCAAACCCACGAATCATGGCGCTGGTTGCATGCTCTCCATACCACCATGGAAAATCGTCCGGTGGATTGGACACTGCTGGATCATGTGACGCATGAAGTCGCTAAAACGTATCCGCAGTTGGAAGGTATCGAAAACGCAGCGCCCAATGCAGCATTCCGTATCAAGGGGCAGAAACTGGCACGTTCTCCCATTCGCTCCAGTGGCCGTACGGCGATGCGGGCGAATATCAGCGTGGTCGAACCTCGTCAGCCGCAGGATGCGGATACTGCGTTTGCCTTCTCCATGGAAGGTTACAGCGGCTCGCATATCCCTCGTCAGCAGATTCCGTTTGCCTGGTCACCGGGCTGGAACTCTCCACAAGCCTGGAACAAATTCCAGGATGAAGTGGGCGGTAGCCTGAAAGCGGGGGACCCCGGTGTTCGTCTGATTGAACCGGCTAATGAAAGTGAAGGGCGTTCCTTCGCGTATTTCACCGATATCCCCTCTGCCTTCCAGCTTTATCATGACCGTTGGCAGGTTGTCCCTCTCTATCATTTGCATGGTAGTGAAGAAACCAGTGCACGTGCCAAACCGGTCCAGGAACGTACCCCTGAACCCTACATTGCACTGGGCGCCGCTGATGTAGACACACTTGGCCTTGATCGTAATAGCAAAGTGCGTGTCAACGTAGGCAAGCACGAGTTGTTATTGCCTATTCGTGTGTCCAGCCAGCTACGCCGGGGTGTTATTGGTATTCCTCGAGGGCTGAGGGATATGCCGGTGGATATTTTCGGTGAATGGGCCCGCCTTGAGCAGGAGGTACGCGCATGAGCTCAAGTGTAGAAATCATTGATGTGATTGTGGCCGTTATTCAGGCCGTCATTATTATGCTGGTGGCTGTAGTTGTCGGTGCTTTCATGAGTTTTGTTGAACGCCGAATGCTTGGCTTGTGGCAGGACCGTTACGGCCCCAATCGTGTGGGCCCCTTTGGCTCCCTGCAGTTGGCTGCCGACATGCTGAAGATGTTCTTCAAGGAAGACTGGATTCCTCCCTTTGCCGATAAACGCCTGTTTGTGCTGGCACCGATGGTCTCCATGGGAACCATCATCCTTGCCTTTATGGTGATCCCGATCACCCCGGGGTGGGGGGTGGCCAACCTGAACATTGGTCTGTTGTTCTTCATGGCAATGGCAGGGTTGAACGTATATGCCGTCCTCTTTGGTGGTTACTCCAGTGCGAACAAGTATGCGTTGATTGGTGCCATGCGTGCCTCGGCACAAACAATTTCCTACGAGGTATTCCTTGGGTTATCGCTCATGGGAATTGTGGCTGTCACGGGCTCCTTCAACCTGCGTGACATCGTTCTTGAACAGCGCCATCTCTGGTTTGTCGTCCCACAGTTCTTTGGCTTTGTGACATTCCTGGTCGCTGGTATCGCAGTAACCCACCGTCATCCCTTCGACCAACCTGAAGCCGAGCAGGAGTTGGCTGATGGTTTCCACATCGAATACTCCGGTATGAAATGGGGGATGTTCTTCGTCGGAGAATACGTCGGAATTACGCTCGTATCCGCCTTGTTGGTGGTCCTGTTCTTCGGCGGTTGGCAAGGGCCTTTCCTTCCGCCATTCGTCTGGTTCGCGATCAAAACCATCTTTTGGATGTTGTTTTTCATCCTGATCAGGGCAGCACTGCCGCGTCCACGCTATGACCGCGTGATGAGCTTCGGCTGGAAAATCTGCTTGCCCTTGACTCTGATCAATCTGCTGGTAACGGGCGTTGTAGTACTGCTTCACGCTCCGGCTCATTAAGGGGGAATGCCATGATTATCAAGTTGCTGCATGGCACCTGGACTCAGATCCGCACAGTGTGGATGGTCTTCTGTCATGCTTTTAGAAAGCGTGAAACACTGCAATATCCTGAGCAGAAGGTCTATCTGCCGCCGCGTTATCGTGGTCGCATCGTACTGACACGTGATCCGGACGGAGAAGAACGCTGTGTTGCCTGTAACCTCTGTGCCGTGGCCTGTCCGGTGGGCTGTATTTCATTGCAGAAAGGGGAGAAAGAAGACGGGCGTTGGTATCCCGAATTCTTCCGTATCAATTTTTCCCGCTGCATCTTCTGTGGCCTTTGTGAAGAAGCATGCCCGACCTCAGCCATTCAGTTGACACCCGATTTCGAACTGGGGGATTTCAAGCGTCAGGATCTGGTGTTCGAGAAAAAGGACTTGCTGATTTCAGGGCCGGGTAAAGATCACGATTATAACTTCTATCGTGTCGCGGGCTTGTCGATTGCCGGCAAGGATAAAGGGGAGGCTCAGAACGAAGCAGAGCCTATCAACGTCAAATCACTGCTGCCATGAGCCAGATAAGGTTATAAAAGCCATGGAATTTTCCTTCTATCTATCAGCAGTCGTTGCCGTCATGGCCACTCTGGGAGTGGTAACCGGTACTCATCCGGTTCATGCGCTGCTTAATCTCATTGTTTCGCTTATTGCGATAGCAATGGTGTTCTTCTCCCTTGGAGCTGAATTTGCCGGTATCCTCGAAATTATTGTTTATGCCGGTGCCATCATGGTGTTGTTCGTCTTCGTGGTGATGATGCTTAACCTCGGGCGTGAAGTTGTTGAGCAGGAGCGAGCATGGCTCAAGCCGGGCGTATGGGTTTGGCCCAGTGTCATGGCTGCTGTTTTGCTCGTGGTGATGGGTATTACCCTGATCATGGATTCGACCGGCACCGCCATCACGGGAACGACTCAGACCCCCACGCAGGTCGGTACTTCCCTCTTTGGCCCTTATATTGTCATGGTTGAACTGGCGGCATTCCTCCTGCTGGCGGCTTTGGTCACAGCAACCCACGTGGGGCGTGATGAAGGTCATAATGACGACCGCGGGGAGGGAGTGAAATGAATACACTGGCTTCCGTTCCAATGGGACACGGACTGTTCCTTGCGCTGATCCTCTTTGTGATCGGTGCATCAGGACTCCTGGTACGTCGTAACATGTTATTCATGCTGATGTGCCTTGAAATAATGATGAATGCTGCCGCATTGGCCTTTGTGGTCGCTGGAGCAGCATGGGGTAAGCCCGATGGTGAGGTGATGTTCATATTGATCATCACACTGGCAGCGGCAGAAGCGAGTATCGGCCTTGCGTTTCTGATCCAGCTCCATCGTCGCTTCAAGACATTGGATATTGATGCCGTCAGTGAGATGAAAGGATGAACAGTTTATTTCTCGTCACACTCTTTCCGCTCCTAGGGGCCGTGGCGCTTGCATGTTTCCGGCGCATGCCGGTCAATCTTGCAGCCGCCATTGGTGTGGGTTCAGTGGCCTTGGCGGCGCTGACCACCCTGCTGGTGGGTATCAGCTTCTTTGGTCACGGGCAACTTCCTTACGTTCAGCATCTATGGACCTGGATTTCAGTCGGGCATTTCAATGTCGGTTTTGATTACCGGCTGGATGGCCTCTCTCTTACCATGCTTGGGGTTATCACAGGTGTAGGCTTCCTGATCCATTTGTTTGCTTCCTGGTATATGCGTGAAGACCTCAAGGATCAGCACGGTTACCTCTACTCCCGTTTCTTCTGCTACATGAACCTGTTCGTGTTCAGTATGTTGATACTGGTGTTAGGCAATAACCTGTTGCTTTTGTTCCTCGGTTGGGAAGGCGTTGGGCTTTGCTCCTATCTGCTGATTGGCTACTACTACCGCGGTATTGATAATGCGCGTGCGGCCTTTAAGGCATTTATCATCACGCGTATCGGTGATGTCTTCCTTGCTATTGGGATGTTCCTTCTGTGGGTACAGTTCGGTACGCTGGATATTCAGGCCATCGCTGCCATGGCACCGCATCTCCTGGCAAAAGGCTCGTTGTTGACTGAATTGACCGCCCTGATGTTGCTCGGTGGCGCGGCAGGTAAATCAGCTCAGTTGCCCCTACAAACCTGGCTTGCTGATGCGATGGCGGGGCCAACACCCGTCTCTGCTCTGATCCACGCTGCTACCATGGTAACGGCAGGCGTTTATCTGATTGCCCGTATGCATGTCGTTTTCCTGCAGGCTCCCTTTACGCTGGAGCTGGTCGGAATCATTGGCATGCTGACACTGTTGATTGCCGGCTTCTCCGCCTTTGCGCAGACCGACATCAAACGTGTTTTGGCATACTCCACCATGGGTCAGATCGGTTACATGTTCCTGGCGCTGGGTGTGCAGGCCTGGGATGCAGCGATTTTCCATCTGATGATCCATGCATTCTTCAAAGCACTGTTGTTCCTTGCTTCCGGCTCGGTCATCATTTCCTGCCATCACGAACAGAACATCTTCAAAATGGGTGGATTGCGTAAGCAGATCCCGTTTGCCTATGCCTGTTTCCTGATCGGCGGTGCTGCGTTGTCAGCCCTTCCTTTAATTACGGCGGGTTTTTATTCCAAGGACGCTATCCTCTGGCAATCCTATGCGAATGGGCACACCGTGTTGTGGTTGGGTGGGTTGATCGGTGCATTACAAACATCTATCTATACCTTCCGCATGATTTTCATCGCTTTCCATGGCAAACCGAATACTCATGCGCATGGCAACCACGGTATTGCCCATTTTCTGCCGCTGACAGTGTTGATGATCCTCTCTACGTTCCTGGGAGCCATTTTCATCAAACAACCGCTGTCACATGTATTGCCCGGAATTCAGCATCACTTGAGTGGGGGGATGGAACTTTCGCTTGAAATTCTCTCCTCTGCGCTTGCGCTGATCGGTCTCGGGATTGCGGCAATCCTGTTCCTCGGTCGTCGTTCGCTCATCAAGTCGGTCGTCGAGACAGAAGAAGGCACCAAAATCTGGCGCTTCTTCAATTCGGCCTTCGGTTTTGATGCGATCTATGACCGTCTGTTCGTCAAGCCTTATCTTTTCATTACACGTTTGCATAAGTGTGATTGGGTGAATGGCCTGATGGACCTTGTACCAGCGCTTGTGCGTTTGGGTAATTCGGCAATGTCCGCTACGCAGAATGGTCAGGTTCGGGCCTATGCAGCGACATTCCTGGTGGGTGCAACGCTGATTATAGCGGCACTGTTGATTGCTTGATGACGTGAGGTCCACCTCCTCCCTTGCTTGCGGAGCGAAGGTGGGCCCAATAAAGGAAAAGGAATCGAAACTCTCATGATTCTCCTCTGGCTCATACTGATCCCATTCATCGGCGGCCTGTTATGTTGGCTGACTGGTAACATGGGCCTCAAAGTGCCCCGCGTCATCGCGCTGTTGAGCACATTGTTACTTCTCGTTCTGTCAATCTGGCTTTGGTGGACGGGTACTTACTCCTTCACTGATCCAACACACGTCCCCGTGTGGAGTGACCAGTTCCAGCTGGCATGGATACCGCGTTTTGGTATTTCCATCCATTTGGCATTGGACGGCTTCGGGTTGTTGATGGTGGTGCTGACAGGCGTGGTTGGACTGCTCTCTGTTGTCTGTGCGTGGCATGATCTGGAAGGCCGTAACGGCGCTTTCTACTTCAATCTTCTGCTGTTGCTGACAACGGTAGTAGGTATTTTTCTGGCGGTTGACCTCTTCCTCTTCTTCTTCTTCTGGGAAGTCATGCTGATCCCGATGTATTTCCTTATCTCGCTATGGGGATTCAAGGGCAGTGATCGTCAGTCCAACACACGCGCAGCGGTGAAGTTCTTTATCTACACCCAGTCCTCTGGGCTGTTGATGCTGTTGGCCATTATCGGACTGGTCTTCGTGCATTACTCGCAAACAGGTGTCATTACCTTTGACTACGACTTGCTGTTGGGGACGCACGTCGGTGGTGCCTTTGGCATGGTATTGATGCTGGGCTTTTTCATTGCCTTCGCGGTCAAACTGCCTGTTGTGCCATTTCATGGCTGGATGCCCGATGCCCATGCCCATGGCCCCAGCGCCGGATCGCTCGATCTTGCCGGGATCATGATCAAAACGGCCGGTTTTGGCTTGCTGCGTTTTGCCTTGCCGCTGTTCCCTGAACAATCAGCCCTGTTTGCGCCTGTTGCCATGGTGCTGGGTTTGATCAGCATTTATTACGGTGCTGTTATGGCCTTTGCACAAAAGGACATCAAGCGACTGCTGGCGTATTCGACCATTTCCCACATGGGCTTTGTTCTGATCGCTATCTACTCCGGCAGTACACTCGCGTTACAAGGTTCGGTCGTGTTGATGATCGCATCGGCGCTCTCCGGTTCTGCACTGTTTATTATTTCGGGTGGTTTGTATAACCGGTTGAAAACACGTGACATGAGCCAGATGGGTGGTCTCTTTGGGCGTGTGGGTGCTCTTTCAGGGTTCTCTCTGGCCTTTGCGATGGCATCCCTGGGGATTCCCGGAACGGCCAACTTCATCGGTGAATTCCTGATTCTCTTCGGAGCATTCGGCGCATGGCCATGGGTCGTCGTGTTAGCCAGTATTGGTTTGGTGCTGGCATCGGTTTATGCGCTGACCATTCTTCACCGCATCTACTATGGTGAACCGAAGATCGAGGGCACATTTGCGGGTTTGAGTGTGCGTGAAACCTTTATGCTGGGATTGGCACTTGTGCTATTGCTGTTCGTTGGCTTTTATCCGCAGTTGGTACTGAATGCCTCACTGCAACCAATGACAGAAATCGCGCAGTGGTTCTCTGTTCCTACTTTGCTTCAATAGACTGAGCCGCCATGAATCTGACACTGACACATTTATTTGCGATCCTGCCGATGGTTATCGTCGGCATCACGGTCGTCGTCGTCATGCTATCGGTGGCCTGGCGTCGCAACCATCTGCTCAACGCTACGTTGAGTGGTATTGGCCTTGTTCTCGCTCTGCTTTCCGTATTTTGGGTATGGCACTCCGGTAGCTCATTGGCTGCCAGTGGTATGGGCTTCCCCACGCCAGTGACCCCAATGCTGATAGTTGATGGCTATTCATTGTTCTATAGTGCGTTGATCCTGATCGGTGCACTTGCCTGCAATATCTTTGCCTTTTCCTATCTTGAAGGGTTGAAAGAGCACCGCGATGAATTTTATTTGCTGTTGCTTTGCTCCACCCTTGGGGCTTTGGTACTGGCGAGTAGCATCCATATGGCCTCTCTCTTCGTAGGGCTTGAGCTGATGTCGGTCGCGCTGTATGGCATGGCGGCCTACACTTTCCAACAGCGCATGTCGCTTGAGGCAGGGATCAAGTACATGGTGTTGTCTGCCGTTGCCTCTGCCTTCCTGCTTTTCGGTATGGCATTGCTGTTTGCCGCCTATGGTGTGCTTGATTTCGCAGGGCTCGGACTGCGTCTCGTCTTCTCTGATTCGGTGAATGTCTGGACACTGATCGGGGTGGGCATGATCGTGATCGGGCTGGGCTTCAAGCTTTCCATCGTGCCTTTCCACATGTGGACTTCTGATGTCTACGAAGGAGCGCCTGCACCTGTTTCTGCTTTCCTGGCGACTGTCAGCAAGGTATCGGTATTTGCGGTATTTGTTCGCTTTGTCATGATGGTACCGACATTCAGCCTGAAGTTGTCTGTTATTGTCGCCATTATTGCTGTGCTTTCCATGTTGGCAGGTAACCTGCTGGCATTGAAACAGCGCAATGTGAAACGCTTGCTGGCTTACTCTTCCATTGCCCATATGGGTTATCTGCTTTCGGTCATTGTTGCCCTTCGATCCGGTGTGACCAATGGTAATGGCCATATCTCAATGGGCGGCCATTTGGTAATGGAGACAACCGCGCTCTATCTGGTGGCGTATGTACTGACATCATTGGGCGGCTTTGGTGTGGTATCGCTGTGCTCCAGCCCCTATCTGGGTGAAGAAGCCGGTCACATCAATCAACTGCGTGGACTTTACTGGCGTCGTCCGGTGTTGGCTGTCTTCATGGCCTTCATGTTGCTATCACTGGCAGGTATCCCCTTGACCGCGGGATTCATCGGTAAGTTTTATGTGCTTGCTCTCGATATGAATGAAGGACTTTGGTGGTTGGTCGGTGCGGTGATCATTGGGAGCGCCATTGGCCTCTATTACT
>Ga0157360_1000390_pt1 | contig 16778 bp, 13 predicted proteins | sample AttlaeALBM1_FD_111483 | JGI IMG/M metagenome (GOLD analysis project Ga0157360, IMG submission 111483) | Fungus gardens microbial communities from leaf cutter ant in Ribeirão Preto, State of São Paulo, Brazil - Atta laevigata ALBM1 | ecosystem: Host-associated > Fungi > Mycelium > Unclassified ... | reverse complement strand
CGTGACAATGGCCTACCTGAAAACAAAGGGGTAGTAATGGCGCGAGCCTATTACTCGGGCGAAGATAACACCAGCGAACAGCCGGTTGACTGGACTTCGCTGGATTATCAAAGCGTGGCCAATCTGTGTCTGGACCTCACTCCTGAGCTTGAAGAACGCATGGCCAAACATTTGCCCACATTGCCCGATGCCCCCCTGGAGGCATTGTGTCGCATGTTGGAACACTTCCCCAGTAATAATGAACCTTTGCAAAAAGCATTACTGGCCCGCAGTGAACACGAAGAAAACCAACGTATTAACGTACTACGTGCCATACTGTCAGGGCAAAGTGAAACAGCGGTCAGCACCCTGGATCACCTGTTGAAGCGGCCACTTTCTGTAGAAGAGCTGGCGGTCATCAGTGCAAAGGGTTGGCAATTACTGGAGCATGAAGAACGCCTCTCGGCCTACCTGAATGCGCTGGCAGAAAATCCTTCGATCGATTTCATTGCCTGTATCAAGGACCTTGCACAACTGGCACGCTTACGCTTGCCCGTCATCATGATGTTGCAGCAGGCACCGGATGAGAGTGTGCTAAAAAAACGAGTGAGGGCCTCTCTGGGTCAGTAACCCTGACAAGCCGTGAGTATGCTCGCTCGTATGCTTCTATTCCGATAAACACCTTGGCGTAGGGTGTCGTAGAGCATCCGGCACAAACAGTAGAGTATGCGTATGGTATTGTCATGCAAACAGTGTTGGTACCAGATGATAGGGGTAGTCAACAGCCCAGTGAGCAAAGGATGCTGTTCACCCGGTAATACATGAACCTTTGGGGAGGAGATACCATGTTTCTGGATAATAGGCAGGTGGCGATAGACAGCACGCTTAAAGCACTGGCAGAGAGTCTCGACTTTTTTTACGACAATACCAGCCGCTTACAAGCCTCCATCAGAGAAGAGTTAACCCCCATTTACGAAGAACGGCGAGAAAAAGTCTTCGAACTTGAGCGCCTATGTCGCGAACAGCTAAAGATGCTGCCCCACGACGTGGATATTGAGCGCGATGATTACCGGTGGCTGTGGAGTCGCCTGAAAGTGGTAGTATCCGGAAGTTATCGTTGGGTATTGAATGGACTTTATGACCGCGAACGAGCAGTACTGATCGCGCTGGCAAAAGGAATGAGCCATCCGCTACCTAGTGTGATTGATAACCTGCTGGTCGCCCTATTCAATCAATCCCATGACTTGCTGCGTTCACTTTATGAGGCACAACATGAATTCACAACGTCCGTGCGTCAGTCAAAAGCCAATAAATAACTCATTCCACGCACATCCATAACCGCTTGGGCATGGCATGGTGCATGAGAATATTCACCGGCTTTTAGCATGACTCACGGATATTGCATGATGGCGGAATGCGCCGGCAGCGGTTCCGGTTCCCCCATAATACGCGCTTTTTTGTGACGAATATAAAGATCGAATACCGCAAGCGCACGGGCAAACCATTCCCTCGTATCCATGGCATGATCGCGTCCAGTAATGGGCGGATTGGCAGCACAGCCATACGCATCAATGCCTTCAGCATGGGCAATGAACAAAGCGCGGGGCAAGTGCCAACGTTGTGTCACCAGCGCCGCATGCGTGATACCGAAGATATGACGGGCACGGTAAAGCGTATCCAGTGTACTCAGGCCGGCATAATCCAGTGTCAGCCTATCCTTCGGTACATGGCGTGCCTGTAGATCTCGCCACATGGTAATGGGCTCATTGTAGTACATCGTACGGTTATCCCCTGAAAGCAGGAGATTGGATATGCGCCCTAGCCGATAAAGCTCTGCAGCGGTATCCATGCGCGCATTGTAATAAGGATTGGTGGCTCCATTCCTGAGGCGGAAGGAAGTACCGAAGACAATACCTATATTGGTACTTGGACACATGGCCGCATTGTCATAAATACGCCCCTTGGTACTGTACAATACCCACACATTGGCGCCTATAAAAGCCAGCATGGCTGCCAATGTCAACGTCAGAATACCGGCAAGACACCATAGAGTCGCCCTTTTCAGCCCCGACAGGGTTACTTTATGCATTGCTGGAAATAACTCCTGCGTAGAGCGACTTCATCCGAAAAGACGTGCAAGGATGCTAGAACATGCCTAATTCGAGGCGTGCTTCATCACTCATCATATCGCGTGACCAGGGAGGATCAAAGACGATTTCAACATGAACACGCGAGACCTGTTCCGCCCCCAGAATCTTGTGCTTTGCATCAGCCGCGATGACATCCCCCATCCCACACCCCGGTGCAGTAAGTGTCATGCGCACATTAACCATCGTTTCACCCGTAATGAGAGTATCGAGTCGGACCCCATAGACGAGTCCAAGTTCCACAATATTGACAGCAATTTCAGGATCAAAACAGGTACGCAGACAGTCCCAAACAAAGGCTTCCAGCACATCATGGCTTGAGCCCGCGGGTAATGTCTGACGCGGTACGATATCAAGCCCGAGCGCATCCAGTTGATCGCCTTCAATCAAATAAAGCCGTCCTTCCGCCGCGATACTCACCGAACTACCACGTGCCTGCATGATCTCCACAGGCGCACCCGCCGAAAGCTCGATTGTTTTACCGAAAGGCACTGAAATGACGGGCACATCACGTGACAACGCCAATGTTTGCCCTTTGCGTAGGGTATCGACACTGCCGCTCATGTCAGGATCTCACCATCGCCACAACGCGTTTCAATGCCTCTGCAAACACATCGACCTCTTCCAGCGTATTATAAAGAGCAAAAGAGGCACGGCAGCTCGCTTCCAATCCAAAATGTTTCAGTACTGGTTGAGCGCAATGGTGCCCTGTGCGAATAGCCACCCCGAACTGATCGATCAACAGGCCGATATCCTGTGAATGCACACCATCGATTACAAAGGAAGCCACGCCTGTCTTGCCCGGTGCTGTGCCGATGATACGTGCACCGTCAATCGATTCGATTGCGTCTGTCGCTTGGGTGAGCAGAGTATGTTCCCACTCGGCGACCTGCTGAATAGGGAGCTGTTCAAACCAGCGCAGCGCCGCCCCGAAAGCAATCGCTTCAGCAATCGCAGGGGTCCCCGCCTCGAACTTGTGCGGTGGTTGGGCGTAGGTCGTCCCCTGGTCAAAGCTGACCTGTTGAATCATCTCGCCGCCACCTTGCCATGGCGGCATGGCCTCTAATAATTCCAGACGACCATACAAGGCACCAATCCCCGTTGGGCCATACACCTTGTGCGCTGACATGGCGAGAAAGTCGATATCCAGCGCCTGTACATCCACCTTTTGGTGAGGCGTGCTTTGCGCGGCATCAACCAGTATTTTTGCCCCCTGCGCATGGGCCAGACGGGCAATTTCAGCCACCGGATTGACAGTCCCCAGCGTATTGGAGACGTGCGCCACCGCCACAAGCGCCGTCCGCTCCGATAACAATGACTGATACGCGGCCATATCCAACTCACCGTTATCCTTTACCGGAATGACCTTGAGGACTAGCTCACGCTCGGCGGCCAGCATCTGCCATGGCACGATATTGGAATGGTGCTCCATTAACGAAACAATGATCTCGTCGCCGGGTTGGAGAAACTGACGCCCATAGGTTTGCGCCACCAGATTAATGGCCTCTGTCGTCCCACGAGTGAAGACAATTTCACGTTTGTCAGCCGCATTCAGGAAATGCTGCACGGCCTCACGGCTGCTCTCGAAAGCAGCTGTCGCCTCATCGGCCAGGCAGTGCAATCCACGGTGAATATTGGCATTCAGGCGATGATAGTAATCGTTGAACACATTGACCACGGTATCAGGCGTCTGACTGGTCGCAGCATTATCGAAATACACCAAGGGGCGCCCTTCGTGCACACGACGATCCAGAATGGGAAATTCTCCCCGAATCCGGACCGGGTCGAATGTGGTAGAGGTATCGGTCGCAGTTTGTGTCATCACTTAATCCTTACCCGGGGCAACATCAGCATTTATCAAAAGCAGATTATCATTATCTGGGTATTATCACTGCCAACCCATCAAGAAAAAAGCCTCACCAAAGCCTCTTTGGTGAGGTACAAAATAAAAAAGCGGCACTGTCAGACAGCGCCGCCCGTTTGACTATTGCGCAAACTCTACCAGATCCTCAAGATCAAAACGATCCGGCAACATGCCTGCAACCCGCCGTTCTACCCGTTGGGAGATGGCTGGTATCTCGGTGGCTTCAAGCACTTCACCAGCGAAGGCCAGGGTCAACAACGCCCGCGCTTTCTCTTCGCCAATGCCTCGCGCCCGAAGGGCAAAGACAGCCTCTTCATCCAGCTGGCCCGTCGTCGCACCATGTGAGCAAAGAACGTCATCAGCATAGATTTCAAGTTCGGGCTTGGTATCAATTTCAGCCTTGTCCGAAAGCAACAGGTTGGCGTTGTTTTGATAACCACGCACTTCCTGAGCATCCTGCTTGATATATACGCGACCATTGAATACGCCGTGACCACGATCATTCATGATGCCTTTGTAGTTCTCGTTGGAGAACGTTTTGGCCACATTATGATTCACCACGGTGTGGTTATCCACGTGCTGGCGACCATTCACGAAGAACAGACCCCAGTACTCAGTCTGCGCGTTGGTACCGTTAAGTTCGGTATCCAAATCATTACGCGTCAATCCACCGCCCAGCGTCAGATTGTGAGAAACAAAATGGCTATCACGGTCCTGTTCCAACTTGAAGTTGGCAACGTGGAATTCCTGCTCAGCAGCTTCGTTCAGCTTATACACATCCAAACGAGCTCCGGCAGCCAGATACCCTTCACCCACTACATTGGTGAAGTTTTTGGCATCTGCATCACCATTGAAATGCTCAATCACTTTGGCACGCGCATTGTCTTCGAGCCTGATAAGCAAACGCGGATGACTCATGACAGGTTGAGCCTGTGCGGTGGAGTAGAAATGCACGTAAACCGGCTTATCGAGCTCCACATTACGACCAACGGTCAGCACCACACCCTCACCGGCAAAGGCAAGATTCAGTGCACTGAAAGGGCCAGCATCCGCGCTCAACAGACCAGCGAAACCTTCTGGCAACGCGGCATTATCCTCAAGACGGTGGGACAACGGTGCCAGTTTCACTCCCTCTGGCAGATCACCCAACGCAGACGCCTCGGGATCAAAGACACCATCCACAAAGACCAGACGATACGCATCAATATCCAGAGTGCTGTCAGCCGCAATCTCTACAGATGCCAATTGAGTAGCCAGCTCGAAAGTACCCCGTGAAATTCCACGTGTATCCGTATACTTCCATGCTTCGACCTTACGGGAAGGAAACCCCAGCTGCTGGAAGCCAGCCCATCCCTGTTCACGCAGGGATTGAAGATTGGCGTTCGAGGAACGGGGAGAATCCGCATACTGTTGCGGGAAGGCGCCGAGAGTGGGTTCACTGCCCGACGCATCGCGACGAGTGGCAGTATCACTCATGCCTGTACTCCTTCTTCCAGCCAGTCATAACCGCGTGCTTCGAGCTCATGGGCCAGCTGTTTGTCACCAGAGTGAACGATCTTGCCATCGATAAGCACATGAACGACATCAGGCTCGATGTAGTCCAACAGGCGCTGGTAGTGCGTCACAATCAGGATTGAACGCGAAGGATCACGCAGAGAGTTTACCCCCTGAGAGACAATCTTCATCGCATCGATATCCAGACCGGAATCGATTTCGTCCAGCAGCGCCAACTGTGGTTCAAGGACCAGCATCTGCAGGATTTCATTGCGTTTTTTCTCACCACCAGAGAAACCTTCATTCACTGCACGTTGCAGGAAAGCGGGGTCCATTTTCATGAAGGCCGCTTTTTCCTTGATCAGGCGCATGAAATCACCGGCAGGAATTTCGCCCAGCCCTTGAGCTTCACGCTTGGCATTCAGCGCCGCACGCAACAGGTAAATATTTTTCACACCGGGAATTTCTACCGGATACTGGAAGCCCATGAGCACGCCCGCCTGAGCACGCTCTTCCACTTCCATTTCCAAAAGGTCTTCACCTTTGTAATGGATAGAGCCCGAGGTGACTTCATAGCCGTCCTTGCCGGCGATAACAGACGACAGGGTCGATTTACCCGCACCATTGGGGCCCATGATGGCATGCACCTCACCATCAGGAATCGATAGGTTCAGCCCTTTAAGGATGGGCTTATCTTCAACCGAAACGTGCAGATCCTTGATCTCAAGCATGATATGACAACCTTTAACTTGCTTTCGTCCGCTGGCGTCAATCATGACCAGCGGAGTGTAAAAATGGGAGCTCTGGAGCCCGATCCTGTGATTCAGAACTCCTTCAGAACCGGGAAATTCAAACCGGCTCCTCGCTCAAACAATTAACGATAAACGGCTAGCCGCAGAAAGAAAAAGCCGATACTAGTAGCGCGTGGCTATAGGGCGCTTAGCCAACAGATCCTTCCAGCGTCACGTTCAGCAGGGCTTCCGCTTCAACAGCAAACTCCATCGGGAGTTCCTGGAAAACGTCCTTGCAGAAACCGTTAACAATCATACTGACAGCATCTTCTTCGCTCATACCTCGCGAGCGGCAATAGAACAGCTGATCATCAGCGATCTTGGAAGTCGTCGCCTCGTGTTCTACTGTAGACCGAGAGTTACCGATCTCCTGATAGGGGAAAGTATGAGCACCGCAGCGGTCACCAATCAGCAAAGAGTCACACTGTGTGTAGTTACGCGATCCCAATGCACGTGGTGCTACCTTGACCAAACCACGGTAGGACTGATCGGAACGGCCTGCCGAAATGGTTTTGGCAATGATCGTGGAGCGCGTATTCTTGCCCACGTGGATCATCTTGGTACCGGTATCTGTCTGCTGACGACCCGTGGTGACTGCCACCGAGTAGAATTCACCCTGGGAACCGTCACCGGTAAGAACACAAGAGGGATATTTCCAGGTAATGGCTGAACCGGTTTCGACCTGCGTCCAGCTGATACGCGAACGGGCGCCACGGCAATCGCCACGTTTGGTGACAAAGTTGTAAATGCCGCCCTTACCGTCTTCATCGCCCGGATACCAGTTCTGTACCGTGGAGTACTTGATGTAGGCATCATCCAGTGCCACTAGCTCGACGACCGCCGCATGCAGCTGGTTTTCATCACGCATGGGTGCCGTACAGCCTTCCAGATAGGAAACCTGAGCACCGCTTTCACACACGATCAAAGTACGTTCAAACTGCCCGGTATTCGCCGCATTGATACGGAAATAGGTAGAAAGCTCCATGGGGCATTTCACGTTTTCAGGCACGTACACAAACGAACCATCGGTAAATACCGCCGAGTTGAGTGCCGCGTAGAAGTTGTCACCCACCGGCACAACACTCCCCAGATAACGTTTTACCAACTCCGGATATTCACGAATCGCTTCCGAGATGGAACAGAAGATAACACCGGCTTCAGCCAGTTTTTCCTTGAACGTCGTCGTAACGGAGACGGAGTCAAACACTGCATCGACTGCCACGCCCGCCAAAGCAGCACGTTCATGCAAGGGAATGCCGAGCTTTTCATAGGTTTCCAAGAGCTTTGGATCGACTTCGTCGAGGCTTTTGGGCGCATCTTTTTTACTTTTCGGCTCGCTGTAATAAGAGATCGCCTGAAAGTCGATGGCAGGATAATGAACATGTGCCCAGGTAGGCGAGGTCATCTGCTGCCATTGACGAAATGCGTTGAGGCGCCACTCGAGCATCCACTCGGGCTCGCCCTTTTTTTGTGAGATGAACGCTATTTTCTGTTCATCCAAACCGGGAGCCAGAGTATCACTCTCAATATCAGTGAAGAACCCTTGCTTGTACTCGCGCTGTACAAGCTTCTCCATCTCTTCGGTTGCCATTATTTTCTCCTTGCGAATGAACCGGGTTCACTCTTCAAGCCAGTGGTCTATCAACATCGGATACCCGACAGTCATGCGACTCTTCGACTACCCTTTCAAAATTACGATTTTTTAACTTACAGGCATTTTCAAAATACGGTGATCAGCAGCCTGCGCCCCGCCCCAAATGTGTAAAGCCACGTATGAGCGCTATTTATCAAGCTCACCGATCAGCCATGAATGCAAAGCATGAGGACATCAGAAGAGACAGAGCCCATACGCAGATGAAAACACTCGATGAGGCACACTGCTATGCGTCCGTGGCCAGAATTCCCGTCAATGGCTTCGTGGCTGTAGGCGAGACTGCGCGTGGCGGCCGTATGTACAGAGGCTCACGTTGAGCGAGCTGCTCCAGCGTAACGCTGTCGAGCAGGGAACGAATGGCTTCTGAAACACGTTGCCAATTATCAGCGACTCCACACACTTCAGCCAGATCGCAATCGTTGTGATCCTGACTACAGGCTGTCATCGCAACGGGGCCGTCAATGGCCGCGATAATATCGCTAACACGGATATCCGCTGGCGCCTTGGCCAATAAATAACCACCCTGCACTCCACGGCGGGAAATCACCAAATTCGCCTTGTGCAATAACTTCAGGGTTTTGCTCACCGTAGGGCGTGGCAGATTCACCTTCTCTGCCAACTCGGGCGCAGACAGGGGTTGATCTGGCTGACGTGCAATTTGAGCCATAACAACCGCTGAATAATCGCTGAGCTTGGAGAGTTTAAGCACCGAATCACCTTCACACTGAATATGAGACTATTTTAGTCCTCTTTTGACTGAGTGTGAAGCTATTGGGGGGATGAAGTATTTATATGGAGTGGGATTCAGCTCTTTTTATCAACACATCTAATTTTATCAACACATCTAAGAGGATGTGTCCTCCATACAAATGGGTTACCTCACAACCATTAACCTTCGCTGCTAGCTGAGCTATGCTCTCAATGTGTCATGCATCGCCCCCTATAACAAAGACTATCAAGAAGAAGAGGATAATATGGGTGACGTAATCGTGCACTTCATGGATGTAAATGGGCATCTACACGGACTGAAGGACAGACTCGCTTCCAGTATCGAATCCACTTACAAGAAAGCAAGCGATGTTATTCCGCTTGATTCCATCGATATCGCTGTTCGAGCGACCGACTATGTAATTCCCGAATCAGGGGACTTTGGCGTCTGTTATCCCGGTTTTATCACGCTAGCCATTGACCTTCAGCATCCCGCATATAAGCATCATCTCGAACACGCTATCGCCAAACTTGTGGCACATGAGCTGAACCATGCCTCACGTTTCAATCATCCAGGGCTGGGTTTTCACTTGGGAGAACAACTGGTTTCGGAAGGACTTGCCTGCATGTTTGCACGGGAACTGTGCCATAGCAAACCGGCGCCTTGGGAACAACTGACGGCAAAAACCGTAGCGCCCTTCATTACCCCGGCACTTAAGGTATGGAATGCCCCCCATTACAACCATGCAGAATGGTTTTTGGGGGCAGGAAATATCCCCCGCTGGACAGGATATACACTAGGGAGCATGATTGTTCTTAACTATTTGAAGGAACACAAAGGGACTTCCGCTGCCTCTCTGACACAAGCCGATGCACAGCTATTTCTTCCTATATTTATTCTTATGCTCGAAGCCATGGCACAGTGAGATTCTTTTAACCAATAGAGACCAGTCATCAGCCCGGCACTTTATATTGGATTCGTCCGTCTGTACACATTGCCTTTCTCTGAAAAAAGGCGTTTACTTGATCTCTATAGCTGCGTTTTTCTCGTTGATAAAAAATTGGTCACCCATACGTGGCTTGATAACAGGAGAAAGTACGAATGCCATCCTTCTCTATTTCCAAAAGCAACAGCGCTCTTTCTACACGCAAGCCCCATGGTTTTGTAACGCTGGGGGCCCGCGACACGTCTCTTCCCAAAGCGCGTATTTCTGCTGCAGGAGACTTCTGGATAGGTGAAACATCTGTCTCCGTAACACCCGAACAACGAAGCCTGCTTCAACAGTATTACCGCCAATCCATGAAAATTGCTGGGCACGGCGTATTGATCGCATTCAAGGCCGTTGGGCTCGTGTTCAAGGTGCTTTTCAATGTATTTCAGGCATTCAGACAGAAAAAGGGCTATCAGGCTACTGATGATGATATTGAGTCCCATATAGAGGCTCAGATCGCGCCGAATGTAGATCAACTGGTCGGCACCCATTTGCGTAAGCTCAAAGACCTTCAGGATAATCTGGCGATGATGATGCCTGAATTTCGTCCCTACGCCTGCATTACAGAAGAGGATTTGAAGAGCTATTACCAGAAAGGAAGGCAGAGCAGATTACCGGTGACGATTGAGCAGTAATCCTGTAATGATGCCCCCTTTCCAAAAAGGCCATGGCTCGCGAAAACGGCCATGGCATTATTTTTTATAATCAAGGCGGATGGATCCTTCAACAATAAGGCAGGCCCAATACTCAAGTAGACCACGCCATTTCCGCCTCATTACCTATCAGAAATCAATCGAAACATTACTCAGCGGCCGTGAACAACAGGAAAGAATATACCCCTCAGCTTCTTCCTCTTCAGTGATCCCCCCGTTGTGATTCATTTCAACGCTCCCCGCGACTTTCTTCACTTTACAGGTACCACAGATCCCCATACCACACGCCTTGGGAATATGCATGCCCATACGTGCAGCCGCAGTATGGACGGTTTCATCACGTGAAGTGGACGTCTCCTTACCACTGCCGATGAAATCGATCACAAACGTATCAGCGTCATCGCAATCAGAAGTCTCTGCGGCCTCCAGTGTTTGCTCTATGACATCTTCCTGCACGTTTACCGGTGTTTCACTAAAAGACTCCTCATGATAATGCGACATGTCGAAGCCTTGCTCATGCAGAAGGTCCCGCACCGCGGCCATGTATGGCGCAGGCCCACAGCAAAAAATCTCGCGTTCCATGAAATCCGGTGACATCAACTGCAACATCGACGCATTGAACAACCCACGGTAACCGGACCATGCATCGCCCAATCCATGGTGCTCGCTAATCAGATGGAGTGAGAAATTGTCCAACCGTGCGGCCATTGCCTCCAGCTCGCGTTGGTAAATAACATCATGAGGGGTTTTCGCGCTATGGACGAAATCAATATCTACGTCAGTATTGGTATCCAGCAGCCAACGGGACATCGACATTACCGGTGTAATGCCTACCCCACCGGAAAGGAAAAGCACTTTGTCTGCCGGGTAATCAATGATGTTGAACAGCCCGACCGGGCCATGCACTGCGATTTGATCGCCTTTGGCCAGATGATCGTGAAGCCAGTTCGAGACCCGTCCACCCACTACTCGCTTTACGGTGATAGAAAAGCTGTAGGGCACAGCCGCGGAGCTGGAAATGGTATAGGAGCGCATGACCAGTTCTTCTCCGATCAATAGCTCCAGCGTCACAAACTGTCCCGGTTTGAAAAAGAACATGATCGGTTGATCGGCCATGAAACAGAAGGTTTTAACATCCCATGTTTCCTGAATCACTTTGACGCAGCGCACCCAATGCCGCCCTTTCACCCAGGTTTGGGTATTAACAGGGTTCATCCCTTCGGGAACATAAGGAGTGGACTCGTTGCTATTTGTCATTCAGGCCTCCGAGTATCAAACGGTGATTTTTTTCAATGACACCGTCCTGGCAGCATATGTTTGATCTGCTTTTGTATCCTGCACAGAAGAGAGCCTTCTGTACCATTTAGCGAGGCAGATATCACTCTTTTGCCTTTTATTATTCCGATCCGCCGTTTTATTGTGCACTGCCCTTGATTGGGACGACTTGTCTCCTCGCGACATTTCCGTGCTTATAGCGACCAACGGGGCAATTTGAATGGATAGAGGTCGGATTTGTGATGGCTCGGGTCGCAAGGATATAACTCTGGAGGGAAAGCAAGGCACACACTCGAATCAACGACTGTCGTTGTGAGATATCCTTCTACCGAATTAACCCTTGGCACAATCACTCACAACGGTAGACGCACATAATCTGTTAAAGCCCAATTCCACATCGAGTTCCGTCTCAGGAGCCTGCTATGCCACAGCCGTTGACTTTATTTGATGATCCGCTGGAACCCGCACGTCGTGCAGTCAGTGCCCTTTTGGCTGAGCGTCGCTCCGGATATTCGCTTGAACAACCCTTCTATTGTGATGAGCGCGTTTATCAGCTCGATATGGAAAACCTGTTTTATCGTCAATGGTTGATTGCCGGAATGTCGAGCGAGGTACCCGCCAAGGGCAATTACCTTACTGTTGAGATTGGCAGGAACTCCATTATCGTGGTGCGCGGTGATAACGGTTCCATTCATGCGTTCTACAATGTTTGCCGACATCGTGGCTCACGCCTGTGTGTGAAGGATCACGGCAAGGTAGCAAAGTTGGTCTGCCCCTATCATCAATGGACCTATGAGCTGGATGGCCGGTTATTATTTGCCGGGACAGAAATGGGCAGTGACTTCGATATGAACGAGTATGGTCTGAAACCGGTACATATTCGTGAAGCCGGCGGATTCATTTTTATTTCACTGGCTGAGCATCCGGAGAACATAGAGCCTTTCTTCAAAACCGTCGCCTTTTATATGGCACCCTACGACATGGAAAACACCAAAGTCGCGGTCACCAGTGAAATCATTGAGCAGGCCAACTGGAAGCTGGTGCTTGAAAACAACCGTGAGTGTTACCACTGCGATGGTGCTCATCCCGAATTACTCAATACGCTTCTTGAATGGGATGACGTCACCGACCCGCGTGCCAGTGATGACTTCAAACAGTATGTGGGTGAGTGCGCTGTACGCTGGGAGGCAGATAAAATTCCCTATCACCATGTGAATTTTGGACAGCGGAATCGACTGGTGCGCATGCCATTGATTCAGGGGGCGCTCTCGATGACCGCTGATGGTTCTCTGGGCTGCAAGAAACTCTTGGGGCGTGTCAAAGACCCGGATCTTGGCAGCCTTCGGATTCTCCACCTTCCCCACTCGTGGAATCATTGTATGGGAGATCACATCCTCAACTTTACGGTTTGGCCCATTTCCGCTCAGGAAACCAAAGTGATGACCAAATGGATCGTCCATAAGGATGCTGTGGAAGGTGTCGATTATGATGTCGACAAACTCCGTTATGTCTGGGATGCCACGAATGATCAGGACAGGCGGCTGGCAGAAGAGAATCAACGGGGTATCAATTCCATGGCGTATCAGCCCGGCCCCTACTCGAAAACCTATGAGTTTGGTGTCATCGACTTTGTAGACTGGTACTGCGAAGAGACGCAAAAAGCATTGGGAGACACACCGCCGGTGTCGTTAAGACAGGTTTCGGGGTAAGCCCGCATGACTCCCTGAGGAAGAATGCCTGAAACTGGCCGGGCATTCCTCTGAGTATAACCCTACCACTCAAGTAGCTCTCCTATTCTTCCCGTCTATCACGCCGTTGCCCTCTACTATCTCGTCCCCGTATCAAAGTACCTTTATACGCTGTTGTGAGCTAAAGCTCTCCTGACATTGATTCGTGCATGGGAAACCTGATACAAGGCCCGCCTCTTCGCCTCGCTGTGCGGGCAACGGGGATATTGTGAATAGGCAGTGTGAACAGGCAGGGCTATCCGCGAACAGGTGAGAAGACGGAACGCCTGCCTTCAGGAAAAGCAGGCTTCCTCGGATATACGTAATAATTGCACCGTATCAAGTGGGGTCCTTTATCTATTACTTCCCTGAGTTACTTGTCTTCCCGCCTATCGCTTTAGAGGCAAACTGCGTAGGATGCAGGCCTCTATGCATTACAATGAGACGCTGGCAAAGGTTGATTCATTACGTGCCCGAAGTAACGCACGTGTTGCCTCGGAAGGCAAGCTGGGAACGGTGTCCACTGCCTCCACAGAGAGAGGCATGTTGAGCACGCGAGATGAAAAACTACCGGCTCGTTCATCTCGTGGCGGAATACCAAAATATTCGCGGAAGCATTTCGAAAAATGCGGTGTGGAAACAAAGCCGCATACCGCCGCAATTTCAATGATCGACATCGAGGTTTGTTTCAACAATTGTCGTGACCGAATCAGCCGTAATTTCAGGTAATAACGGGACGGTGAGCATTGCAGGTATTTCTGGAAAAGTCGCTCCAGTTGCCGACGGGAAACATTGACATATCCTGCCAGATCATTGAGCTCGATGGGCTCCTCAAGATTTGCCTCCATCAGTGCCACGATCTCTTGCAATTTAGGCTGCTGAGTGCCCAGCATGTGTTTGAGGGGTACGCGCTGATGGTCCTGTTCACTACGTACGCGATCACAAATGAACATATCGGAAATAGCAACCGCCAGCGCATTGCCATGATGTTGCTGGATCATTTTCAGCATCATGTCCATGGGGGCAGTACCACCGGATGAAGTCCAGCGATTATCATCGTAGGAGAAGAGGCGCGTGGTCATCGCTACGCGCGGGAAGGCCTCCTGCATGGAAGCCAGAAATTCCCAATGGACGCTGCATTCATGATTGTCCAATAGCCCGGCACTGGCCAATACCCAACTACCAGTACAGACAGCCGCCATGATACAACCCTTACGGGCCCGGGATTGCAGCCAAGTGATGTGTTCCGGCTCAACACGGGCTCGGATATCCACCCCACCACAGACAATCACCATATCCAGATCCACAGCCTGTTCCATCGCACTATCCGGCGTTATACGAACACCGTCACTGGCGGAAACAGGCGCTCCCTGAAAACTCAGCGTGCTCCAATTGTAAAGTTCATTACCTGAAAGCTGATTGGCCATACGCAAAGGTTCGATGGCCGACGCCATTGAGATCAGGGTGAAATCATCCAACAAAAGGATACCAATACGTTTGATCTGCTTCTTCACATGAGCTGTAGATTCTTTATTGGATTCACGCATGCCACACCTCCATGGAATACCATGTTCAGTCCTGCATTCATACTCAATCAGTAAAATACATGACTATAGGAGATAGCGAACAAGCATTATCGCGCCGTTCAGTGTCGCCTATAGATACGTATTTACCACGCCTTATCAGACAACTGAATATGTAAATGCAAAAAACATGCGCAAATGTGTCGGGAGGCGACATTTTTTTCTGCATGATGTCTTTAATACAGAAAAAACCACACTTCCATGTAGTCAACAAAGTAGGCCATCTACCTGTGTGATTCGATGAACAGCTATCGAGGGTATGATTTCGCACTAAAATGCCCCAAAAAAGTGCAGGGAGAATCAAGGACGATGCAGAATGCGCTCAAGGGGTAGCAACATAAAAAACGGCAGGCGGAGCATGCCGACTGCCGTAAAATAATGCTGCTGAATAGGAAGATGGTTTAGAAACGTGTTGTCATCGACAGTTTGAGGGTTCTGGGATCCCCCATATTCACGTATCCAAGTGAGCTGGCGCTTGACCAGTAACCTTTGTTGGTCACGTTATCCACTTCGGCGCGCCAAGTGACCGGCACAGTCCCTAACTTGGTGGTATAAAGCGCCCCGACATTAAAGGTAGCCCAGGGTTTGAGACGGTACCGATTCGCCTGATCCGCATATTGCGCAGAGGTATAGATCACATTCCCCATCAGGGAGAGCCCCTTAACACCAGGTACAGCCCACGTGTTATTCAATGTCGCCTTGTACTTGGGTACCCCAATGGCACGGTTTCCGTTATTACTGGCCGTTGTCAGGCCGGAAAGTTTGGAGTCAATATAGGTTACCCCACCCGACATACTCCAACCATCCACCGGCGTACCGTAGGTCATCAATTCGATGCCCTTGTTCTCCTGCTGGCCATCCAGTGCATAGACGGTACCATGCGCTGCCGCAGAAGGTTGACGAATACGGAAGACACTTAGGGAACCTCCCACAGTGCCAAAATCAAGCTTCAGACCAGCTTCAGCCTGCTTGCTGCGGATAATGCCAAGCGTCTGCCCCTGATTGGTATATCCCATCCCGGTAGGAACACTCTCCCCGGGGGCCAGCGACTGGATATAGTTCGCGTAGACAGACGCAAATGTCGTCGGTTGGTAAGTGATACCGAAAACGGGCGTCGCACCATTCTTGCTAAAGGAAGATGGCGCACGAGTGGCAGAATCCCAGTTACGCACAGTCAATTGTTGATAACGAACACCCGCCAACAAGCGTACCTTGTTATCAAGCATGGAGGCCATGTCCGACAGGGAAACACCATTCGCGCGTGTACGCGATGTAATGGCCGGGGAGCCCATGTTCCCACCCGAGTAATCATAAACATTCGATGCTGTAATCGGGCCAGGCGCATATAGGCTGCTTGTTCCCAGATTACCAAATGCCATCTGGTACGCTGAATAACTGCGTGTTAGTTCACCGGAGTACCCCAGATTGATATCATGGGAAATAAAGCCGGTATGTACATTGCCACGGACGCCCGCCTGCGAGGCAAAGCTCTTGCGGTCATAAACGCTATTCATGCGGCTGGTGAAGCTGGTGGATCCCTTTGAATCCAGCACATAGGGGGAACCATACACACCATATTCGTGCGTCTTGCTAGCACCAAGCGCCGCATAGGCAGTCCAGTGTGGCGCAAAATCATACTCACCACGCCACATGCCATAGGTGGTTTCGAGACGTGAGAAATTCCACTTGGGCGTATAGTTGGTACGTGCACTGGGGGCCTTTGGCATCGCATTATCGCCTAACAGGCTGGTGTACACGCCTCCTCGTACCCCATGATAAATATCTTTTTCGTAACCGATATCCAACGAGCTACGCAGCTTGTCACCGTGGTAGTCCAACCCGAGCGCAAAGGCATTGTTACGCCCTTCGTTTCGCCCTTTTGTCGCCCCATTACCCTGACCGCGCAGCGCG
>Ga0157360_1000389_pt1 | contig 16791 bp, 23 predicted proteins | sample AttlaeALBM1_FD_111483 | JGI IMG/M metagenome (GOLD analysis project Ga0157360, IMG submission 111483) | Fungus gardens microbial communities from leaf cutter ant in Ribeirão Preto, State of São Paulo, Brazil - Atta laevigata ALBM1 | ecosystem: Host-associated > Fungi > Mycelium > Unclassified ... | reverse complement strand
CACTTTTCTGTATATAAGGACTCATAGTCTGAGGATTAGACCTCAGACTTAACAACATCATTTGCTGCTTGTCTAACTTCGCTTTTTTGAGCTTTTCAAATATCCAAATCATCAATCACAAATTAGTAAGTGGCCATTTGTGATAGTATTTGGAATAGAAGGAAGCCAGTTTGGGGTTTGGGGAACAATGGGCAGGAGTGAAGTATGGAGGTAGAGCAGGATCACATGGTCATGTTTGGGAGGTATGGAGAGCAGGAAGGTGATGGCTGTCATGGCCGCATGGTGGTGTCATAGAGGAGAGATGTAAGGGAGAGTAGTAAAGTGAAGAGTTTCCTTTTTTATTTCTTTTTAATTGAGTCTCAAACATTTGTAATATTCTAATATATTTCTCAGAGTAGAGATTGATGGGGAGAGCCTCCTTGGCCCTTGCCTTCATCTCAGAAGCTCTTGAGGTTGTAAATGCAATTCTCTTGAGTATGTAAAGGGTGATCTTGGCGAGAGGTTGAGTTGGTGAATGTTTCTTACCCTATACCCTACTCTTTCTTAAGACAAGACGCAGCGGTTGCTCAGACAACCTTCTATGGAATAGCAGGCCTGAAAAGCCTGGCTAATTATTGACTCAGATCATATCACACCCATAAGGTTTGGTGTAAGGGTGCAGATGAGGGCTTGTATTATCACAGAGTCTTGACGACTTAGGGACCACTTGAGATAGGTGTTTAGAAAGAACTCAATAGAGTTCTCTGTTAGATTTGACTATCTACTTATACTACTTTACAAGTGGCTATACTCTACTATTACATGATCACATGTCTTTCTAGAACATTCTATGATCACATGACTTTATGTGATATGATTACCTAATTCCCATGCTATTTATATCTTGTCCTTGTTGTTGTCAAGGACCGATAGACGGAGTGTAAAGGAACGGAGTAATAATAGAGTTATACTCCAGAATGATGTACTAAGCTATCTCGGAGAATAGATAGTACTTAACAGTGATCGCAATACCAGAAAGAAGGCTCCAGCAGACTGTCAAGGACATCGGAGCGGAGAACGACTTGTAGAATGACCTTGGCTTCAACTTATGTATTGTGCCCCGGTCTCCAGTCATGAGTTTGGTTGCATATTTTGGAGTAGTGGAAGTTGTCAAGACAGAGGTCCTAAGCAGGTAAGTTGAAGAGTCGGAGAGGATGAGATGCAGTTAGGACTAATTGACGTTAATTTACAGACTAAGGAATTACACTGTAACTACTCAGTACTTATAGTAAGTCCAGAATAGGAGAAGAGTAGTCTACTATACTATCCTACTATTATTAATTTTAGGAGAATTATTAGGAGAAAGAATTACATAATTATCATATTTCTGGAATATGACAGTACCCCCCCCTCTAGGGCTGAGCCCTCAAAGCTTATGCATAAGCAATACAAATATCACCTGATATGTTGTTTAAATAGTTTGTCAGAGAATTTTTTCTTTAGATTCTGAACTACTATGTCCTCTATCGTCAATACCGTTTCTAATGTCTCCAATTCAGATGATGAGTGATATGAAGAGAAATTAGTCTGTCGCTGCCAAGAGGTTGATTGTCACCTTTGCCTACAGGAGGAACAAGAACGAGCGGAGTGTCAAGCAAGAAAAGAAGCAAGAGCCGCCGAGAAAGCGAGGTTGGAAGAGGAGGCCCGGAAATTAGCGGAAAAAGAGCAATGTCGGAAAGAGGAGGAAGAATAATGCCAGAAAGATCTGGCTCATTGACTTGAAGCCGATTGTGCTACTGCTGTAGAACAGGCTCGTTGTAAAAACTGGACAAAGACTTATTTGCCACTTTCATCTCTTCCTTCCAATGAGGAGATGAATCTCATCAACCTCCCGCCTCTGACCAAGAGACAACGTGTTCGTTATCTTCCAAAAGAAACTCTGGAGGCTCATCAACAACATAAGGAGTTGGCAAGAGAATTAGGGGCATTTGTTGTTGGTAGGGGCAGTCTGTGCAAGAGATGCGCGGATTTCAGGATACTTTGCATCCCCCAAAATTTGCCATAAGTAACTGTCTAAATTGTTACTTTTTTGCTAAGTCTTTCTTTTTAGTCATACAACTTCCTGTGCTCCCTACACCAAGGCCAAGGCTGCCTGCAAGCCTTTCAATACAGACAAGGCACGAGCAAAAGCCAAGTCAGAAGCGGCCAGAAGATTAAGAGCGAGAAAAGCAAAACAACAGACGGACGTGGAGTGGAAGGTGGAGGTTTTGCGAAAACTGGAGGGTTTGGATGAGTTGAGTGGATTGAGGAAAGATGTGCAGAGAATCACAGTGGCATTGGAGGCACTAGCTGGCATCGAGGGTCAGGACTCCAATGAGGAGTTGATTTCGTGGCTGGAATCAGAGGGAAAGGAGACAGAAGTATAGGAAAATAGGGAGAAAGGGAAACAGAGGGAGGAAAAGATAGATGGAACAGAGGAAAATGAAAATGGAATGGAGGGTGTGGAGGAAGGGAACAGTAGTTTTTCTCCGGTTGCGTTCTCTGTTGGCACTGGAATCTTGTAGTGTTTTCTTTTTTGATTTTGTTGAATTTTATTTGAATTTTTCTGTGAATGGGAAGTGGATGTGAGTAGTGACAATTGATGAAACAAAATACAAGTAATCGATGATCACAAGGGAAACTGTGGAGCAATACAAGTATCCAAGCTTTGCAATGGAGATTGCTTTTGAATACAAGTATCAGATTGCAATGGAAACTGTGAAGTGGAATACAAGTAAGCAAGTCAGTGCAAAGGAAACTGTACTCCAGAATGTGTACAAATACTCAAGGATTTTTTTTTTTTTTTTGAAGCGGAGTGAATGTGGAGAACGGAATTGAGGAAATGGAATGGAGGTAATTTAGGGTTGTAATGGTCCCAGTTTAGATAGATACTTGATATGAAAATCATTTAGTAATTCTTTAGCATGCTCCAGTTCTGTTGCTAGTAACCATTTAGAGTCATTGTTGGTATCCTCGTATCCTAGCCATATAACCTTATAGAGCAGTTTACATGCTCTCCGGCGATCAATCTTGGAGTCAACTATCTTGGAGATTTCATATTCTGGTTCTCTGTCGATGATTACAGGTGCTGGCAGAGATTCAGAATGCTGCTGGAAGATGTTGGGTGTGGATGGTTCAAGCATAGAGACGTGGAATATGGGATGAACGGCCCTCATGGTATCCAGAAGGCAGAGCGTGAAGGATTGTGGACTTGGCTGAGCAATTATTTCATATAGTCCAAGGTACTTTTTGGAGAGTTTTTTTGATGGGCGTGTTATTCAGAAATACTGTGATCTGACGAATACTGATTCTTCGATTTGGAAATTTGGTGGTTGTTGTTGACGAGAGTTGGCGGAGGGTTGATACTGTCTTTGGGCTTTGGCAATTTCTTCTTTGAGTGTGCTTTGTAATTCGTCGAGGTCGACTATGAAGTCACGGGTGCAAGAGGAAGCTATATCTCGTTCCGGGTATACAATGAGGTTAGGGTGGTACCCTTTGTTTGTGAAGAACAGAGAAACACCAGTGGTAGTACTAGGAGCATTGTTGTATGCAAATTCAACCAGGAGTAATAGTTCCGACCAGTTGTCCTATTGGTAATTGCAATATATGTGGAGATACTGTTCCAACGTCTGGTTGGTCCGTTCCGCTTGACTGTTTGCTTCCAGGTGGTATCCACTAGTAAAGTAAAGTCTCATATCCAGGGCAATACCTAGGGAGTGGAAGAAATGAGAGACAAATTTGGAGCCATGGTCAGACGTAACATGAGATGGAACTTCGTGCTTTGAAAAGACATGGGTAACGAAAAGACATGCTAATTCTGCTGAAGTAATGGTATTATGGGTAGAGATGAATATGGCTTGTTTCGACAGTCGATCCACTATAACTAGAATGGTGTCAAAACTGGAGGAGAAAGGGAGTTTCTCGATGAAGTCCATAGAAATTGAATTCCATGGGTGTTCTAGGATAAAAAGTTGTTGGAGGGATCTGTATGGTCTGTAACGCTGTGGTTTGGATCACATGCAGGTAATGCAAGACTTGCAGAACTTTTGTATGTCATTGTAGATATTTGGCCAGGTATAATGTCTCTGGATGAGTTCTAGTGTTTTGTTCTGGCCCAGATATCCTGCTAGGACATGATCGTGGTGATACTGGAGAACTCAGAGGTGTAGGTTGGCGTTATCCGGAACATACATCCTGTCGTCATACCTGAGAAAACCTGCGTTGTCCTTGGACCAACGTTCTTCTGGATGTAGTAATTGGTTGGAGATGGAAGGATCAGAGAGAAGTGTTGTCAGGATATCAGAGTGGAGTTGGTTTTGATCCAATATTGTGGCTGCACAAAGTGCCAGCGTAGTGAGAATGGTTGCTCAGAGAGATGCTGCAATTTGTTCATGAGTAAAAACTGGATGGAAATTGTGAGGGTTCACTGAAGTGTAGCCATTATCTCCCCCTTTTGGGTAGATGTCCCATCGTCTTGTTAGGGCATTCAGTTTGGTGCCAAGACGTCCAGGACGGAAATGAATTATGAGGTTGAATTGAGAGAGGTACTTCGACTATCTTGCTTGTCAGTGCGTTAGAACTTTGGTTGTCGAGAAATACTCCAAGTTCTTGTAGTCCATTACAATGTTGATTGGTGAAACAGACCCCTCTAAGTAGTGTCGCCAGCTTCTGAAAGCTTTGAATATTGCAAGTAATTCTTTGTCATGAACATCGTAGTTGAGTTCTAGAGTGGAGAACATCCGGGAGTGGAAGGTTATGGGGTGGATCTCATTATCTTTAGTCATAATGGAAAGAATAGCAGCAAGAGCATAATCTGATGCATTGGTTTCCATAATGAGTTGTGCGTCTAGAACCCAATGTGTAAGGATAGGAGCAGAGGTAAAGGCTTGTTTTAGGGTATTGAATGCTTTTCTGCATTTGTCGTCAAAATTCCAAGGAGTGTCTTTTCTAGTAAGATGAGTGAGTGGAATGACTATGTCTGAAAATGAAACGTCTGTAGAAGTTAGTAAACCCTAAGAATGACTGGATGTCCTTTATTTTCTTTGGTTCCAGCCACTCCTGAATGGTTTTCACTTTAGCATCGGACATAGTCAAACCAGATGGAGATAGAACATAGCCTAGATATTCGACAGAATCTGAGTGAAACTTGCATTTTTCTGCTTTTGCGTATAATCCTGCTTTTTGGAGTTTTTTCAGTACCTCTTTGATGTGGCTCTGGTGTTACATGATGTCATCGGAGTAAATCAGGATGTTGTCCAAGTAGACTACTACGCACACATCCAGGAGATCAGAGAATACATCGTTCATGAAGCGTTAGAAGATGACTGGAGCATTGGACAGTCTGAATGGTATTACTGACCATTTGAAGGTACCATAGTGGGTTCAGAAGGCAGTTTTCCATTTGTCTCCTTTGGCAATGCAGACCAAATAGTACACATGTCGGAGGTTGATCTTGGTGTAAATACGGGCCTTGTGAGGGGAATCTAAGAGGTTAGAGATGAGAGGAAGTGGATATTGATCTTTTTTTGTGATTTTATTGAGTCTGCAGAAGTCTACACAGAGCCAGAGGGAACCATCTTTTTTCTTTACAAACAAGACTGGTGCTCCATGAGATAAAGACGTCGAGCAGATGAATCCATTGGTGAGGTTTTCATTGATGAACTCTTTCAACACTTCCTGTTTGAATTTGGATAATAAGTAGATGGTTCCTACCAGAGGATGGGAGTCTTTTTCTAGATCAATTCAAAGGTTGTAAGGATGGTGGGGGGTGAGTGTTTCTGCTTTGGACTTGCTAAAAACATCGGTGTACTCGTGGTACTCTTCTGGAATAGCAGAGAGGTCGATCTCTTCGGAGATGGTGGTGAATTTGGCCTGTATTGTGGAACGGAATTAGAGAAAGAATGTTTTCGAGCCTGATAGGTGCGAGGCCCGTAGTAGGGCTGGCGCACTGATAATCGCGATATGAGGTCACTTGGTGTTAGATGGAAATATCTCAGATGGGGTGAACTGTAGAGGATTTTCCACTGGAGAAAACAGAGGATTTACCAAGGTTTCAATAGGAGGAACAGAAGCCAGACTTTGTAGTAGAGATGGTAGTCAAAAGGATATTGACCCAGAAACCCAGTCAATCAACGGATTGTAGCGGGTGAGCCAAGAGTGACCTAATACCAGCAAATAACAAGAATCAAGCAGAGTGACATAGAAGTCAAGAGTCATGCATTCACCAGAAAGGAATTTTACAGGTAACAATACTACCTTGGAGATAATATTATTCAAGGTTCCATCAAATAGGCACAGCTCCACAGGAGGAGTAGAAGTAGTAGGCAGAAAATATTTTTGAGCAAAAGCAGAGTCCAAGAAACAGTGTGTGGATCCGGAGTCTATCAGCGTTCAGATGGGTATAGGCTGGAGATAGTCTGGAGCACACACCAGAGAAAAGATGAGAGGTATACAAAGAGAATTCGGATCAGAAAGAGCGGACGCATTGAGACGCATTGGACTCGTAGTTGCACAAATGAGTTCAACGTGACTCCTAGTTTGTGCTGAGTCTTGGGAGCCATGCTCTAGTTTCCCAAGAGATTTTTGGAGAGCGGAGTCTCTTGTTCCTCTAGAGTAGTTAAACGTGCCCTGACTGGCTGTTTCCTAGGACATCCATCTACTTTGTGGTCCTTCGATCCACAGTATGGGCAGAGGTTATTGTTGATATGGCGTTTGTACTCATTACCATTTAATTTACTGTCTCTGTCTAATTTGTCAGAGAGGTCGACATGCGGAGTGGATGGAGATAGCAATTTAGCGATAGAAGGTGATGTTCTGGGGGATTTTAGAGAGCTTCGAGAGGTTGTGGTTTGTGGTGGAGTTGTGTATGATTAGGAATGAGGTGGAGCGGAGCTTTGTGAGGAGGCTGAGTACTGAGTCATTTTCCCTTGTTTTCGGTAATGACTGTCTGCAGCTTCCTTCTCCATGTTACGGAGACGATCTTGTTTGTGGTTTTGTTCCCAATAGCGATTGTCAAAAGTGATTGCCAGTTGATACATGGCCTGGAAAGAATTGGATTTGCCCTGTTCCCAATTTGATATCAGGTCCTGGAGGCGATTTGGCAGTCCCTGGTAAAAGCGATGGCATAGAACTGTATTACCCCAGTTCAACTGTGCTGCGTACCACATGAATTCCACATTGTAAGTGGAAATTTTATCTCCTGGCTTCATACGGAGATTGTCGATAAGATTGGTGGCATCCCCTACTGGGTCCAAGAGTCCAAAATGCACTCAGAGCTCTTCTACAAAGAGATGCCAGGTAGAGAGCCAAGTGGACATATAGCTGAGGTCTTCCTGTTGTAATATGACTTCGAACCAATCTTGTGCTACCCCAGAGAAGTAGGTCATCACAAAATTGATCTTCTCGTCATCGGTGGAAAATTGCGAAGGGTTGGCATGGAAAAAGAGTTGGCATTAGAATAGGAAGTGGTTGAGCTTGTAGGAGTCGAAGCCATCGAAAGTATCTGGGATGCGGGCCTTCAATTGGTGCAGTTTTGGTGCTGATCCTCTGTTAAGGTTTTCCGATAGTTGTCAGAGAGCCTCAGCTAATTGATTGCTAATGGGGTTACGGTCAGACACAAGTGGGGTTTAGAACACAGGAGTAGGAACAGGATTAGGAGCGTCGACCTAGTCCGGGTCGTCATTGACATGAGGGATAGTGGAGAGATCCACCCCGTGGAATTCTGAAGATTTCACTGGAAGTGGAGATGAGCGGGGTTACACTGGAGTGCAAGGTGTCCCTGATTGAAGACGTCTCGACCTCCTTGGGAGGCCAGAAGTGAAACGACTGATAGTTTGGTCGGCGAGAGAAATAGAGTTACTCCCAGAAGAGGGAGCTGCAGATCGACGAGACATCAGAACTAAAGCATAATAGGAACCGGTGTGAGTCTGTAAATTTTGTCAAGGACAGACAGACAAAGTGTGAAGGGATGGGGTAATAATAGAGTTATACTCCAGAATAATGTACTAAGCTATCTCGGAGAATAGATAGTACTTAACAGTGATCGCAATACCAGAAAGAAGGCTCCAGCAAACTGTCAAGGATATCAGAGCGGAGAACGACCTTGGCTTTGACTTATGTATTATGCCCCGGTCTCCAGTCGTGAGTTTGGTTGCATATTTTGGAGTAGTGGAAGTTGTCAAGACAGAGGTCCTAAGCAGGTAAGTTGAAGAGTTGGAGAGGATGAGATGCGGTTAGGACTAATTTACAGACTAAGGAATTACACTGTAACTACTCAGTACTTATAGTAAGTCCAGAATAGGAGGAGAGTAGTATACTACACTATCCTACTATTATTAATTTTAGGAGAATTATTAGGAGAAAGAATTACATAATTATCATATTTCTGGAATATGACAAAGGATAAAAGAAGAGGACAAGTAAAAAGGGGTATTTACAACACATATCAGTTCCTTTGAGTCAACAGTTATGTTTTTCAGAATGACAAACTCACCAGCAACATTTCAGGCAATAATGAACAAGATTCTGAGAGACCTAATAAACAAAGGAAAAGTAGTAGCATTTGTAGATGATATATTAGTAGGGACAAAGACAGAGGAAGGACACAACAAGATTGTAGAGGAAATATCAAAGAGGCTGGAGAAAAATGACTTATATGTCAAACCAGAGAAATGCATGTGCAAGACAAGAAAGATAGGATTCCTAGAGGTAGTTATTGGGCTCAATAGAATAGAAATGGAAGCAGAAAAGATAGACGGAGTACTCAGTTGGCCAGAACCCAAAAACATTAGGAAATTCTTAGGTCTTGCAAATTATTATAGGAGATTCATTAAAGATTTTTCTCAAGTAGAAAATCCAATGAACATGCTAACAAGGAAGGATAAGAAATGGTAGTGAGGAGCAAAACAGCAGAAAGCATTTGATAAGTTAAAACAAGTCTTTACAATAAAACTAGTACTGGCAGCACTAGACTTAGACAAAGAGCTCAGGGTAGAAGCCAACACTTCAAACTATGCCACTGGGGGAGTACTATCAATGAAGTGCTTAGACGAAAAATAGAGACTAGTCACTTTCATTTCCAAGTCTCTTAGTAATACTGAAAGGAATTACGAAATACACAACAAGAAAATGTTAGTAGTTGTTAGATATTTAGAAGCATGGAGACACTTGCTAAAAGGAGCAGTAGTTAAATTTGAGACTTAGACAGATCACAAGAATCTTAAGTACTTCATAAAAGTATAGAAGTTAAATCGAAGACAAGCTAGATAGGCCTTGTATCTGTCAAGATTTGACTTCATATTAAAGCATGTTCTAGGGAGTAAGATAGGGAAGGCAGATAGTCTGAGCAGGAGACCAAACTAGGAAATTGGGGTAGAAAAGAATAATGAGGATGAGACATTGGTAAAACCAAAATAATTGGAAGTAAGAAAGACAGAGACAGTAGAAATAATAATAGATGGAGTAGATCTACTAGAAAAGGTCAGAAAGTTGAAAGTAAAAGACAATGAGATAGTAAAAGTAGTAGAAGAAATAAAGCAAGCAAAGGTAAAAATACTAAGAGACAAAGAGTAGAGGGAGGTTAATGGTGTAATGTATAAAGAAGAGAAGGTGTATATATCAAAGGATGAAAAGCTGAGAGTGGAAATTATCTGGTTACATCATGATATGCTAGTAGGAGGTTACAGAGGACAGTAGAAGACAGTACCTCTGTTATAACGAATGTCATCCTTACCTCCTCCTTAATGTACTATGTCATCCAAACATCATCCAAATGTCATAGAAAGTAAACTCGTTATATTACCTCCCTCCTAAGATTGTGTCTTTGTGATATTGGCATATGTCTTTATAGGTAGTCAAATAGTAGGAACTCTGGGTGCATCTGGATATTTTTGGTGAAATTCTCTACATAACCTCAGTGCTCTCTTAATTACTTTGTCTCTGTTCTCCCAAGTTCTTTCCTCAAGCAACTGTCCTTTCCATTTGATAAGGTATTGTAATTTGCCTCCTCTCTATCTAAAGTCAAGTGTTTTTTCCACTTCTTGTACATTGGTTTGGTTGTTAGAGTTAGCAACTCTGTTATCAGATCTCTATGATTGTTGCTCAAATGTGGATGTCACATAAGAAGTGAGATAAGACTTATTAACGATGAGGTGAATAGAGATGGAATCTTGAGTTCATAAGCCAATTTGCCAACTTTCCATATTATGGGAAATGGTTCTAATCATTTGGTTGACAGTTTCTTCAAAGGTTAATCTATGTTGTAATGCATTATGTGTTATGACTTGGCAAAACAGCTAAGTCATTATTTATATTCACTTTTCTTTTCTTTTTCTTTTGGACTTACTACACAAAAAGAAGTATAGGAAAGTATCACGAGTCATAGTCACATAATAGAATGTCACAGGGTCATGTCACATTGGTGTCATATGACTAGTCATATGATGAGTGTGGGAAGATAGTGCACAGACTATGTAGTAGTTGTATAAGTAGTATAGAAAATCTAATAGGAACTCCATCAAGTTCTCCTTGTCAAACACTGATAAAGAAGCAGTTGGCTTTATTCCAGCTCAGGAGTTGGCTATTCTGACATTATGTCTATCCATACCAAATCTCTGCTTGATTGTTCTACTTCTGGTTTTCTCTTTAAATCCCACTTTCTTTTCATTGTCTCATTTGTTTTCTTTAGTGCTGACTTCATCTCATCTCTAATTTTCTTGATTGTTTTGAGGAATTGTTCAGTTCCTGGAGAGTTTTTAGTTGACAAGTTTATGTTATTGCCAGTATTCAGGTGACATCCTAAGTCGACCATGAAAGAAGATTGTCCTGTGCTAGAGTGAATTCAATTGTTGTAGGAAAACTCTGTAATTGATAACCATTCTGCCCAGTCATTTTGTCTGTAGTTGCAGTAGAGTCAAAGGTATTGTTCTAGTTCTTGATTGACTTGTTCTGTTTGACCATCAGTTTGGGGATAGTAAGTGATTGAAGGATTTCTCTCTATTCCAAGTCATAAGCACAGTTCTTTCATGAACTTCAACACAAACTATGGTCCTCAGTCGCTAATAACTTTTTGGGAAATTCCCATGTCCTTGAAAACTTGATCCTAAGACATCTTGGCTACTCCTTGGGCCATGATGTTCATATTGATTGGTATATAGCAAGCTATCTTGAAGAAGTAATCCACTATTACCAATATTCCATTGTATCCTACTGACTCTGGTAACGGTCCAATCAAATTGATACTAATGGTCTCCTAGGGATTTTGTGGTATTTCGTTAGAGTAAAGATGATTTCATTTGGGTTATTAGTTTGGTTTGGTCGCTTGGCATTTTTCATATCCTGTAACATATTGTTTAATATCTTCTAATATCCTAGGCCACCAGTAGTTTCTTGTTATTAGCTTGTGAATTTTAGTATAACCTGGGTGACCAGCTAGTTCAGAATCATGATATTTAGTGATAATTTCTTCTCAAAGTATAGCTGAGTCAGGAACATATATCCTTTTCTTTCAAAGTAATACTTTCTCTTCTCTTCTCCAACCTTTCTCTTATTGCTCTGTTACTCCTCTCACTTTCTCCTCTATAAATTCCTTTGCCTCTCCTATCTCCTTCCACAATTTGCCTTCTTGAGTTTCAATATTTCTGAACTATTCTCCTTTCAATAACATTTGGTCTACATTATCGTCCTTTCCTTGAGTATGATCTGGTCTTTGAGATAGCACATCTATCTTTTTTTGAGAGCTGCCTGGTTTGTATATTAGTTGGAAGTTGTATTCTTGTAACTCTATCATCTAGCAGGCTTGGTGGCAATTGAGTTTTTGTGATTTCTTGAAGTATCCTAAATTCTTATGATTAGTCCATATTTGGAACTGATCACTTCCTATAAGATACTATTGCTATTGCTTAAGTCCTTCTATAATTGCTAGTAACTCTTAGTCATATATCTCGTAGTTTCTTTTTGTTTTGTTTATTGCTCTGGATAGGTAGGTGATAGGTCTCCAAGAACTGTCTTCTTGTTGTTATAATAGTACTCCCTCAATTGCGTATCCTAACACATCAGTTTTTAGTTGTAGTTTTTGTTTGGAGTTAGAAATCGCTAAGATGGGAAGGTTCACCATTTTACCCTTGAGTTTGTCGAAGGCATTTTTCTCTTTGTCCCCCCATTTTCACTTCTTCTTTCCAGTAAGTTCTGTTAATGGTTTAGCGACTTTGGCAAATCTGGAGATGAATTGACAATAGAAATTATAAACTGTCATACTTCTCTCTTGTCTCAGGGTTCAGGCCATCCAGCTACTTCTTTAGTTTTGGTAGGATTAGTTTCTATGCTATCTTGCAATAGGATAACTCTAAGGTATTTAATTTTTGTTTGGTGAAACTTGTACTTCTTAGGGTGTAGTGATAGTTTGTTATCAGCTAATATCTATAGCAATCGTCTTACTATGTCTTGATGCTCTTTTATGGTTTGTATAAAGATTAGAATGTCATCTATGTAGATCACAATCTTGCCTATCATGATTAATTTACAAAATAGAGTATTTATCATGAGCTGAAAGGTTGTGGGCAAGTTGCATATACCAAAGTATATTACTAAGGGTTTAAATAGCCCTCAATTTGTTTGAAAGGCTGCTTTCTATTTGTTTCCTTCTCTTATCCTCACATTGTTATATCCCCATCGAATATCTAGTTTCATAAAGTATTGGGCTCCTTGTACTTTGTCAATCAGTTCTTGGATTAGCGGCAAAGGGTATTTGTTCTTTATTGTTGCTTTGTTAAGTCGTTGATAGTCTTGTACTAGTTGTAGTGAGCCATCCTTCTTCTTTACAAAAAAGAATAGAGCAGCATAGGGCAATTTGGAGGGTCAAATTCTTTCTGACTTCAAGTGTTCTTCAAGGAATTTGTTAAGTTCTTCCTGTTTTTTGACATTTAATGGATATATCTTGTAGTCTTTTAATGTCGCATTAGGTATTAACTCAATGGTGTGGTCCCATTTAGATCGGTCTGGTAATTTTTTGAATACTGCTTTGTTGAAGACCCGATTATTAAAGTCTTTGTATTCTTTGGGTATGTCTTCTCCAGTTTCTTCTATGCTTTTTCTCCTACTTCAAATGTTCAACTCTTCTTTTCTCTATGCTTCTTCTTCCAGGTTAACAAATAATACCTTCTCTCTCTCTTTTATTATTTCTTCTTCAACGTCTTTGTCTTCTACTTTCTCTGGTTCTTTTGGTATATAGACCTTTCTATACCACTGCTGACAGTTCTGCAGACTGATTGAAGAATTTTTTCAGTTGATGGGCAGGTTATGTTTCTGTAACCAATTGTACCCTAGGAATAGGTCATGTTTGCCAAGGTTTGTCACTAATAATTGGATAAGCTCTTGGTGATTGCCGATGGTCATGTTCATTTTGACGACTTCCGTGACACTGCTGTTCTTATTTGCAGTCCCATCAGTATTATAACAGGTGATCAGAAATGGTAGTTGTATTGTGTCGAGGTTGTTTTTCTTTATGAACTTCTAGCTTATGCATGAGCTTGTACTCCCTGAGTTAACTAGTGCCTGTTTATAAAATGTTTTGTAAGTGTCTGTTGTTATCAGCTTGACTCAGACATTTAGCTATTTATCTCCCATCTTCCTGAGTATCAATGGTTTCTCTAGTGCTTTCAAGGCCAGTAAGACTTTGTCATCTGTCATCTTGTTTAATTCTTTTATTTTTTCTTCTGTGCATTCTTCCACTTTTGAACTGTAGGTCTACACCTTTAGTATACCAATTGTTTCCTCTTTGTCACTCTATCAGATTTTCCTTGTCACCTATTCCACTGAATATCCTTTATTTGTCTCATATTTCCTTGCACCAAAATAATCCAAAAAGTCTTTCATTGTTTTATCTGGTAATTGGACTTTTGAATTTATGAAGGCAAGTGAGTCAGTGCTTACTCCCTTCCTAGGGAAAAATCCTTCATTACATTCTCTATAATCCTTACTTCTTCTTTTCTTTCTTTTTTCAGTTTGGAGCACCTTACAGCGAGATAACCTGTTTCTCCACAGTTATAGCATCTTCTTGTTTCTCTGCACTTGTCCACTTCTATAGCATTGGGGTCTCGCCTTGGAACATCCAAAACTAGTTTCTTCCTCACATCCCCTGAATTCTTCTCAAATTCTTCCTTCCTCCAAATTCTTTGATAGCTTCTCATCTTGACCTCTCAAAACTTAACGCTTTCTCATACCATTCATCCAACGAATCCAAATTTCTCAACTGACCAATCTCGACCAGTTTTTGTGCCAGTGCTGGATGGATTCCTTTCTTGAATAGATCTACTAGTACAATCTCATTGTAGCCAGAGAATTTCTTCCAAGTGACCAGAAGTCTTCTAGTAATTGATTTCCCTGTTTCAGCTTGGTCAATTTGTCAATTGCATGCATTTGGGTCTCTGTTGAGATAAAAAACTGTACCATCTCATCTGTCATCTGTTCCCAGGTTTTGAACAGAGGTTTGTTGGTCATGATTGATATGTTGAGGTCTCCATTGGTCTTCTTCCATTCCTTTTGGAAGGGTAGAAACTTTCTCATTTGTATATCTGCCTATTGTTGAGCCCAATTGTCCTTTCCTCCTTTGATCTTTCCTAAAGCCATTTCAATCCTCTCCCATTCCTTTGAGATGTCATTGCTTTGGAAGAACAGTATCATTCTTTGGCACCAAGCCCTTATTTCATCTGGACTTTCTTCGAAGTTATCAGGTTCTTTCATTTTCCTTTTGGTCAGTTTGTCAGCAAAGTCCTTCTTGACTTCTTCCATGAAATTCTGTATGCTAGTTGCATAGGCATCCTTGGCTTCTTTTCCTAGGTCCTTCCAAGTGTTGGATAAGGAGTTGAAGAAAAGAGTTATGATAGTGGTTAGGAATGCAGTGATGATGGTGAGTGAGATCATGATGATGGAATAGGATTTGTATATGTGTTGGTAGCTTCATTCTTATGTTACGAACTCCCTCCGAACCTGGCATTTGAGTTAAGAAAGAATTATATAAACTAGAACGAAGCTGGGTCTGTACTACTACACTAACCCCTATATATATATATATATTATATTAATCCTCGTGCCCTCTACGTCACCCCTCCGTCATAATGAATGTCATCCTCATCTCCTCCTTAATGTACTACGTCATCCAAACGTCATAGAAAGTAAACTCGTTACAAATACTCCGTTAACCTAGAACCTTTTAAAATGCTCATACAAAGGCAGAAAATGTAAGCTCACTTGACAAGAACTTACATTAGATTGACAGCTCATTGGATCACAGGCATGGAAGATGAAGTCCACTTGAAACCAGACTTACAGTATGTCTAAACTTAGAAGCATGATAATATAGATATATGTATTTCTCCTTGTGTTCTCCTAGTGCTTGTTCTAAGATACTAGTGCTAATAATGTCCTAGCTTGCTATTAGCCATCAAATGAATATTCATTCCTGGGGATGAAGTCAATTAATATATCGTGAATCTTTCTTTGTAGGAAGCCAACTTCAGGCTACAGAGCATGGTTTACGACAAGGACTGGAATAGCTTTATATTACTTAGGTCCCGGAAAACCACTTTGGGAGCGAGGGAGGAAAGAAATCAATGCATGGCTGAACAGTCTTAATTCAATAGTCACTATACACTGAAAGCGCACTCTTACCTGCCATCTACTCTCCACTTGTTCCCACAATCAGCATCAAGCTTTTCGGCCATGGCGCGCTCGACTCCCACTACAACATCAGCCTTATTGGTTCGCAAGCTTAGGATCGGAAAAGACCCTGCTAGGCCACTGATAGCATCCGAGAACGATGTCCAAGCAGGCCATTTGAGATCACCAGTGAGTCTGAAGACCGGCCAAAACACTATTGGGTAAAAAAGTCAAAACAAATATGATGACCTACTTGCGGTAACTATAAGGGAAATCTGTAAGCATCCAAGCGATCCTGATTATCACACCTACTTGAGATCACCCTGCAGTGATCGTATAGTTCAGCCTGTGAAGTTACGACATGAGAGACGTTCACCTTGAAGATGACAAGATCACTGGTACTCAAGTAGTTGAACAATTCCGGGGCATAAGTTTTCATGTTCCAGTATGGATACGGCAAGGTCCAGAAGTCGGCCTTGCCATGAGTATTATCTCCCAGGTGCAAGTCCTCAGGTACCGAAAGCGAAAAGACTTCACGTTCAATGTAGCGTTGCCACCTGGATACCATTGAAACAAGGTAACGATAATTGGTACTCTCTGGCGTAGAATCGGTGAATTTCGGGTCAAGTAATAATTGGATCGTTTGTTTAAAGTCAGGTGGTGTGACATCTGATACAAACCATGGTATCATCTTGGGGCTTTCAATGGTCAGCCAAGAAAAAGAATGGTGAATTTCAGAACCTACTGGAAAACGACTTTGTCGACATGAGAGGTATATGTGACTAGAAAATCTGCAAAAACAAGATCTGTGAAAAGCTTGTGAAAAGCGTCAGTGACAGGATAGGATAAAAAAGAGTTGATCACCCACCTCAAATCCAGCTTTCATATTGATCGTCAGAATGTGATAGGTCAGCACGTTATGAGTGGAAATTCACAATTATCAAGCACAATATCGACACGCGCATTTCTCAGAGTCTTAAAATATCTCCAAACCGCATCTTGGTCATCCTTGAGAATGAATTCATGCCTTGCGGCCTGAGCTTCTTCTCCAACAGTCTGAAGTCTCTTGATATCAGCCTCCGTCATGTGTGTGAGGAGAGACAGATCCTAGATTGAATCATT
>Ga0157360_1000386_pt1 | contig 16816 bp, 11 predicted proteins | sample AttlaeALBM1_FD_111483 | JGI IMG/M metagenome (GOLD analysis project Ga0157360, IMG submission 111483) | Fungus gardens microbial communities from leaf cutter ant in Ribeirão Preto, State of São Paulo, Brazil - Atta laevigata ALBM1 | ecosystem: Host-associated > Fungi > Mycelium > Unclassified ... | reverse complement strand
CCCTGTCAGAAGCTGAGTTGCCTGGAAATAACGTCGCTTTCCTGTCGGTTGCAAAAGGTGCGTCTGGCAAAGCATTAACGCCCATCGCAGGTTGTTCATTTACGGCATATACCGGCATAGCAGCGCAATAACATTGCGCAGGTGAACGTTGTCTTCACCAGGATCCACCGTTTAACCAACATGAAATTTTCGGAGAGCTGTCGATAGGGCAGGCATCATTACTTACCGCTATATCAGTGAGTATATAACGATTTTTGTAAGTTAACCGACTGCCTGGCGTATAAATGAAAACCTGCCCGTTAATATGGAACTGTATCAAATGTGATTAAGTCTGCGGTGCCCCTGGCATCCGGTAGCACCGGATTGGCCAGAAATATATCGGGTTCTTAAACCGGAGGGAGCTATCTGACACAGCAGGCTGAGCCTGCATCTGCATTTATCGAGTATATTTTAGGACCACTTCACAAAGAGAGAATGTCCAGAGATCCTGGCAAAGAAAAAGAGGATGCGGAGATGGCGGGTTTTAAGGTCATCGACTTACACACAGCACGCTGCCGGATGAGGTTTTTTGATATCAGGGTTGTTGTCTGAATTTTGCGGAAATGCATCTGTGGCTACCCGGCTTCTCCGTGAAGAAATACTACAAAGAATTGCAGCCAATGCAGCAGAAAATGCGCCTGGGCCAGCCATTTGTTGCGTATTCAACATCTGCATACATAGAATGCCAACCCTGCAGAAACGGGTTTTACTGCCTTTAGTTCTATATATCATACGTTTTCAGAAATGATTCATGACAGGAATTTAAACATGTGCAATGAGTTAGAGCGTATGCTAATCATGGGAAACAGCGGTTCAGGCAAAAGCTGGCTTGCTGCACGTATCTCTGAATTCAAAAAGTTACCTGTTACAGATTTAGATACTCTTTACTGGGAACAAGATGGTTACGGCAGAGCCAGGGAAAAGGCTGAAGTGCTTAAAGATGTTCTTGCAATAGCAAATAAACAACGCTGGGTTATTGAGGGCGTTTATGGCTGGATTGCTGATCAAGTCTCTTTATACGCCTCTCATGTTATATGGCTGACGCCTAAGCCAGGTGAATGTGTTGAAAACATTAAAGTTAGAGGAGTAAGGAACAATGGAACTGTTGAAGATTATGAGGCCTTGCTGGAATGGGCCTCATTATATGAAATCCGAACCGGGTCGAGTAGTTATGAGGGCCATCTTTCTGTCTTTTCAAAAGTCAGTCCCGGGAACAAAATAAAGCTAGCTAGTCGCAAAGATATCCATCAATTCCTTACTCAACTTTGATTAAGGCAGTTCAGTAAACGGCCGCTCCCCGCTCTTAGCGGACATTGGCCTGTGCGTCAGTCCGCTTTGTGCCAGAAGCGGACGCTTCAGGTTTAAACATGGGCTGTTAAGCGTCTTTACTTATTAATCCGGTATACATACCCGGATACGGTGCCCGTCAGGATCAAGCGCAACGAACGTCCTGCCAAAAACAGCCTGTTTGGGCCGCTGCTCTATCTGCACACCGCTGTCTGACCACTGCTGATAAAGCGCATCAACCGCCTGAATATCTTTAACCATAAAACTCAACTCAGTTCGGTTACCCTTACCGCAGGATACAAAGTCACTAGCCGTTGTTGACCATAGTCCAAGATTCAGGCCGTTATTGAAGGAAAAAGCCGCCCACGTCGGAAGCATCACGTCTGGTTCTGTATTGAATAGATTTTGATAAAATCTGCTGCTGACAATCGGGTCATCAACATAAAGAATGATCAGGTTAAGTATCATAAGTCTCTCGCGTCAAAAAGAATGAGACTTCACTATTGCATGGAGCATTGACAGAACATGTCAGCATCGGGACCGAAGCGTGCAGAGCGCCTACTCAATCTTCTGCAGATTTTGTATCAGCATCGCTATCCGGTAAGCGGACACTGGCTTGCTCAAGAGCTTTCCGTCAGCCTTCGCACGCTTTACCGTGATGTTCACGCACTACGTGCTCAGGGGGCAGACATTCAAGGGGAAGCCGGCACGGGATTTCTGCTTTCCCGGAGCCATCATTTGCCGCCTGTGATGTTTACCCCTGAGCAGCTTGACGCGCTGGCGCTCGGTTTGCGATGGGTAGCTGTATATGGTGATGCGGGTATAGCAAAAGCGGCTTCTGAGGTGACGGGTAAGATCCGGCAAGGTCTGCCCCCACAGCTAAAGACGCTGTTTGATGACTCGACGCTATTAGTCGGAAAGACTCAGGTTGCCCATCACAATTTTGAAAATCTGAATTCTCTTCGAAGCGCCATCAGGCGAAGACAAAAAATCCGGACAGGTTATACAGACAGGTCAGGTAATGTGAGTGAAAGAACGATATGGCCTTTCGCTTTAGGTTACTTCTCCGGTGATATTGTCCTTGCGGCATGGTGTGAAAAACGTAATGCCTTCCGCCATTTCGACGTAACGCGATTCACATCTCTTCAACTTATGCGGGAAGGATACCCTCATTCCCGACATCGCTTACTCCGCATGTGGCGCAGTGCGGGTCTGGATAACATAATCCCTGGGCGTAGCTGAACTGAATGCCAGTGTTCCAGAATATTCAGGCCTGCCCATATCTATTAATTTGTCCGCTTTTCGCTCAAAGCGGACCTGACAACAAGCTGGTCGGTCCGCTCCGTACCAATAGCAGACGTTGTTAAGCTCATGCAGTATGGATTCACGAAGAACATACGTTATTTTTTGTCCTGATTGACTCGGAATGAAAGCTCCTGATGGCTCTCATTTCGCTCGCTGTAACGATCAGCAAGATAACCGGTTTGTCCCTTAAGCTGCACTGTGATTTTAAACAGCTCCTCGGCTACATCGACGGAAATAAATGTTTCTCGACTATTCTCTAAGGCAACTTGCGGCCTATAAAAAAGAACCGGGTATAACCCGGCTCTTTTTAACTGATTTCAAAATCTTTTAATTCCCCACCTTCAGCAATCAGATTTGAGATCCGCTTCGGCATTCGCCCCTGACCTGACCATGTTTTTGACTCTCCAGTTTCGTCAGTATATCGATACTTCGCGGGGCGTGGGGAGCGCGTCCTTTTAGCCTTACCCGGAGAGCCAATAGCAGCTAAAAGTTCGGAGGGGTCGATACCCTCATCAAGCATCATCTGACGAAGTGTTTCCAGTTTATCGCGGCGCTGACTTTCATTTGCAAGACGTAATGTCTCTTCTTCTCGTCGTTCTATAAGGATAATTTTAAACTTTTCCAGAACATCTTCCAGTACATCTAATGACATTTCACGAGTCTGAGAACGTAAGGTACGGATATTGTTTAACTGTGTAAGAGCATCTGACATAAAGAGACCTTTTAAAGTTTTTTCGTTGTTCAGCAAATACCAATGTCGACGGTTGCTCATCAACCCGATTTTTCTTACTGAGCATTTTAATCCGATTGGTACATACTGTTATTAACGAGGTTTAGACTACTTATATAAATCTCTTATCGCAAGACAAAATTAAGAAGAATGTGCAAGAACTAAATTACAACTCCTACGAAATGTCCATGCATTTTTGAAGGTACTTAAAACTATGATGCCAGGAGTCATCCGGAGAGCCTTTTTATACCCTTATAACTTATTGCTTCAGTCACATCTGATGAGATTTAAAATGAGGAGAGACAGCGCCGCCACTTAGCAAGGTTTTTCACAAATGGCAAGATGGCACGCAGGGGGAGACACCTGCATTTTGTCAGAGGGTAGCGAATTACTCTCTCTTTATAGAGGCGTTTCTAAAAAAGTGTAATGTAAAAAAAAGCCTGCTGTTAGCAGGCCATAAATGCTTTTAACTCATTTTTTGTTCGATTCTGATAAATAGGGTAAGCATGCAATTAAACGAGGAGCAGAGAGCATGACAAAAATGCTATAAATATTTCCTGGCCGCATCAAGTATCTCCTGTGACGTTAACTCCCTGTCAGTAGCCACGTAAACAATATCATGATCGCCAGTTAAGGAAGGAAAACCTGCAGACATAATCCGAAGATGTGTTTCTTCACCGTTTGGATATTCCTGCCTGATAGACGATATACCTTCCAGAACGGTCATGACTTTACAGTATTCAGCATTAAAGAAAACAAGGACTTTAATCATATTCTATTACCCTGTTCTCTCATGGATATTAACTGGCAGATGCCATTAAGGTCAAAGCCATACACACTTCTTATTTAACATGTGGTTAGCTTGTGCTTTTAGACTTTTTATGCAGTAGTACTGTACTTCATCACATCGGTTAGCATACTCATAATTTTGAGAAATATGCTGATCAGATATTAAGAATAAACGACTTTCATCTGATTTAAGTTATGGATCTGTCTACTCAGGAATAATCCTTCATCGTTATCGCAGACCCACAATGATTTATTTATCGCAAAGTGTTACATTTGCAGCAGCAGGACCCTTGTCTCCGCGGTGAATGGCGAATTCAACTTTCTGACCTTCAAATAAAGTTTTAAAGTTGTCGCCATCAAGAGGAGAGATGAAGCCAAAACCTTTGTCTTCGTTAAACCATTTAACCAGGCCTGTAATTCTAGAGGTCATACTGACTCCGTTATACATGATTGTATTGATAGTAAACGTATAAGATTAAACGTATGGACTCAAGAGAGGGGTTATCAACGATAGCGCCCGGTAATGAGAACTGCCCGGAAAATTTCTAACTTTCATTAGTACATCGAACTGATGGGATTCATTAAGGCACAGGGAATCGATATAAGCAAATTATCTTTTAGCCATCCAGAGGTCCTGTAGGGAAAATAAAAGTGGCTGAATGCCATTTTCAATGTATAGTCTTTACGTGTTTTCAATAAGGAATTGACTTGTCCCATAAAATGACAGGAATTGTCAAAAGCTTTGACATTCTTAGTGGTAAAGGCCTCATCATCCCATCTGATGGACGAAAAGACGTTCTGCTTCACATTTCAGCCGTTAACTCCCGCGAATCAGAATTACTCATCCCTGGAAGGCGCATAGAATTTTGCCGGATAAACGGTCTCCGGGGGCCTGTGGCTGCGAACATTTATCTTTCCTGATTTTCGGTGTGTCAAAATAGATAGATTAAAACTTAACCACATGTGGTACGGTGAAGCTCATTCATTGAAAGGTTAATGGTTATGTCTGTTATCAATTACGCAATGAAATTCTTCAGCAGTGCGTCTGCTGCCACAGCTGCCTGTCCTGTTTGTGGCTTAAAATCAGTACAACCGTTGTCAAAAATCCGGCTCAACCAAACCATGCTTTGCCCCGGATGTAAGGCTCTGTTTATCTCCCGACGCTAGCTCGACCAAAATCGCAGAACAGAGCTCATGTCCTATACTTATGTTAGATTCCGGCAGCTGTTAAATCCCTGATGCCTGACGCCCATCCTGAGAGAACGTTTCTGAACTGATTTCGCAACTGCTCCTGCGCGCTAACGTCGCATCAGAGCAATGCTATGAAAATGATCCCCAGAGCGTGGTTTAACCGCTCCCGTATTCTGATTAATACTGCCGAAAACATAACGTTTTCGGCGAACGATCCTGCCGGTGAAAGCTCGCCGCGGTCAGAACTCTTTTCGACCGTCCAGATGGAACGCTACGGCCAGAAGCTGGCGCGGACTCATAAAGTATCACCGGATAGGCATCCTTATTATCTTCTGAAACGGCTTGGCGACAATGAGGCCGTCATTACCCAAAACTGCTATGAGCTTAACGCGGGTAAAAAGACCAGTATCATGCCCGCCGGTGAATGGCTGCTGGACAATTATTATCTGATTGAGGAACAAATCCGCACTGTCCGCCAGCATCTGCCGAAAAGCTTTGGCAAAGGTCTTCCGTCGCTGGTATCGCCGTTGAATTGCCCACGAATTTATCATATTGCATCAGAGGCCATTGCTCACGGCGATGGCCGCTGGGATGCCGCCAGCCTGACCAGCTATCTCACTGCCTATCAACAGGTGACGCCGCTGACGCTGGGTGAAGTCTGGGCGTTACCGGGAATGCTGCGCCTTGCGCTGATTGAAAATCTTCGTCGTATCAGTATGGAAGTGATAAAAGCGCAGCAGGACAGAAACCTTGCTGATACGTGGATAACAAGGATTGTCGAATGCGCAGAGAGTGCGCCTGGTGATTTAATCATGGTGGTTGCCGATATGGCGCGCTCCCGACCTCCGTTAACCAGTGCGTTTGTCGCAGAGCTGGTGCGGCGCCTGCAGGGGCATGGCAACGCGCTGTCGTTACCTCTGACCTGGGTTGATCAGTGCCTTCGGGAACAGGGGATCACCACTGACGTTCTCATACATAGTTTCAATCAGCAGCTTGCCGCCAGCCAGCTGTCCGTCAGTAACAGCATCGCGGGCCTGCGTTTATTGAGTGAAACGGACTGGGCTGATTTCGCCGAAACGATAAGCGTTGTCGAACAGGCATTACGCAATGATCCTGCCGGCATCTATCCCCGGATGCACTTCAATACCCGGGATCATTACCGGCACGTAGTTGAGGTTCTGGCCAGAGACAGCGGTCTCAGCGAGCCTGAGGTTGCTGAGAAGGCGCTGGCGTTTTCAGAGGAAAAAGCGCCTGATACACAGGAACATCATGTTGGTTATTATCTTGCGGGCGAAGGTCGACAGGCGCTGGATATTCATCTCCTGGCAGACGCCTCAAGGCTCATACGCTTGCGGCACAGTTTCAACAGAATAACCCTGCTGTCATGGCTTGGAAGCCTGGCGTTGCTGACAACCGCAGCGACCGCAGCAATATTGCACGAAACCGCCATGCAGGGCGCAGACTGGCTATTGATCGCGTTGATATTACCTCTGATTATCGCATTAACTCAGTTAATGAGCGATTTGCTCAGTGATGCAACCACCCGTTTTCGCGTTCCTCGACCCTTGCCGGGGATGGATTTTTCAGCCGGTATTCCCGCTGACAGTGCCACCATGTTAGTCATTCCCTGCATGTTGACCAGCCACGAAAGTTTCAGCCAGCTCCTCACCAGTCTTGAAGTCTGCTGGTTGGGGAACGAAAACGAAAATCTCAGGTTCGCGCTGCTCACTGATTTTGCTGATTCTGAAAATGAACCCTCGCCGGAAAGTCACGCGCTGCTCAGACAGGCTATCGCCGATACGCAGGCGCTTAATCGCCGCTACCCCTCCGGCCGACCACGTTTTTATCTGTTACATCGCCAGCCTGAATGGAACCCCTCGGAAGGAGCGTGGATGGGCTATGAACGCAAGCGGGGAAAACTGGCGTTACTGAACAGCTGGTTGCGCCATCCCGGAACGCAATTCGTCAGCGTTGCAGAGATGCCTGCCCACCTTTTACCGGGTCACATAAAATACGTCATTACCCTGGACAGCGATACGGTGCTCCCGCGCGATACGGCACACAAACTCGTCGCGACGATGGCGCATCCGCTGAATACGCCTGAGTATGATCCGGTACGCCAGAGGGTTGTCAAAGGATTCGGTATTTTACAGCCCGGTCTTGCGGAGGAGATACCACGCAACGGTCAGGGGCATTACGCAGCCCTGCGCAGCAGCGTACCGGGCAATAACCCTTATTCGATGATGTCTTCGGATATTTATCAGGATCTCTTTGGGGAAGGCTCGTTTGTGGGCAAAGGGATTTACGATGTTGATATTTTTATGCAGGCCACTACGAACATCTGCCCGGAAAATCTGGTACTCAGCCACGATCTGCTTGAAGGATGCTATGCACGTTCGGGTCTGCTGAGCGAGGTGTTACTGTACGAACAGTACCCTAATAATTATCTGTCGGATGTTGCACGACGTTCACGCTGGATCCGGGGTGACTGGCAACTGCTTAACTGGCTAAAACCACGCGTCAGAAAAGCCGATGGAACCCGGGTCAGGAATCCGCTGACCGCGCTTTCTTACTGGAAATTACTCGATAATCTACGTCGCAGTCTGGTCGCCCCCTCCTTACTGATATTGCTGTTCTTCGCTCTGCTTTGGGTACCCAATCCGGTTTACTGGCTGGGCATACTGTTGCTGATATGGCTGTTGCCAGCCATCCTCTGCATTAGCCATGACCTTCTGCATAAACCTCTGCGTCGCCGCGTGAAGCCGCATCTGTTACTGGTGGGGGCGGGCGCGCTAAAGCGTCTGTCAGGTATCAGCCTTAATTTTGCGATACTGCCGCACGAAGCCGGATATTCGCTGAAAGCGATCGCCGTGACGCTATGGCGACTGGGGATAAGCAGGCGTCACCTCAGCCAGTGGGTCAGCCACAGCCAGGACAGCAGTCAGGCCAGACCCACTGTTGCACGTTTTTATCAGGCGATGTGGCTGAACGTTGCCGGTGGCGTGGCGCTGACAATACTGACCGGACAATTTGCCCCACAGCTGCTGGGGATTGCGTTACCGATCGGTTTGGTATGGTGTGTGGCACCGCTGCTGATGAGCTGGCTGAGTCGCCAGCCCGTGCGTAAGGTTTTTTCGCCTAATCAGGAACAAAAACAGCTGTTACGCCAGACAAGCCGTGAAATCTGGGCTTTTTTTGAAACATTTGCCACAGCAAAAGAGAACTGGCTTCCGCCTGATAATTATCAGGAAATACCACAACCGACGGTGGCACACCGAACTTCTCCTACCAATATTGGTCTTTCACTTATGGCTAACCTGACGGCATGGGACTTTGGCTACCTGCCTGGCGGAGAGGTGCTCCGGCGCGTGTCGCTCACGCTCGACACGATGGATAAAATGGAGCACTACCGGGGCCATCTCTACAACTGGTATGACACCCGTACGCTGGTCCCCCTAAGTCCACGCTATATCTCCAGCGTCGACAGCGGCAATATGGCCGGGCATTTATTGACCCTGCGTGCAGGCCTGTCCGCCATGCGTCATCAGCCTGTTTTAAGCAACCAACAGATACTGGCAGGACTGAACGATACGCTGGATATTCTGGAAAAACAGTGGGGTAAGAACCCACCTGACAGCCTGAGACTGCTGCGCAAGCACTGCCTGAACGCGGTGTCGCTCTCTCCGCAGGCGCTTTTCAGCGAACTGAAAAGCATGCGCACCCAGTGCAACCATCTGACCAGCGCATGTCATCAGGGATCTCCTCTTCAGATGCGCTGGGCTGGACATCTGGAGCATCAACTGGTTCAGCTTTGCCATGAGTGGTCTCTGTTGCTTGGCTGGTTGCCTGCATCCTGGAATGAACAGAAGTTGCCGACGCTGAGCGAGCTTGCCCGTCCGACATTAACCGGTACAGGAACGCCTCCGGCGTCAGTGGCGGAGCAGGCCCGAATGCGACTCAATATTATCACCGAGCTGGAACAGCGGCTGGATGAGCATGCCCGGATGGATTTCGCCTTTCTGTACAGTGAAGCAACCAGTCTGCTCAGCGTCGGTTATAACTGTGACACCAATATGCCTGACAAGAGCCACTACGATCTCCTGCCGTCTGAAATCCGCCTGACCAGTTTTCTTGCCATTGCGACTAATCAGCTGCCTCTTAAAAGCTGGTACGCGCTGGGTCGATTGTTTACCACGATTGATAATGAAACTGCCCTGATGTCATGGAGCGGATCCATGTTTGAATATCTGATGCCGAATCTGGTGATGCCCACCTGGCCCGGCAGCCTGCTCGATGAAATGAGTCAGTCGGCGGTTATGCGCCAGATTCACTGGGGGAAAGAACGCGGGGTACCATGGGGTGTTTCAGAGTCTGGCTATCATGCTTTTGATGTTCAGCATAATTATCAGTATCAGGCATTTGGCGTACCGGGGCTCGGTCTGCGCAGGGGACTTGCCGATGACATGGTTGTCGCTCCTTACGCCACGCTGCTGGCGCTGATGGTTTCCCCGCAGAAAGCTTGTGAGAACCTGTTCAGGCTGCAAAAAAATGGTGCATGCGGAGAATACGGTTTTTATGAAGCGCTGGACTATACCCCCTCACGTCTTGCAACCGGTCAGCTCTATGCGGTGGTACAGTCCTGGATGGCGCATCACCAGGGTATGGCATTTCAGGCGCTGGCTCATGTGCTGCTTGATGCCCCCATGACTGAACGCTTTATGTCCAGTACGGTATTCCGGTCAGCGAGTCTGCTGTTACAGGAGCGCGTGCCGGATGCGGTCGATCTGTACAGTCCGCGCCGTCATTTTGAATCTCATGAGGGCATGGTCAAACCCGTTCGCTATGAACCCCGTATTTTCTATAGCGTGGATACCCCCGCCCCGGATATTCAACTCCTGTCCAACGGCCATTATCATCTGATGTTGACCGCGGGCGGCGGCGGTTACAGTCGCTGGAATGATATTGCACTAACGCGCTGGCGCAGTGATACCACCCGTGATAACTGGGGAGCATTCTGCTACATCCGCGATACCCAGACGGGAGATGTGTGGAGCAATACCTGGCAACCAACAGGCTACACCAGCGGACAAGACGAGGAAGTGTTGTTCACCGATGCGGGGGCAGAATTCAGACGCAGCTTAGGGGGACTCAGCGTCAAAACTCAGGTGGTGATCTCTCCGGAGGATGATGTTGAATTGCGACGGCTCACACTGATTCATCGTGGTCGCAAGCCTCGCTCTCTGGAGCTGACAACCTATGCTGAAGTGGTACTGGCACCTGATGCCAGCGATCTGGCACACCCGGCATTCAGCAATTTGTTTATTCAGACTGAGCTGGCTCCTGAGCGTGACGCTATTCTTTGCCACCGGCGCCCGCGCTCACCGGATGAACCGGGCCCTTGCCTGTTTCACATGATGGTGGTGCACGGCGATAACCGACATAACGTGTCGTTTGAAACGGACAGGGCAAGGTTTATTGGACGTGGCAGAAACCCTGCGAATGCACAGGCAATAGAGACGGGAGGGATGCTAGGCAACACGTCGGGCTCGGTGCTGGATCCGATACTGGCAATTCGCAACGCCATTATTCTGCAGCCGGGGCAGCCGGTTACGATTGATATCATTTATGGCATCAGCGAGACCCGTCAGCAGAGCCTGGCGTTGCTGGAGAAATATCGCGATTACCCTATCGCCGATCGCGTCTTTGAACTGGCCTGGTCTCACAGTCTGGTGGTATTGCGCCAGATGAACGCCAGTGAAGATGATGCCACGTTGTTCAATAGTCTCGCCAGCGCTGTGCTTTACCCTGTCCAGGAGCTGCGCGCCGAAGGCCAGGCGATCGGCCGCAACCGGCGTGGCCAGTCCGGACTGTGGGGCTGGGCAATTTCAGGGGATCTGCCGATAGTGCTGCTGAGTATAACCAGCGAGGAAAGTATCACCTCAGTGACCACACTGATTCAGGCACACCGTTACTGGAGACAGAAAGGGCTGGATGTTGATTTAGTTATCCTGAATAACAGCCCCGGCGGCTACCAGCAGGGATTACAAAATCAGATTATGGAGTTAATTTATGCCGGGTCTGAAGCCAGTCTGCTGGATAAAAAGGGCGGGCTTTTTGTCCGCAACAGTGAGCATCTCTCCGCTGAGGATAAGTTGCTTTTGATGAGCGTGGCCTGTCTTTATCTTGATGACCGCGCAGGGGGGATTAATGAGCAGCTTAACCAGCGTATTCATACCCTGAAATCGCCGGCAAGGGCATTCATTCCGCGTGCTGTGCGCGAGCGTAATCAACATACGGACTGGAGCCCTGATACCAGTCAGTTATGCCATTTCAATGGGTACGGTGGATTTTCTCAGGATGGGCGGGAGTATCAGATCGTCCTTCGGGAAAATGCGCTTACACCGGCTCCCTGGTCGAACATACTGGCAAATTCTCGTTTTGGTAGTGTGATCTCAGAGGCAGGGCAGGCCTATACCTGGTATGAGAATGCCCATGAATACCGGTTGACGCCGTGGGAGAACGATCCGGTGAGCGATCGCAGCGGCGAGGCATTTTACCTGCGCGATGAAGAGAGCGGGGAGTGCTGGTCGCCGACGGCTTTACCTGTTCGCGGACACGGTGATTACCTGACCCGCCATGGTTTTGGCTACAGCGTTTTTGCCCATCGTGAGAGTGGTATAGACAGCGAGTTGACGGTCCTGGTTGCTGAAGAAGATCCGGTTAAACTGGTGCTCCTGACGCTCAGTAACTCTTCGGGACGGACACGTCAACTTTCCGTCACAGGCTATGTAGAGTGGACGCTCGGAGAAACACGAACGCGCTCAGCCCCTCACATTGTGACACATGTGGCCAGAACGCCCGGCGGCTGCGGGATACTTGCGAATAACTTTTATGGTGATAATGGTGGCGGCCGAACTGCATTTTTTGCCGTCAGCGGTAATGACTGTTCTCTGACAGGGGACCGCCGGGAGTTTATTGGCCGTAATGGTTCCCTTCACGCCCCTTCGGCTATGAAACTGCAAAAGCTTTCTGGTAAGACGGGGGCCGGTCTGGATCCCTGCGGAGCGGTGCAATCGGCGGTTACATTAATTGACGGGGACCAGAGGACGTTTATTTTTATCCTCGGCGCAGAGGAGAATGATGTTTGTGCTCAGGAGACGCTGGCCCGCTACATGAACGAGGATACGGTCCGCCAGGAGCTAAACCGGATTCATAATCACTGGCACAATGTTCTCGATAAAATCGTAGTTAACACCCCCGACACGTCCGTAAATTTACTGGTTAATGGCTGGCTGTTGTATCAGACGGTCGCCTGCCGTCTTATGGCCCGGAGTGGCTACTATCAGTCTGGCGGTGCATTTGGTTTTCGCGATCAGCTGCAGGATACGCTGGCTCTGAGCCACGCTGCTCCGGACCGGATGCGTGAACAGATAATACTCTGTGCATCACGGCAGTTTATCGAGGGGGATGTGCAGCACTGGTGGCACCCGCCACACGGCAACGGTGTGCGTACCCGCTGTTCCGATGACTATCTTTGGCTGCCGCTTGCTGTTTGCCACTATGTTGAAACGACGGGGGATATGGATGCACTGGAAATACGCATTCCTTATCTGGAGGGACGCTCGCTTCAGCCTGGTGAAGAGTCTGTCTATGACACGCCGGTCATCAGCGGCACCGAAGAGACACTCTGGTTACACTGCGTCAAAGCTATTCACTATGGACTTCGCTTCGGGGAGCATGGCCTGCCGCTGATGGGGGCTGGTGACTGGAATGACGGGATGAACCGGGTGGGTATCGAAGGCAAAGGTGAAAGCGTCTGGCTGGGCTTCTTTCTGTACGACATTTTGCAGCGGTTTGCAGCGCTGGCGGAGCGCAGGCTGGATGAAAGCGTCGCCGCGATGTGCCGTTCACAGGCTCTGCGCCTGCAAAGTAATCTCGAAGCCCACGCCTGGGATGGGGAATGGTACCGGCGCGGGTATTTTGACGATGGTACTCCCCTGGGATCGAAAACCTCACAGGACTGCCGGATTGATGCGATTGCGCAGAGCTGGTCTGTATTGTCCGGCGCCGCGAGCCTGGGACGGTGCGCAAAGGCCATGCAGGCGCTGGATAAGCACCTTGTGGATAACGAAGGAGGGCTGATCAAACTGTTAACGCCTCCTTTCGACGGACACGGTCCAAATCCGGGCTACATACAGGGGTACCTGCCCGGCGTGCGGGAAAACGGAGGGCAGTATACGCATGGCGCCATCTGGGCAGTGATGGCCTTTGCCCGAATGGGGAATGCCGAACGAGCCTGGCAACTCTGGTCAATGCTCAGTCCTATAAATCATACCCTGAATGCGGACTCAGTCGGGATTTATAGAGCTGAGCCTTATGTCATGAGTGCTGATGTCTACAGCGTCGCTCCCCATACCGGACGTGCAGGGTGGAGCTGGTATACCGGTTCCGCAGGCTGGGCCTGGCGTTTACTTACCGAGGAATTACTGGGGATAAAACGTTCCGGCACTGACTTTAGTGTTCATGCCAGGTTACCGGATGAGTGGTCGTCTTTTTCTATGGCATATCAATATGGTGAAAGCCATTATCAGATTAGTGTTTCACGCGGCGATGCAGAATATTGCGTGACGCTGGATGGCGTTCTCCTCCCTGATGACAGAATACCGCTGAAGGATGATGGACAAAACCATACGGTTGAGATCATTCAGAACTGACACTGATCCCGGAGGTGCATTAACGTCTGCCGTTAATGCGCTGATTATCCCTGAGAACATCAATCGCAGTCTGCATGGCGATTTTGTCATCCCGCCTTTTTTATTTGTCCTGCATGACCTGAAGGTATTCCAGCAAGGTGCGGGTATTAATCGGTCGGCCCTGTTTACCCACAGCCAGCACGGCTTCGCCAAGAATAATTTTCACAGGCGGTAGTTGTGCCGGATACCAGTCAAGGGTGTCTTCTGATTTCATCTTAAATTTCTCACGGAAGGGTAGTGTATCATAAATAAGACGTTCAATTTTCAATATCTGATATCCTGATTCAGACACAACTTAACATAACTTATGCCAGTTATTTTTATATTAAAGCGTATAATAATTACTGTATTCCTCAGGGAATTATTTATGCCTTATACAAATAGGCTCAGGTATTTTAAAGAAAGACCGGTTCATGTTGCCTGCCCGGTATGTGCACACAGAGCCGATCAGAAAGCAGGTAAACTAAGAAAAGATGCGGTTCTTGAGTGCCTTGCCTGCCGACTGTTGTTCAGACCTTCAGAATGCTGGTGTATCGGCGGCTGATCAACTTCTGCCACTTAACGTCAGTGATGTCGGAAAATGACAACATTCCTCCTGTACTGCTGTTATCGAGGGTATGATAATGAAATCTAAAAAATCTGTTTTTATTGAAGGGCATATCATGTCGAACAGCTGTCACGGACAGGCTGGCCAACCTTTCTGTATTCACCGGGTCAGGTTTAGTAATGGTAAATATGCGATTATTCGGGTGGCATCCGGGATATGTTTCAAACCAGGCGAAATTATTCAACGAAACGATTGTGAGTGGTTTTATAAACTTACCAAAATTCGGCTTCTTTCTTTTGAGTACCTTGATGATGATGAATCAAGAAGACAATTCCTTGAGTATCAATGATAAAACCATGGATTTATAACAGAATAAATTTGCTGGCTTACAATTCACCCCTGGCTCTTTAAATTATTCACCAGTCATTGGAAAATATTTTTTCCTGAATTTAGATGGATTTAAATTATCTAAAACAAAATGTATCGCTAAAGACGAATTGCCTCATTGTTTTCCTTTTGCGTTATAACCTTCATTAGCATTAAGGAAATTTATGGCACAGACTTTTACTCATAATTTACTTCATCCTCGCCACTGGCTTACCTGGTCTGGTTTGGGTCTGCTGTGGCTTCTCGTTCAACTTCCTTACCCGGTTTTACATATTCTGAGCTCTGGCCTTGGAAAAATATCCAGACCCTTTCTGAAACGCCGGGAACGGATTGCGATTAGAAATATCGAACTGTGCTTTCCCGAGATGACACCGTTTGCCCGGAGCCAGATGGTCAATAAAAACTTTGTTTCTCTCGGGCTGGGACTGATGGAAACAGGAATGGCCTGGTTCTGGAGCGATGCGAGAGTCAAAAAATGGTTTGATGTCGAAGGGCTTGAAAACCTGACCGGTGCGACGAGAGGAGTAATGGTTGTCGGGATTCATTTTATGTCCCTTGAGTTGTGTGGAAGAGTTATGGGGTTATGCCATCCTATGATGGCAACATATCGCCCACACAATGATCCATTAATGGAATGGGTACAGACAAAAGGGCGTATGCGTTCAAATAAGGCTATGATTAATCGACGTAATTTATCAGGTTTTGTTCATGCGCTAAAAGCAGGTGAAGCCGTTTGGTTTGCACCAGACCAGGATTATGGGTCTAAAGGAAGCGTTTTTGCACCTTTTTTCTCGGTAAAAAAAGCAGCCACGACGAACGGAACGTATGCTCTGTCAAAACTCGCTGGTGCACACTTGATCACACTTAGCATGATTCGACGTAGCGATAAAAAAGGTTATCACATGTATATCAGCAATCCGTTGTCAGGCTATCCAGGGGAAGACAAGATCGCCGCAGCGGCTTATATGAACAAGATCATCGAGCGTGAAATTCTCCGTGCCCCTGAGCAATACCTGTGGATGCATCGCAGGTTCAAAACGCGTCCTGAAGGCGAAGTCTCTTTATACAAATGAACCACTCTACTTGTCATGAGCCAGAATCTGTCTTTCTTGCCACTGCGTATTTGTAAAAATACGATAAGGAATTTTCGATCGGATTCATGTTAACGATGGCTTGACTGACAGCCAAGGTTAATCAATTGAACTGGTTCGGATTTGAAGGTCCGTTTTTCGCTCATAGCAGACGCTGGCCGACAAACCGGATTGTTCTATACGTTAAGCGTAGTGCCTTCAGCCGCCCTGCGGGCGGCTGCGGTTGATACTCATTTCCCGATAACGTTCCAGTCAGCCGCAGTGGATAGCGTAACAAACGGGCCAGCCAGCGTGACATTATGAAGGCTGACGATCTCTTTAGCTGACAGGCAGCAGTTATCCATTGTTGTATGCGCATCTGAAATCAGCACTGTCCTGAATCCGCGTTCCGCTGCACGGCAGGTCGTGTCCACACAAAATTCTGTTTTCATCCCGGCGATAACCAGCTCCTTAATACCCCGCTGGCTGAGCTGATTACAACCGATATATTCGTTGACCATTACCGGACTTTTCCTGTTATATCCGTGACGTTCAGTATATGTTTGCTGGTATGCGGATAAATACTCTTGCCCTTGATGGTGCTGACATGCCTCACATAACCCTGCATATTCTGAATGCCCAACAAAAACTGACCGCTCACCGTGAATGGCTTCAGGCCAGCCTGACCGCTACCTATCAAAAAGCTCAGCGGCTGATG
>Ga0157360_1000385_pt1 | contig 16820 bp, 25 predicted proteins | sample AttlaeALBM1_FD_111483 | JGI IMG/M metagenome (GOLD analysis project Ga0157360, IMG submission 111483) | Fungus gardens microbial communities from leaf cutter ant in Ribeirão Preto, State of São Paulo, Brazil - Atta laevigata ALBM1 | ecosystem: Host-associated > Fungi > Mycelium > Unclassified ... | reverse complement strand
TGCAGGGGACGCCATATAGCAGTTCGCCACCCTCCTTACCCGTTCGCAAAACTCCCTTATATTCAGGCATCCGCTTACTTATGCGTTCGCTGTCGTTCGCCATAGTTCGTTGACAGCCAGTTAATTGCCTGGGTAAATTCTGGGTAAATCAATTTTACCCATCCGGATTTTACCCAATGCTCACCATCAAGCAGATTGACGCTGCTAAACCCAAAGAAAAACCCTATCGCGTGGCAGACGGTAACGGTCTCTTCCTTTATGTGCCAGCATCGGGGAAAAAGGTCTGGCAGGTGCGCTATCAGTTCGACGGCAAAGAGAAAGTACACACCATCGGCAAGTATCCGGAAATTGGGCCGGCCGATGCGAGAAACATGGCATTTGAGCTGAAGCGTGATTTGGCGATCGGAGTGAACCCGGGAATAAAGAAGAAGCATAAAGAAAAAGAACCGGACTCGTTCGCTACGATCTTTGAGGAGTGGTACAAGCACAAGCGCCAGGTGTGGTCGGATAACTACGCCACAGAGCTGATGCGCATGTTTGAGGCTGACATCCTTCCCTATCTGGGAAAGCTGCAGATGGATGAGATAGAGCCGATGACACTGCTCAAGGTTCTGCGCAGGTTTGAAGAGCGTGGAGCTATGGAGCGAGCCAATAAAGCCCGCCGGCGCTGCGGAGAGGTATTCAGGTATGCGGTGGTTACCGGCAGGGCTAAGTATAACCCGGCGCCTGACCTGGCTGATGCAATGAAGGGATACAGAAAGCAGAACTATCCTTTTCTTCCGGCCGAGCAGATACCGGCGTTTAATGCCGCACTGGCAACCTACTCCGGCAGTGTTATCTCCCGGGTTGCCACTCAGGTTCTGCAGTACACTGCTATGCGCACAAAGGAAATGCGTAGCATGCAATGGGCAGACATCGATTTTGAAAACGAGATGATCACCATTGCGGCTGAGGTGATGAAGAACCGCAAGGTTCACGTAGTACCCATGTCCCGCCAGGTGAAAGAGCTGCTGACATTCCTGAAGCCAATCACCTCTATGTCAGCCTTCGTTTTCCCCGGGCGCAATGACAAATCCAAGTCAATCAGTGACGCTGCCGTGCTGCTGGTTATACGCCAGATAGGTTATGAAGGGCTGGCGAGCGGCCATGGCTTCCGGCACCAGTTCAGTACAGTGCTCAATGAACATGGCTGGCCGCACGACGCTATCGAGCGGCAGCTGGCGCACGTTGACCGGAACAACATTCGCGGCATTTACAACCATGCTCAGTACCTCGACAAGCGCCGGGAAATGATGCAGTGGTGGGCTGACTACATCGATGGTGTGTGATGTTAAATGCTACCCTGAGCAAAAGAACCGCTCTCTCTTGCAGAAGTGAGCTTTTTGAAAATTATGAGGCATAGGAATTTTCGATTTTTCACTTATCAATGAAATCAGAAAAAGCGCGGATGGAATTTTCTACAAAATAGCTATACTCACTTTAAGAAAATTTTTCTGAAAGATTCTTGTAGTTTGTGATGATTCGAAAATTTCATCATAAAGTTCCTGTTCAGGGTGCCGTTATACTTGGTATAAAATGTTCATCTGAATGGTACTTCTTGGCGTGATTCGATCGCTCGGCTTTTAGCAATTAGTGCCTATCTGTTCATAAAAGATACAGCACAGATTGTAAATCGTGTTGATCGACCACACATAAGGAGTATGATTGATGTCCCATGATTTCCGAGATGCTGTAAAGTTGTCTGGAGTTGAAGCTTCTCTAGAAGAAAAGCACCTCTACAACGTGCAGCTGGCAGTTAAAGCAACAATCGATTTCGTAGTGACGAGTTTTGAACAGCTTGGCATTGACAAGTTTCATGAGCTGGTCGACCCCTCTCTTGGCGAAATCGAAGAAATTATTACAATGCTTGATACTGAAGCGAAGCGCATCGGACAAGTAAACCTGCAGCAAATTTTGCTGGGTGCACAAATCATGATTAACGATATCAAGCAAAAGAATCCCGAGCTTTGCGCACAAGGCGCGAAGTTCCTGAAAAACGCACAAATATTCAGTTCGTTCACCACGAGCACTGAGGAGAATCCAGATGACTGATCGCCAAAAATCTATCCAGACTATGATCAAGCTAGCAAGCCGCTTAAATGCTATCGTTGCAGAGATGCAAACGCGTAAAGATATCATGCTGGCAGAACAAGCGCGCAAAGCTGCTTAATCTGCAGAAAAGCCTAGCCTAAGCAGCTGGGCTTTTTTATGTCCTCAAAACTAAATCAATCAGTCATACGACTCTCATCGTAAACGTGCCTTACCTCGCACGTCACCTTCCCCAGCACGATGACATCATTCAGCGGCTCACCTTCTATCACCTCACCCTCTTCTGTCACCAAGCTGTTGCGGTACATCTTTCCCAGCCCTGAATAGCCGTTCCACTGATATGCGATTCGGTTGCCTGGCTTTATCTTTGCAGCTGAGTCAACCAACAGGAAGCCGTCCGGGATATCAACGCGGAACGTTGTGGCCGGGTTGGGGATGAATACAGAGTTAAGACTGAGCCGTGGCTCTATGTAGTCCTGCGCCGGTGAAGGGAATCCCATCAGAGGCCACCGTTAGGGTTGAACCGGAACCACGTCATGTTCTCGCCCTCCTGCGTTGAGGCGTCGCGGAAGGTCACCGTGTGGCTACGTATCCAGTCGTTGGCTTGCTTGAGCGTGAAGAGCCAGTTAACGCGCTCCAGCTCCTCTACGAAATCGGCAGTGGTAACGGTGCTGCGGCCTGATGGCTCGCGCTTGATGGAACTGATGAATGCTTCTTTAATCTGATACTCGCGTGGCATGGTCAAATCCTCCTATGATAACAACTGTATATAGATACAGTAGTATCGATCGGTGGATCTGATCAAGATGCGACAGGCGTATCTTTTGCGAACCTGTTGGCTGGTATGGATATTTATTTGCTGCGGCCGGCGTGAATGGTTACTGTTTAGGCTCCCACCCCGTAGCCTGCTCAGATCGGCACGGCACTGGATTGCCCCGACGCCGGGGCTTTTTTATGTCTGATTTTCTTGGCGCTTTCATAACGGATTCTTGCCATTGACTTAACTATGTGTAGGATCCATATCAGTTTAATCCTAACCCCTAAGCTAGGGATGGCAAGATAGAGGAAGTTATGCTTATTTCATGGCAACATACTGCATGGGCTTTTTTTGCAATAATACTCGCTGGATTTATCTTCAGTTCTCGTGCTTTTTCTTTTATGGATAAAGACGCATCTCCACACCGCTTAAAGAGAATGGATGGCCTGCGTTATATTCTAGCAGCACTTGTAGCGATGCATCACTATGTATTTAGCCATCAGCAAATTATTCTCGGCACATGGGGAATTGATGGATACCCTATAGAATATTTTTATGGGAAATTCGCTGTCTCCATATTCTTTATGATTTCTGGCTATCTATTTATCTCAGTATGCGAAAAAGAAACTGACTGGATAAAGTTGTACGTTAACCGTTTTTTCAGAATCGTGCCTATGGCAACCGTATCATCAATACTATGCATATGTATTGCGGCGCTTCTTCAACTAAATGCTGGCAGATTTGTTTTTTCAGACAACATATTATACTGGTTCGATGGTGGGATTATTAACATTAGACCAGACTTATTTGGTTATAAAAATTCATTCCTGCTAAGCGGTGGTGTTACATGGTCATTAGTATGGGAATGGGCATTATACTTTTCCCTTCCATTTATTTACTTCCTGAACTTTAGGAAAAATACAGTAGTTCTTCTGCTTTCAATAATTTTTCTCAGCTACTATGTGATTAGTAAGTATGAGTATCGTAGCGCTCTTTATATCGCCACCTTTGCCATCGGAGCCCTGTGTCGTAAATTAACAAGCACCCAAGATGAGCGCAAAAAGCATGAGGTTTTATTTGCATGGCTATCGCTACCATTGTTCATACTTTGCTTCGTTTTTGGCTATAAGGAAAACCCTATAACGCTAAGCATAACAGTGGTTTATGGAATTTTCTTTTATTCTATATGTTGCGGTGGAAAGATCATTGGTTCTCTAGAAGTCAAAGGGTTTGTGAGACTAGGAGATGCTAGCTTTAGCATTTATTTATTGCACTCTACGCTATGGTTTCTCATGAACAAGTTCGCTAATCACTTTAACTTGACCGATGAGACTTTAACATATTATTTATTATCCACAACTTCGTGGATTTTGATATGCGGATTGTCTTGCATGACATACCACTACATTGAATTACCATTCATAAAAATAGGGAAAAGGATTGTAAGAAAGTAAGGCCTGTTCAGGCCTTAAATGATTAAGGTTTCGCCGGCCAATCGATGTCAGGCGCACTAAAAACATCAACCCGGTTGAGCAGTACTCTGTATTTTTTCCATGCGGAGAGCTGCTCAAGCTCAGAATCGGTAGCCATTTCCAAGTCAAAGGCATCCTGAAGTGGAGCTATAACTGCAGATGCCTCGCCTATCAGGATGCTTTTTTTACTGGTGGCTACCATTACGTTTTCCTCGGCTGATAGAGGAGGAATATCAACCCATGCCGGTTCACCCTTGATAATGCCTCTCACCTTTCCATCAGGTGGAGAAGATATGTATGTCTGGAATATATCCTGATTAACTTCAACTGCATCTTCAGGCCATGTATTTGATGCATCATAGGCATCTTGTAATTCACCATCGTAAAATGCATTTTGGGAGGGGGAAAAGAAATATGACATTTTAGCCTCAATATCCTATTGCAATAAATTTGGCAGACTCAGCTGCAGCGGCAGCGTTGCTTAACCTGCTAGCGCATATCGCACTAAATCCTGAAACTGTCAGTGTGGACACTCCCCATACATTCACGCCTGTATAGGGCGTAGACCCGTTAGCAGATGTTGTCTCAGTCAATGAAACAGTTAGACAAGCGTTGGGGAAAACAACTGGAAATGTTGCCGTAGCAATGCCTGTAGATGCGTTGCTACCTCCGGTACCGCCCCATTGAATAATTAAACCACCGGGTAGCTTTTGATACCCATTGTCAGAAAGCAAGGTAGAAAAATAGCCCATGTCCGGAACCTGGTTGGCTCCTGATCCAATGTTCCTGCTGGCTGCTGTACCCAGACCGAGCTTTGACGCGCCGTTCTTAGCCGTAATTGATAGCGTCCACTGCGAAGCCGGCGGCTTGTTGCCGATGTTGTTATCACTCAGTGAAAGGTAAATTTCACCACCATAAGAGCAGGTAGATCCAACGTAATACTCTTGTTGTGCATCCCACTCTGGTACACCCATCTGGTGCTGGTAAGAAATGAGCTGGCTGAGCGTATAGAAAGCGGCGTTAAAATCCTCTAATGATGGATTTTCAGAGGGGCCGACTGTTCCCCAACCGCGTAGAAATGCACTAGTAACCTGTGACGTCAGATCGTCAGCCTGCGCTGTACCTCCAAAGACAGTTCGCTCCAATCCCTGAGCATTAGAGCCGAAAGCGGGCAGGTTTCCTGCGTATCGTGCAATCTTAGACATGAATTTTCCTCGAAAAAAAACCGCCCTGGTAGGCGGCGTTAAATTTGCTTGCAAACCCTCTGGCTGAGGGGTTTCTTGAGAACCCAAAAGTCTGCCCAGGCGTAACCTGATAGTAATAGTCATATCTGACGCCGGCAGGCTTAGGCAAAAGCCCCATCTTTACGATCAGGCGCAATTCATCCAGGGATATCTGAGGGGATATGTTCAGAGCCAGCGTCATATCCTTGCGGTCTGTGACGTATGCTTCTCCATTAAAAGCAGCCTGAATCACTTCCTGCAGGCTGACTCTTTCATCAGAAGCTATGGTTCCGGACGTAGCATTTTTGGCGATCTTAACTTTAAGGAAACGTCGGTATTCATTATCACCCAGCTGATAATCACCATAAGCCGGCGAAAATTTACTGTAGAACGGTGCCCCCACATAACCGGGCTTTGATTTGCTTTTAAAGCCAGCTGAGTTTTCATGCCCCTTAAATCCAAAGAACACCTTTGCGATCACTGCCGGAGCGCTTCGTGATAACCCTACAATGCGGCCGATAACGTCCAGTCTGTAGCCGGTAGCCTTATCAATATCGAAGTTATCAGGGTTGCGGATGAAGTCGGCAATAATCTGCCACTGCTTCATCATGGCCTGAATTTCAGCTTTGGCTTTCGGCTTCTCCCAGTACTGTTTGATAAGCATCAGCGTATAGCGGTTGATGATGTCGTTATTCATCAGGTCACCTCGGTGATGTCGATATCACCGGTGCTTAAGGTAAACTTGCCCTGAAAGCCCGGAGAAAGTTCTGCATCGGTATACGTGCTGCCGTCATCACTTATCATGAGGTCGGTCAGGATGTAGTTCACGCGGCTTGTGCTGTAGCCTTCAGCGTAGAATTCGTTTGCGTCGATGCTCTCACCAATGTGCAGTTCGCGGGATGCCAGAGCCTCTTTCAGTGAATCCTGGTCAACCGGGTCATTGGTGGTTTTCCGCCTGGCTGTGAGCCTGATGTGTAGAGGCTTATAAACGGGGCGATCGAACTGCAGGTCATGGGCTATCTGAAGGATGGAACCATCTGGGCGAACCAGAGACTCGACATAACGCCCGGTGATGCTGCCTTTAGTTCCTGTGCCGCCGCCCTTCTGCTTAACCATGACCTCCACGATTTCAGACACGGCGCCGCCCTCAACTACCAGCCATATTGAGTTGGCTGGAATACCAGCATCCGGATCATCAAATTTGGTGTCGTTTTCATCGATATTGAGGTCTGTTACACCGGCAAGTTGTGCCACTTTTGCGAAAATGGCCCCGGTGCTGCCAGTGGCCGGATTTTCAAGTGACCGGTTACGGCGCTGGCGAAACTGCTCGGGCGTCTCTTCATCCCTTCCCACGACAACAGCGGTGTCAGAGATAATGCTCAAAATACCCAGCTCAGGCGTTAGCTGCGTGAAGGTATCTGATACCAGCCCGGTGACCTTGCCAAAGTTTTGCGCAAAGAACGTAACTGTCGTTGTGCCGGCAGGGACTGTGATGTCCTGGCGAACAAACCAGACCTGGTTAGCCTGGTCACGGATTTTGTAACCACTGTACAGAAGCACTGGCCTGTCAGTTGTAACCTTCAGGTCGCGCTGAGAGCGGGAGCCAGGGCGAAGATAAAGCCCGTGAAGCTTAGCAATGATCTGCTGCATGTCACCTGTGTTGAAATCCGGGTCCATCTGCGAGTAAAGCCACTGCAGCGCAGCCTCTATATCAGTACGGGCCTGTGCCTCAATGGAGACTCGCTGCCCGTCAGGTGATTCCTGATCAAGGTCGATATCCTGACCGTAAATTGCCTTATAGCCGTCGCTCAGGCTCTGGAATAAATCCCTGAATGTATCTATCTGCAGGCCGTTATTATCAAACTGTAGTGCCATCTTTCTGCGCTCCGCTCACAGGGAAAAGTAACGTCTGCTCGTCGAATACAGTCTGCATCCGAAGCTCTATTGCCTGCTTTCTGGTTGTTTTATTAACGGTCATCGACAGCTCAATGATTCTCATGACCCCATCAGTAGCCAGAACGACGCGCTCTATCTCTCTCAGTATTTGCTGCTCTGTATTCTTTTCAGAAAGGAGGTAAAGCCAATCGATGTTGTCATCCATATTCAATGGATTGTCATTTTTGAATGACCGGATGCGGCACATAACCTTTTGCGCAATGGCCTTTCCGCCAGTTATGTAATTGCTACGGCCGCGGCCAAACGTCCAGTCCTTATCTTCATCAAGCACTGATAGGATCATGAGATACCCGTGATTATGCCGTTGGTTACAGTGATGGTTTTCCCATCGTCGCTTCTGAATGAGCCTGTCACACCGCGCTTGCCGGCGGTCTCCAGAGAGCCATACTTCAGGCTGCCTTCAACAACGCACTCTTCCATCGTGGAGATGCCTTCGGACTGCTGAAAGTCCCCAGTGAGAAACATCGATCCAGCGTGGTCACTATCTCCCTGTATCAGGCGCCGGGCCGCAGGTATAGCGATAGCGGATGACTGTGGATTAATGCCGCACAGGGCGAAGCCATCCGAGTAATCGTGCATGCGCATTTCAAGGGGAGGAACAAAGTCGCTACCTGCATACCAGGCGTCATAACATCGTTCAGATATGAGAACGAGGCAGTAATCCCCCGCAGCTATGGGCTCTGCGATATAACTGCCGCCGCCCTGAATTATTACGGGAGGAACTTCAATAAACTCAGGCAGAGATATTGCCTGCTCTTTTACAACCCGGCTTATTACAGGCCGGCAGCTAATCGTCCTTTCATTTACAGCCGTTATTTTTGCAACGACAATGGTGTGAACATCGGCCAGCGCAAATCCGACCCCTAACTCTATGGTGTCGTGCAATTCTTCAATCATAATTTTCTCGGGAGTAGACGTGAAAAAAATTATTTTTATGACCAGCTTACTTTTATCCGCTAATTCTTTCGCTGGGCCGCTTGCAGATATGGCAAAAGCGAACTTTGAAAGTGAAATGCTTCAAGCTATTGAGGCTACCAATGCAAATCAGAAAAAAATAAATGATGCTATGTCGCAAATGCCAGCAATGGAAAAGCAGATGAGATCGTTTGTGAGGCAAGGTTTGAAAGATAAAAAATCATGCTTAAAAATAAAGCGTGATTTCATTAAGGAGCAAAAAGAACTAATAGCCAGTGAAAACCATCCTAGCAAAGAGCTTGTTGAATCATTTCTCTCAGCTGGCGGTGACTATGTCGCCACTGTTTGCCTAGACATGAAATAATCACTTCAAAACCTTGTAGTTGCCGGCAGGCCTTGCTGTAACCTTTTGCAGCCAGGAATTGCCGGTATACTGCCCGCTGGTTTCAATCTGATAGATTTTATACACGCCATTCAGCGCAGGGTTTGTAACGCTCTCCAGTGCACATAGACCGCCGATTGTCAGCATTGGATTGAGCTTTGTGTCAAAAACCACCTGCCCTTTTTCCTGCGCCACCAGAGTGCTTGAATCAACTTTATCTTTGTTGCTGGCCGGATCGGTGTCTGGCGAGTTAGTCGGCACAGGCTTTTGCTGATTGCCAGCTGCCTGCGCACTACCCTTTGTGAATTGCGGGGTGTTGAGTAACCCGCTGCGGGCATTTACCACAGGAATATTGCCCGACGTTACCTCGCTGGATTTGAGGATGTGAACGTGCTCGTCTTTAATGAAGAAGCTTTCATCCGGCGAAAGCATGTCAGAGATGATTTTGCTTGAACTACCAACGAGCACCTTTGGCCTTATCAGCTGCTGCTGAGCTGTAACCGACCCCTTTTTTGTGTTCGGCATATCCAGCAAAACTGAATCAACCACCTGTTCTTTGCCGCGCACCGTACGGGATGTAAAAGCGTTGATATAATCATGCCCGCCATCTTCACATTCCAGGCTGACAATATGAATGGCGCCCTCCCGCTTAACTGCACCACTTTTTACCGACCCCTGAAAAACCTGACGCAGTTTGCCGTCATATCCAACCTCTAAACGCACCGGTATGTATTTAGGATCATCCTCGGCCTTTACGAGCTGCAGCCGGGTAGAAGGCTTGAGGCCGTTAATGGATACCGTCATTTTACCCAGCGACTTCTTATCTACCGATTCGAGTGCTTTGAAGGACACTGATATTGGGGGCTCAATCATTACTGCCTGGTTTTCGAGACCTACAGTAAGCCGGTAATCACGATAGAAAGTTTCCATTACGGTACGTCTCCACCACGTATCTGAATCATCTCTTCCGGCGTCACCATATACAGCTCAATGCGGCTGCTGGCAAAATCATCTGCCCTGTATGGATCAAGTCCGGAGTTATCGGTGCAAAGAAGCGCAATGTCGAAAGGCCAGTTCTTGTGCCGGAAGTGAAGCGTTCCGAGCGAGAGCTTAACGCCATCAATACGGTCACCTTGGTATTCCATTCTCATTTTCCACATCTCAACCGTCGGCAGGTGACGAAGAGTCATAACAGCCTCTCCCCGCTCGAACAGCAGAACGTGCCGCTGAATAGGCTCATCAGTTACATTGGAAATTTTATCCATGATTATTTACCGAAAATTGCATCACTTACCGCTTTCGCGATTGATTTTGACCCTTTGGACGCAGTTGAAGATGAGGAAGACTTTGAGTTATCCGCGGGTGTCTGAGTGCCTTTATTGGCAACAGCGGCTGTTTTCGCCTTAGCTGCCGGCGAAGGTGATTTAAACTGCTGCTCGATCGCTGTCGTCGTCAGCTGAGTGAAGTTGACCTTCGTGAACCCGGCCTGAAATTTAGTCTCCATTGTCTGGTTGTCCGTTGAAAAGACCAGACTGCTCAAAGCCATGTTTTCGTGCGTACGGTACTCAACCTCTACTGATACGAGCTGCTTGCCGTAATAGATAGCTTCAAGGAAGTCCACGAACTGCTCTCTGATTCCCTTTGCGCCGCCGGCCACAGGATTGCCGACCAGGCCAAATAGGTCAGCCCCTTTATCAGCCAGCCGCTTTGCCTCAAGTATCTTTTGCTCTGCCCGGTCAGCAATTTCATTGATTTTCTGAAGCTGCTGCTGTGTTTTCGAGGGGATGTACTCAATCACCTCTCCATAGCGGGAATAATCAGGAAGCAGGCTGAATGCTGCATTGGGCTTTGCATCAGCGTACACATCAGACACCGTGCCAGTGATTTGCACCTGCACCGGACCGTTGATGATGTCGTCAGAAGCATTACTGCCATCCTCCAGGACATCCACGGGAGCCTGAGAGGGATAAGTAACCGTATCTCCGACGCGGGCGAACAGAGAAAACCCCCCAATGCCAACCTTTTTAACTGTTGCCTTACCCGACTCTTGAGCCTTTGTGAAACCGTCGAGAATTCCCATTACCTGCCACCCCTTGAGAACATCCGGTTAGCATCCTTCATGCCCTGCTGCAGTCCTTCAGCCGCCGTGTTGCCGGCCACAACCGGATCTGACGTGTTGATGTGCATGGTATTGCTCTGGCTGACCTGCACGTTACTTACGTTGGCTGCCGGCGCGTAAGCAAGATTGCCATTCAGGCCCGGGTTGCCATACGGAATGCCATTCATGCCCCCGTACCCGCCACCAACCGGCACGACCGGCCTCTCCTGTGCTTCACCGAAACCAAAAAATGACTTTGTCGCATCCCATGCACCTGATGCAGCATTGCTGATTACATTTCCGATATAATCCCCAAGCCCGGCGAAAAGGTTTTTCGCCCAGTCAATGAAGGCTGTAAAAGGCTTCTTAAGCTGCTCGACGGTATTATCAAAAATCGTTACCACGTCTTTCCATGCGCCTCTGAAATCGCCAGTAAGGATCTTCCAGAGAGCGGAGAACATCAGCTTTATATTTGCTACCCCCGTCTTGAAGTAGTCAACGATGTAATCCACCACAATCATCACAGTGTCCTTGATGGCAAGAAGACCCGGAACAATGTCGATTCCCCAGTTATCTTTGAAGAAGTCAGCAATAACACTCTGCCCGCCTTCCATTGCAGTAAGCAGATCATCAATCACAAGCACAATGGCAACGATGGCGGCGGTTATGAGCACGACTGGTGAGAAGATAGTAGCCAGCACCGTACGCAAACCGACCGCAGCAATCCGCCAGGCGATAAAGCCAGCGGTGATGACAGCTACAATGGGAGCAAAGCGACGTACCATTCCCATAACTGCGAAGATGATCTCACCCAGGTGGCGCAACCCGTTTTGTATCAGCTCCTTGTTTGCGATAAGGAAATCAGTGAACCCCTCAACCAGCTCTTTAAGCACCGGTACGAAGCCGATCGCCACCTGAAACTTCAGCCCGTCGAACCCTTTACCCAGCGTGGTCAGCGAGTCGTTGTAATCAGCAAAAGCATCTGCCTGCTCCTGCGTAACGATACCCAGCGCCCGAGCCTTTTCCTGCATGCCTTCAATTTCGTTACCTGTCATCGAAAGCAGCTGAACCATGGAGCGGTCGATACCCATCTTATCCAGCACTGAGAACTTTTCTGCCTGGCTCATGCCGTGCAGCTTGTCAGCCAGCTCGCGGAATATGATGTCTGCGGTTTTCACCTGGCCGTTTAGGTCTTTGAATTGCAGGCCAAGACGGCTTGCGACATCCTTCGCCTCACCCTCTCCCGTTGAAACAAACTCCCCTACGCGCTTTGTCATCTCACCCAGAGAAGCCTGTAGCGCGTCAACGCTTGATCCGTTCACTTCGGCCGCATAACCCAGCGTCTGGATAGTTTCGATTGCGACACCAGACTCCCGGCTGAACTGTACAAGCGGGTCGATTGACTCGCTTACAGAGGTCACCCAGCCTGCTATACCTGCTGCAGATCCGGCAATCGCCGCGCCCAGCCCCGCAAGGAGGCCGATGGATGCTTTCAGATTGGCGTTGAAGTTTTCCTGCGGAGCCAGGTCGCCAACGAACCCGAATTTGGTGATCAGCTCATTGACTATCGCCATTCTTAGCATTCTCCATCTGGTAGTGCTGGATATCAGCGCTGATGTTCTCAAACTCAAGCATGTCAAACAGCTCGGGCGTATCCAGCTCGATCAGTTCTTTGTATGAACCGTACCCGGCCTTTGAAAGCGCCAGATACATGCTCATGTCGTCGCTTATGTTCGAGGATTTAACGTAAACTTCTGCGTTCCTGGAGCTTCTGAATGTGAGTTCATATTGCTCCCGGCCATAAAAGGCAGGCTGATAACCTGCAGCGCGGTAGTAATCAGGAGGATGTAGTCACCAGCAAAGTTCTCGAAGTGATCGGGCTGCTTTGAGAGCTGAACACCGTCGAAAAGGATGTAGTCGAACATCACGCGCTCAATTTCTTCGAAGCGCTCAGTATCGAGGAACTCCATGGACTGACGTGAAAGCTCGCCGGCAACACCGGTGAAGAAAGCGAACACCTTGCGACGCTTCTTATGCGTCATGCTGGCGAACTCGTAACGATTGCCGTTGATGTCTGCAAAGCCGTCATCGTAGACGGCCTTAATCATCTCCAGCGCTTTATTCTGCTGTTCTTTCGACATATCCGGCCTTATACGTTGCGCACGACGTTGCGGAACTCAATGGTGTATTCCATGAGTGCGTTAACGTCCTGGTTGTTTTTGGTTTGGGTAGGTTGCGTGGTTACTGAGCCGACCTGCAGATCGTACGTCTCTTTCAGAGCTGCGCCATCACGCACAAACGACTCTTTAATTGAGCCATTAAACACGACCGGGATAGCTGAGTTACGCTGCTGATTAAGCCAGACATCATCGTTTGAAAACTTCTGCACCCGGAACACCATGACATGCACGCCAGAATCGACGCGTTTGGAAATAGTGACACCATTTTGTGAGCTGTTTGCCCGGCTGGTCAGGGCGTTTGACGGCGTGAGCGTCAGGTAGTCACCTGATGCAATATCCGTGATGATCCGCCCGTTAAGCACGATTGTGGCGGTATCTGCACTAACAACAATCTGAGACATTTACCGCCCCTTATTTATTAAAGTTGATGATGATGTCTTCGCTGTGGATGGCGCCAGCGTTCTTCACCGCAATCTGCAGCACCGGAGATTTACGCTCCTGCCGGTCAGCTGTTGACTGGTCCGCAAGGTCGCCAGCCAGCACGTAGAAGCCGTTCTGCTCAATGTTGCGCATGAACATATCCCGATCGCCGAAGAAGTCCGGCAGCGTCCAGGTTCCTGGACTGAATACACCGGAACGGACAAAGCCACGTGTGGTTTTCTCTGCGCAGTCTTCAAGCTGGTCTACACCGTAATAGGTCTGAGGCACTTTGGTCGGGGTAGTTTTGAGCAGGTTGAATGAGTCGGTCTGTACCGCGTCAACATAGGCCATCAGGTTGTAGACGTTATCGACGAAGTCGTTAGCACCGCTGGTCAGCACGCATGGTACGTCTTTGATCGTGGTGTAGATGTCGAGGCCTACGCGCTTAGCTTTATCAATCTCTGTCTGCGAATAATCTTCTGCAGGCACATTCAGCGTTTTGAGGTGCAGAGTGATCGCCGTGCGCTCGCCGTTGAAGTTAACCGTGTGAGTGCGTGCCATGTAGCTTACGGCCAGCTTGCGGTTACCGGCTTTGCTGTAGAGCATGCGGAAGTTACTCTGGCTTGCCAGCGTTACGGCCCATGCAGGATTGAGCGGGTCCACCTGCAGCGCTTCGTCTCCGGTGAAGGTCTCATAGGCAATTACCGCATTTGCTTTCGCCCATGAAGCGACGAGAGGAATCTGCGCATCAAGAATTTTATCGATGAAAGCGACACCCTTGACGTTGACCTGAGCTTTCAGCGCGCTCAGTGCTTCCAACTGCGTTTCTGGCGCTACCGGCGCCGCTGCTCGCCCATCCGTTTTAACAGCGCCTGATCCGCTTGCGATCGCCAGCAGGTCACCGATAAACGTGCCTTCGGAAGCCGGTACAGCGTAACCCACGACTGACGCAGCCCCTGCAGTAGGGCTGGCAATAACAATGCGCGTGCCGTTGAATGACACAAGCGCCACTTCAGGTGTGATGGCCGCCTGAATCTGCGCCACAACGTCCGCGATGGTTGCCGCAGTAGAGCCGTCGATTCCGGTGACTTCATGCGCCGTGCCGTCAATATCGACACTGAACGACCAGTCATCAACCTGACGCAGAGCCGGTAGCACGGCGGCCTGTGAGATTTCCGCACCGCGCAGCAGGCCAGACGTGGCCGGCAGCGTTTCACCGGCGGCGTTCCAGAAGCCGATAATCAGCGTGCCACCTGCTGAAACAGGATTCGGTGAGGTGCCGAAAAACGTGTTGGCGAAAGCAGCGGTCACAGACGATGCGCCAAAGTTCTGCTCAACGGCTGATGGGGTTTTGTATGCTCTCCACCGTTCAGCAGTGCTCAGCACGCCAACCTGGCTTGTCATGATGGCGCAGACGTTGATGTTGTCGCGGGCGGCCGAGCGACCTTCCTCAAGGAGCGTCACGTTAATGACGTTGTTAATTGATGCCGGCATTTAATTGTCCTCTAGAAATTTAAACTGCGGCGTATCTATGCGCAGGGTCTGCACATCGCGAGCCGGGGCGTACTGGATGTTGAAGCTGAGGTGAACGCGGTTACCGTGCGACTGGCCCAGAAGCTGGCCGACGTCCGTGATGTTTGATACCGACATAATCGTCAGGCCATTTTTGCGCCGAAGCTCACAGCCTTTCTGGCTGCTGCTGAGCATCAGATACTCTTCTGCGTTTGCATAAGCGGCATCGCCATAGAACTCCAGCACAATGGCGTGACTGACCGCTGCGGTGTAACGCATCTCCTCTGTGACGCCGTTATATCGCTGGCCTCTGGCGAGCACTGACTGCGGCAGGCTGCCATTAACGACGATATATCCTCTGGAGAAGTCGGTAGCGATGATGTTCTGGCGGTCAAACTTTATGAGCTGCTCGTCATAACTCAGCAGGTCACGCACAAAGCGTGCCACGGCTATCAGGTGAGGTTGTTTCATGGTGTCGCCACCAGTAACGGGAGTTTGGTTTCCTCCGCAATGGCAGAGCAAAAGCCGTAGTCCATGAAGTCGCCGGGCGAAACGAACTTATAATCTCTGCCGCCCTTCTCGATGAGCTGACCTACATCGATCTCCATGCGCGCATGAATGAGCAGGTACTCTTTCGACCAGTCCAGGCTGTCCAGTATCAGGTTCTCTTTGTTAGCGTTCTGCACAACCGCAATGATGTCCTGCGCCGTGACTACGGTTACCGGCACAAAATCGACCGTGATCTCCGTTCTGGTTTTCAGCCTGACAGGCTGCTCCCAGCCAATGAGCGCATCGGTCATATCGAGATCGGATAAATCACTCACTGCGAACCTCCCATGTTATAGAGCCCCGCAGCTCGCCTGTGTCTATCAGCACCCCGGACGACCCTTTTGCTTTCTTAGTCGCTTCCTTGATGTCCGGCCACGTACCGTAACCGCCGGTTTCAAACGCCTTAACGCTGATATTGCGGGCAACGATGCCAATCAGGTTAAGAGCCGATACTGCATCTCTCTGACCGGCCCCTACACTGGCAACCTGACTTTCGATAGCCCGGTTAATTTCCGACTTCTTCAGGGTGAAGGGAGCGCGAAGAAAAGAACGCTCATCGATATGCTCTGTGCCGAATTCATGCGCAGCGCCCACCTCAATGACTGATACACCGCCTTCGTATTTCTTGCCTGCCACCTTCGATGCCGGCAGGCCCACAGCGACATGGTGAGACTTCATCGCCTGCAGGTTCTTCAGATACTCAGTTGTTGCCCTCAGCGTTTCTTCCGGTGTCATGCATCCCCCTCATCGAATCGCCAGCACATGCACGGCTACCAGTTTGCGCAGGCGGATGTATTCCTGACCGTACCCGCTGGATGCGTAGCCATCGTGATTTGAACTAAACCCGGCATCTGGAGATGAGTAGCTGACAGAAACGCCGGCAACCGATCTGCTGGCGATCGTCTTCATCGGATTACCGTTAGAGTTCCCGGAGGCTGTCAGCGCGCCAGACACAAAGAGCAGATGAGCCGCTAATGCAGCCTGACCCTGTTCATACAGGCGGCCCCACACTTTACGGCTCATCTGGTTTGCTGCATCTTCAAGGGCGCCGCTGATGCGGGCTGGTGCGGTGCTGGAGAATTCGGGGTAACGTTCAGTGAATTCCATGCTACCCCCTTCTTTTACTGCGGTGAGGACTTGTAATCCACGTACACAGCTGACTGCGGCTGCTTCCACATGGCGCCGCCGAACGCTGAGCGATAACCACACTCATACGTCAGCAGGTCACGCGCGCGAACTGGCAGCAGTTCCGGCATGTGAACTTCCAT
>Ga0157360_1000383_pt1 | contig 16949 bp, 17 predicted proteins | sample AttlaeALBM1_FD_111483 | JGI IMG/M metagenome (GOLD analysis project Ga0157360, IMG submission 111483) | Fungus gardens microbial communities from leaf cutter ant in Ribeirão Preto, State of São Paulo, Brazil - Atta laevigata ALBM1 | ecosystem: Host-associated > Fungi > Mycelium > Unclassified ... | reverse complement strand
TAGTGTACAGCCACTTGTAAAAGTAGTATAAGTAGGTAGTGCAATCCAACGGAGAACTCCATCGAGTTCTTCCTAAACACTCACCTAGAGTGGTCCATAAGTCGTCAAGACTTCGTGATAACACTGAGGCTGACTGAAGATAGAATGAGGTATAAAAAGAGTATAAAAAGTGATAGGGAACTTGGAAGAAAAGGTAGAGGAGAGGATTGATGAAGACAATATACTCAAGAGCAAACTTACTTAAGATCAACATCTCTCTTTATTATTTATCAAGAGACTCAAGAGCTATATACTATTCAGGAAAGGGCCCCAGGAGTAGGATTAGAGGAGTAGAAAGTTATAGCCAAGTAATAGGAAGATATCATGACTTGGCAAAATGACTAAGTTATTATTTATATTTCTTTTCATTTTATTTTCTTTTGGACTTACTATACAAGGAAAAAGTGCAAGAAAGTGTCATATGACAAATGTCACATGTCACAGTCACATATCAGAATGTCACAGGGTCATGTCACATGATGGGTCACATGATGAGTATGGGAAAATGGTATATAGACCATATAGTAGTTGTATAAGTAATATACAAGAAATAAATAAGGACTCTATTGAGTTCTTCTTGTCAACTTGGACTTGGAGTAGGTTTAAGTTTTCTTGGCTAGAGCCTTATACTAGAACTCAATTGAGCACCATCCACCTTTACCTTAGATCTTGCTTACTCTCACTCTTATAATCCCATTGACCCTTGACTAGTAATCATCACAATTACTAGTCACCTCTATATATAGCCAGGCCCTTAGCTTAAGGGGACTTGTCAATCAGGATTGACAGTAGAGATATAGCACCAAGCCTGGGCATTATCACTGAGACCTGACCTCATAAATAGGTGATATCAAATAGAATACTTATACTGTTTCTATATATAAACTTTGTGCTACAGGTGCCCTTGTCACTTGTCTATGCAGAGGATTGACAGTTACTTCTTAGAAAGCTGTCTAGAGTAGGGATCTCCTCTGTGGAGTAATCATCTAACCATATTACTAGGATAGTAGCTAGTAAAGTAGTAGGTATATGGTTGAATAAAGATTTTGCACCCCAACAGATGTAATTGTACTTAGTGAGATCAAAAAACCACTATATTCATATACTGAGATATCAACACAATATCTCAATCACAATATAACCAACTATTGAACAACTTGCTCAGAGAAAAGTGAGCCCTTGCTTTGTTAAGAGCATAGCTAGAAAGAAAAAGAGAAAGAGAATACTGGGGGTATAAAAAGTTTAGACACCTGGTCCAAAATTGTAGGAATAAGAAGTAGGAGAGAAAGGGGCAATTAATTCCCCAGGGTAAGTTTAAGGTGCTATCGAGCAAGGTAATGAGGAGTAGTGAAGGAGAGAAGTACATTAAATACCAAGAAACAAAAGAAAAGGAAGAAGTAAGATGTTTTTGATGTTGGAGAACAGGGCACAATGTTATCACTAAGTCTTGACGACTTAAGGACCACTCAAGATGAGTGTTTAGAAAGAACTCAATAGAGTTCTCTGTTGGATTTGACTATCTACTTATACTACTTTACAAGTGGCTGTGCTTTACTATTACACAATCACATGTCCTTCCAGAATATTCTATGACCACATGACCTTGTCACATGATATGATTACCTGAATTCCCATGCTATTTATATCTTGACCCCATTGTATGACTTGATGTTAGAGATCAGATGTTTGAATGCATGGGAAACTCTTTCCTCTCTGGGGCTCTCATAACACACAAGAAGTGGGAGTACCTGAATATTAAAGTAAAGAAGAAAAAGCAGAAGGAGTAGGTAGCATGTGTGGTAAGACTACAAAAGGCACAACAGGAGAAAGAGTAGGTGCACTCCATATAGAGAAAAGCACAGGAGTACAGTAGTGGAAGAGAGAGAATGAAGTACAAAGTAGGAAGTAGTGACCTTTGTGGAGTGTAGAGAGTGCTAGTACAAAGGCACTAAAATAGAAGAAAATTGAGGACAATGATTTGTCTCTGGGAAACAATTAAAGAATGTGTGGTATACAATGTGTCTAGGAGTATGGGAGTAGAGAAATGAGAAAGGGGAAAAGAGAAAAGGAAGTAAAGTTGAGTGTACCAAATGTAGAAGAAAAGATATAATAGTGGGAAAGAAAGTGTCAGAGGAAGAAAAGAGAAAAATCTTGTGCCTAGAGTGCAAGATAGGAAAAAAGAAGCCATAGTAGAATTAGGGTATGGCAGTGCAGCCTAGAGAAGCATAGGCACAGCAGAGTGGTGCACAGACAAGTGCTCTGAGAAGTACAGCATAAGAGGAGAATGAGCAAAGAAAAATAAGGAGGACATTCAAAATGCTAAGAGAAATGTGGCTAAATATTGGGGTAAAAAAGACAGATATGCATAAAGGTATAACAGTGAAAGCACTCTTGGACAATGACATAACAGGGATGTTTATGGACAGGAAAATGGCAGCAAAGTATGGGTTCAAGCTGCAAAAGTTAGAAAGACCAGTAGTAGTCAGGAATGTGGATGAGACAAATAACAGCACAGGAGCAATAACCCATCAAGTGAAAGTAAACATGTATTACAAAAATCATGTAGAAAGGATAAGGATGAATGTGTACAATCTGGAAAAGACAGATGTGATCTTGGAAATGCTATGGTTGCAAGCCTATAACCTGGAAATAAATTGGGAAATGGGAGAGGTCAAAATAATGAGATACCTACCACTATATAGGAGAAAAATAGAGAAAAGAGAGGACAAAAGGGCAAAGAAAAGAAAAAGAGTAGCAACACCAGAGGAAGAGAAAATCATCAAGTGGGTAGTAGACAATAAAGAAGACTAGGGGAGAGAAGAAAAAGTAGAAGCAGACCATAGGAAGGTAGTCCCTAGGAAATTGCTAAAGTAGAGAAAAGTATTTGGAAAGGTGGAGTCAGAGAGAATGCTAGCAAGGAAAATTTAGGATCATGCTATAAATCTCAAGAAGACATTTAAACTACAAAAAGGAAAAATTTACCCTTTGTCCAAAAATGAGAGGGAGGAAGTTCAGAACTTTGTAAATGATCAGCTAAGAAAGATATTAAACTATCAAAATCCCCTTAAATATCACTAGTATTCTTTGTAAGCAAGAAAAAGGATAGTTATAGACTATTGTAGTCTAAATGAGCAAACTATAAAGAACAACTACCTATTGCCATTAACAATAGACTTGATTAACAACATAGTATACAAGAAAGTATTCACAAAGATAGACTTCTAGTAGGGCTTTAATAATGTAAGGATAAAGAAAGGGGATAAGTAGAAGAGAGCATTCACAATGTATGTGAGCTCCTTTAAACCAACAGTCATGTTCTTTGAAATGAAAAATTTGCTAGTTATATTAAGACTCTAAACCTCAAAGTAGAATATAAGTTCCACTTGAAGCTTATGGCAACACTTGATATCTTCATGCTTCTCAACAAAGGATCTAGTTAAGGTTTTCAGTGAAGTTATATTGTGAGTGAGAGTATGGAGACTTTTAGTCATACTCTATACTGTAGTCCAAAGACTTAAGAGAATATGAGGTTACAAGAGTAAGAGTTTTTACACAAGAACCACAAAAAGAGAAAACTTGCTGTTCTCATCCTTTTTGAACTATATTTATACTATCTAGAACTGTGACTACTGTTACTACTAGTATGACTAGAGGTGACAAGTTGAGTCAGTACCCTAAATAGATAAGTCCAATGATTTTCCTTTTAGTACTATCCTATTTGTGTCCAGATCACTATCCAAGAATTATCTGAGAATTATCTAAGAGTCTAGTGTCTCTGTCTTTGTCCAATCCAGAACTCATGCTTATGCAAAAGCTATAAATAGCTTTTACTGTTATCTTTCTCTCTTTCTTTCATAGCAATGTTATTGTCTATCAACTCTTATAGTAGCCACTCATTATCACTCTATGGTTGGTAATAGTCATAGTCCTATCCTATGTTTGTAACAGGTTACCTTCTAGGCAATAATAAATGAAATTCTAAGGGATTTGATAAACAAAGGAAAAGTGGTTGCATTTGTGAATAATATATTGGTGGGAACAAAAACCAAGGAAGAGCATGATAAAATTGTGAAGGAAATACTGAGAAGATTAGAAGAAAACAACTTGTATGTTAAGCCAGAAAAATGTGTGTAGAAAGTGAGAAAGATTGGATTCCTAGGGGTTGTCATAGGACCTAATGGAATAGAGATGGAAAAAGAGAAAGTAGATGGAGTACTCAGTTGGCCAGAGCCAAAGAATGTGAAAGATGTTAGGAAATTTTTGGACCTCACAAACTATTATAAGAGGTTTATTAACAACTTTGCTTGAGTAGCTAGGCCAATGAATACATTGATGAGGAAGGATGTGAAGTAACAGTGGGGGTAGAAGTAGCAGTGAGCATTTAATGAGCTCAAAGGAATTTTCATAACAAAGCCAGTACTAACAGCTCCAGACCTAGATAAAGAGTTTAGAGTAGAGATAGATATCTTGAATTATACTACCAGAGGAGTACTGTCAATGAAGTACTCTGACAGTTTGTAAAGACCAGTAGCTTTCATCTCAAAATCTCTAAGTGACACTGAAAGGAACTATGAAATACACAATAAAGAGATATTAGCCATTGTTAGATATTTAGAGATATGGAGGTACTTTTTGCAAGGAGCAACAATTAAATTTGAGATCTGGACAGATCACAAAAATCTTGAATACTTTATGAAGACACAAAAGTTGAATAAGAGACAAGCTAAATAGGCCTTATACCTATTTAAGTTTGACTTTATACTAAAGCATGTTCCAGAAAGTAAGATAGGAAAAGCAGATAGCCTAAGTAATAGACCAGACTAGAAAATAGAAGTACAAAGAGATAATAAGAATAAGACATTAGTAAAGCAAGAATAGCTAGAAGTGAGAAGAACAGAGACAGTGGAGATAATTGTAGAAGAAGTAGATCTACTTGAAAAAGTCAGACAGTTCAAAGTAAAAGATAATGAAGTAGTAAAATCAGTAAAAGAGATGAAGCAAGCAGAGGTTAAAATATTGAGAGATGAAGAGTGGTGAGAAATAAATGGCATAATGTATAAGGAAGGGAAAGTATATGTACCAAAAGACAATAAACTATGTCACAAACTTCATTTGGCCATATCTCCATCAAATCTTTAACAATTCTCACAGTCTTAACAAATACAGAAAGCCCTTAAAAAACCTTTTAATCAATACCAGTCACATCTCAAGGCAATTAATATTGGCTAAGATATCAGGCAGATCAACAGGTAACTACTATGATACCATTTATTAAATTGCCAATATCTTAAAAACTGCCACAATCAATGCTTTGGTTCTAGGCTTAATAAAAGCCCTCTTTATAACTCTCAGAATAAGCCTAAAACAACCTTAAGGTAATTAATATTAGTGGAGATATGAAGTCCTCAATGTTTGTACATAGACATTAATTAATTACCCATAGATAGTCATCTGCCTTTAATTAGAACAAAGAACAACCTCCATATAGTTAAGTTATTGCATTTTAGAGTACAAAGGCACTACCATATGTAGAACAATAGGTAATAGCATGTGATAGCCTATTCTAGTATACAGACCATTACTTTCCTATATATAAAGACTCCTTGTCTGAGGGTTAGACCTCAGACTTAACAACATCTTTTGTCACCATCTAAACTTTGCTTCTAAGACCCTTTGAGCTCTAGAATCTATAATCACAAATAAGTAAGTGACTATTTGTGATAGAAATAGACTGTCTTACAAAGTCCACAGATGAGTATAACAATTCAAATTCCTTAGTATCTCGTATTGAAGAAAAAAAACTCTAGAAAGAGGAGTTAAACACTGTCTCTCTTGGCTCCTTATCCTTAGGGGAATCTAAGTATAAAACAGATACTTTCCCTATAACCCTGGATAATATGAGTATGGACAATGCCTTTTTTGCTAATAATGGCATTAGGAGCATTGCCTTATACTCTGAGTGCAAGCTCACTGATGAAACACCTGTAGTTTCAATCCACTTAACTTTGGCTTTGAGATATAGTAGTATATTCTGTAATACTATTTATATCTTACCAAATGCACAAATAAATGTATGCAAGCATGGACTCACAAACTCTTTATGTCAGTCTTACAAGGGAAAACATAAACCTACTACTATAATTCCCTTCTGAATCTTAGATTTAGGAGCCTCATCATACTTTACAAGAGAAATGAGTGATTTTGAAAGTTTTGAGATACTGCATATTCTATCTCTAATACAAATAGCTAATAGATCTATGTACATCACAGAAAAAGGAGCTATCACTCTAAGATACTTTAATATGCAAAAGAATATGGTAGAAATCACAATAAATGATGTATTCTTCTACAATGACCTAACATGTCAGCTATTATCTTTGGGAGCCTTTCTGCAAAATGGATTTATCATCTCAGAAATAAGAGACCTTGTAACAATTAAAACTTGTGACAGTATAGACTTTATGATTTTCCAACCAAGAATGTCAAATGATACTATATATATGCTGTAGATACTGGACTGGCTATTCTAGCATTGAAATATGCATCTTGTAATGATGGTAGATTTTGAGACTATATATTGCTACTTTGGTCACCCTTCTAGAGAAGTACTAAAGCTCATAAGGAAACATACTAAAAACTTTCCAGAGATAAACATATCTTCTGATGACCCTACTTGCACAGGTTGTATACAAGGGAAGATGTCAAACCAATACTTTTCTGCATCTACTCATTGTGCTCTCTGTTCTTTCTAGTTAATCCACTCTAATCTCAAATCTTTCCCCACTAAAAGTTACTATTGGCAAAAATACCTAATAATATTCTATAATGATTATATCTCATATGCATAGATCTCAGCACTCACAAGTAAAGACAAAGTCATCTATACAATATGCTCTTTCCTAGCCTTCATAGAAATGCAATACCATACTATAGTACAGTAGTAGATATCAGATGGTAGTAGAGAATACGAATTGGTAGCGTTTAATGAACTGCTAAAGAACAGAGGGATTAGAGTCCTACAGAGTATTCATTATCCTTCATAGCAGAACAGACATGTAGAATAGCTCATGAGAACCCTGTCAGATAAAGCTGAGAGTATATACTTTGATGCATACTTACCTGAAAGTTAGCAAAATGTAAAGTTCTACTATAAATGTTATGTCTACAACTGAACCTCTCAATTTCAACTGAATTAGTATACCCTCTTCAAGCTACTTGAGGAAAATAAACCAAACATTGAGAAACTATGAGTTTTCAGCTATAGTATATATGTTCATATCTCACAGGTAATATGCAAGGACAAAATGAGTCCTAAATCAGAACTAATGATATACATTGGTATCGTATTGGAAGGGCATAGAAATATTTTCATATGCTCACTTAAAATGTTGTATTCACTGCTGCACATGCAGAATTTATTGAAAATTATTTCCTTGCTATACTATGAGAAATAGATAGCAATGAAGACTATTAGACAGCAACAACCAAATACCATCTCCTTTAAGAAACCCTTTAGAGCTCAAAGACAACAATCTGATCAACTATCTATTCTTCTATCCTTTATAACCTTTGTACATCAATAACAATGAGGTTGTTGATAATAATCAGCAGATGCAGCTATCTGTAGCTCCTGTATGTTAGCCTTGCTTGAATTGGAATAAGGATGATTTGGTGCAACTATGCTGTGAAGGGCAAGTACAGCTCTTAGACTATCTCCTCAGATTTGCACACTCACTAGATGATGCAACTGAGAATGATACATAAGGATCTAATTCCTCTAAAGTCTGAGAGTAGTAGTATTAGGATATAGCATAAATTAAAAATCAGAAAATTCATAAAGAATTTGAACATACTTGCCCAGAGGAATTGGAAGCCTTATGGCATAGAGGTATATTTGAAAAGGTAGAAAGGTACTTTGTAATAAAGTAATCTATAAAATACTATTGGGTTTTTAACATAAAACCCAATAGGTGAAAAAAGGCTCATCTAGTTGCAAAAGGATTCTCTTAATACACTGGCACAGATTATACTAACATCTACTCACCTGTAGTGCATTTTGAAACTGTTAGACTCATGCTAGGACTTACTACCCTAGAAAAATAGCATATTACAGGTCTTGATATTTAAAATGCATATCTCTATGGGGAGTTAGATGAGAAAATCTATATGGAGCAACCTGAGGGTTTTACAAAAGACCCTAATATCATTTTTAGACTTTGACAAGCTATCTATGGTCTAAAGCAGGCAGGATTGGCTTGGTGGTGCCAACTAGACTCCTTTATATAAGAACTAGACTTTGAAGGTCTGAAATCAGAAGTAGACATTTTTTGATATAAAAAAGGCAACACTATTATTGCAGTTGTATATGTTAACAATACCTTTTTCTACAGATCTGATAAAACTCTTCTTAACAAGATAAAAGCAAAGTTCATGAGTAAATAGAAATGTAGGAACCTAGGGAATCTCTCTGAATTTTTGTGGACAAAGATTGCATAATGCAATCAATATATCCACATTGACCAAGCAAATTATCTAAAGAAAATTCTCTTGCACTTCCAAATACAGAATATGTGCCATGTTCCTATACCACTTTCCACTAGCTATTACTCTCAGCAACATACCAGTCCTATTGATCATGTTCTCTAGAAGAAGTTCCAAATGCTTGTTAAATTTTTGCTTTATTTAATATTGGGAACATGTCTAGATATTGCTTTTGCAGTGATACAACTTATATGACACACAACAAATCCCTCTAAGAATTACCTAGCCAAAGCATTATATATCTGCTGGTACCTAGCTAAAACTCAAAATTATGCTCTTGTTTACAAAGGGGACTCAAAGCTAGGAATACATACATGCACTGACTTAGACTGGGCTTTGAACTCAAAAGACCAATGTTTGCAAACAGGATATTACCTAATGATCACAGGAGGGGTATTCAGCTGGACCTTAAGAACTCAAAGAATAGTTGCGTTATTATCTACTGAAGCTAAATATATAGTACTATCTGACTGTAGTTGACAATACATTTGGATCAGGTCAATTCTGACTAAACTAGGGTACAAATTTGGTCCTATATATATCAGTGGGAATAATCAGGGATTGATATTCATGGCAAGTAACTCTATCACAAAATCACACAACAAATATATTGATATCTAATATCACACTATACAAGACTTTGTTGCACAAGGAAAAGTAAAATTATTCTATCTTGAAAACAACAAAAATCCAGCAGATATGTTTACAAATAACTTAGAAAAAGCAAAGTTCTGTAAATTTAGGGGATAACCTGGTCTCAAATTCTACTAGTGTACCATTGCACATGCAATTTATCTTGCTGTATTACAATATTTTCACCTGCATGCACCCTCATGTACTTGACAAGGGGGAGTGTCATTTAATTAATACTTATTATATCTTAAATAGGTCCCTTCCATTTTGTCAACTTCTCCTCCATTCTAGATCACACTATCTTATTTATTTAAGGACTACTATCATAGAAGGAAGTAGAGAGTCCTTTCTCTTTCCTTTACCATCATCAGACACCTAATACTTAAGTTATCTAGGTAAGTAGTATAGTGTGATTGACCACCATACTATGCTTGCTGGCACCTTTCTACAAAGGGAAGGGTAGGAAAAAGTAAGGGATAGTAATTATGATTTGAGAAAGTGAACTCAATAATGAGCTAGTATTATTTGTATATGTTATGTTCCTCTCATATATTTATTTGGGTTGAATATATGAAAAGAAAAAGGTATGTAGCCTTCAGGGCACTCAGTTGTGTCTCAGATACTAGTTGGCTATGCTTATTGTCTGCTTCAATTTTATTCCAAATTTTCCAAGTTTTTAATGAATTTTGTTGAATTTAGAGAGAATTTAGCAAGCAAAGAGTACTAACCAATGCTTATAAAGCATTGGCTAAGCATTGGCTAAGCAGGCATCATTTTACATTCTTTTTACATACATATATGACAAGGTTTGTATCTGGGTCTTCAGCTCATCTAAAACCCTCTACTAATCCTGTGTTATTAAGTTTGTGTTGAAGTTAGTCTGCTATACTCCCTTTCTACAACAGTCTGCACAGCAGTAGGTAGTATTGTCTGTCAGGTCACTTTGCTCCCTTTGTACAATGGTCTGCATCACAGAAACTAAGACATCAGGCATAGCTTTTCCTTGCACCTGAATAGGACCCTAAGTAGAGGCTGATTATCTTGATCCATCATCCATCAATCCTATATGCCTCATAGGATAGGCTTATACTCATGAATAACATACTGAAGTTCAGTTGTTAGATCTACTATATCCTGGATTCTGGCCAAAGTAGGCCACCCATAGAATACCAATGTTATGCTATCTTTAATATAAAGAAATTCTTCCTTGATTCCAAAATTGAGCACATAGATAGCCAGCATAGATGTTGAAGAGATTGATAATATAAGTGCTAGTGCAAGTCAGAATGATGAGTTGATCACTAACAGATTGGATGTTCAGGACAGGTGAAAGGGCAATGCTCAAAACCTTGGGGAATGTTATGGGTTTGCCACAAAGTTGATCTGTTCTTTTGTCCCACAGTTGGACAACATTGTCCTTGATAAAATGACATGTGAAAAGTGTCACAGAAACCTAGTCACACATTGGTTTGACTTGGAATAAGACATATCCTGTTGCAAACCAATGAGTAAATACAACTAATTACAAATCTTATATACTAAAAAATATTCCAGAAAGTTCTCAAAACTTCCACCAGATCACAGTGTTAGCTTGATTTCCCAACAAAAAGTTTCCTGTCAGGTGAGTATGAGTAGCAATCTCCATAGAGGTATGCTTCATCAGTCAAGTAGAAAGGAAGGAGCTGGGCAGTGTTGTGATGTTGCAGAAACCTAGTCATATGTTGGTTTGACTTGGAATAAGATGTATCCCATTGCAAACCAATGAGTACATCTAACTAATTACAAACTTATATACTAATGAAATGTTCCAGAAACTTCCACCAGATCATGGCATCGGCTTGATTTCCCAACACGTGATTCCGAGAATAAGATGAGACGGTATCATGATCGACAACAATGACAGTCAAGCCATCGGGTGCCAGGAATATGAACGAAGGTTTTGAGGTCCCAACGTCCAGAGAAAATGTACTTTCAACGCCAATGTGACCAAAGTGCCAGACCTGGAGTGTTACCAGGTCATCATCTAAGTCATCGTCAAAGTCCTCCTGATCCTGTATCAGCCGGGCACATTCAACCAAATCATTGTATGTTTGGAAAGCAAGCTTCACGATGCGGGCACGTCTTCCTCTATTTCAGCAATCAAATGAGACGCGATTCTCCAGGTGCATTATACTGCATATGGTCATGAGAGAATCGAACGACCAGGCTACCTGTTCGTTGAATTTGGCAACAGGCCCTACGACCTCCCAGGTAGCTGTGTTTCGGAATTCGACATTTCGAGATCCCCATGATCCCGTCGTCATTACCTTCCCTGAGTGTTGTGAGATTGCAATGACTGATGTTCTATCGATCATGTCGAATGCACCAGGCCCGCTTCTTTCCAAATCCTCTAGGTCCAGATTCCACATCTTCACAATCCCTCTCTGAGTATCCACCAAAAGCCTGTCACCCCTACACGATAGACAAGCACTCAGAACAATGTCAATTCTCTGATGCTCTAATGCAGAGATCGGTTCCCTGTCCATGGAGACGACCTTCCAAACTTCCACTCTCAAAAATCGGCAGATAAATAGGTATTTGGCGAAGGGTGAATGTATAACAAAGAAATATGATTCTTCGGTGCCAATATTAAAGGATACTATCTCTTGTGTGTCCAACCGCCGAGTACAGACCTCATATGAGAATACAGCCATCAAAGAGTCACCGGTTAGAGAAATTAATGAGAGTTTGTTGTATGGATACGCGAATGTCAGAGTTTTCTTGCCAACTTCAATATTCCATAATTCGATGATTTTCTCAGATCTCTTTCCGACAGCTGAAAAATGCCCATTAGGAGAATATCGGTTGCAAGTGGCATCAATCACTTTGAAGAACTCAATTGACTTTAGTGCACCCTTCTCAGCATCCCACAAGTGAATCAGAGCCTGGACTGTAGGGACGGAATTCGTCCTTCTATCCACGTTGGACGAGGCATTTGTTCAATATGAGGATTGTTCTCCAGGTATCATATCCACTGAGGCAATCATCCCGTGGTAACGACCATAGTGAATAAAGAAATTTGAGACCCTTGAGCTTTCAACTTCTTACCCCTCTCAATGTCCAAGACTGCTGCATGGTTATAATCCGCGGTTAGGATATGATCCCCATTAGGACTGAAACAAGCATGAATGCCGGACCTGTAAGAAATTCCTCAACTCAAATGGGCCCCAAATGCAATGTTTCTGAGTCACAGGCTCGCACAATTTTTATCATTGTTGCAGCAAAACAAAATAGCGCACAGGGGAAGAGAGGGAAAGGAAGAAAAGATTACATTATGTTCCCATTTATATACGTAAATATCCGAAATGCTCTGGTAAACGGTGTTTCCAAGACCACTCGATGTCATTCCATAACAATGATATCATTCCGCGATAATTATACCCTCTGTTACGGAAACAGATATCTTTTCGTTTGACGAGAAGAAAGAGTATTGGGGAATCTCGAACAGAACTTGTGGGCAACGAGGGATTCCTGAGGCGCAAAAAAGAGGGCGGAGAGATAAATATGAGGGGTACTTTGAGATATAGGAGCGCGGAGATGAACCGGAGGGCATATGAGATAATTATGATCCTGAAAGCTTTGGCATGGTTTGCACTGGGGGTGTGCTTCCCATTCGTTCCTTGTGATGTATCTCTTATATTACTCGACATTGATAAAGGACTGACTTTTTCTTCCGTGATGCCTTCCCCGAACAAGCTCATCACTTCCATCACAAACTTCATTACCTACATAAACTTCTCCTCAGGTGAAGTGTGAACAAGACAGTCTGCCCAAAATTGACATGCATATGAAAAATAAGGAGAGATGACGGATTTCACAGTAGCTGGAATATCCACATTCATCACGCTCGAGGAGTACAAGTTGCATATATCAAAGTGGGGTTCTGACGACACCATGATGTTCAAACACAGGATGGCAAGCTGGCATTCATGAAAGTTTTGGTTTTGGACAGCAGACAGCTGGGGGAATTCCTGTCGAAACGAAGCAGAAAAGAGAAAGTCCTCAAATGAGCAATGGTGGAACCGAAGGATAGAGCCAGACTCAATGACGGACACAAGACCTCGTATCAATTACAACGTGTCCCAATTCCTGACTCCAGGAAACATCAAAAGCGCATCGTTATTGAGTGGTTGCTTCGGAACTATCATTGCGTCCATAACAGAGATGACACCTTCGATCTCTTCTTCAAGACCGCGTCCAAATGATGTTGTAACAACAGCGGTGTACAGCGAATACAAGTCTTTGAACCTCTCTAAGCCATCTTCTTGCTTCCTTGTTTTGAGGATATCCAATCGTCGTGCAGAATTTTTTAGAAGAAAATCGACGGCAGTTGTTGCCCAGATGAACATACCCGCAGCGCAGGGGACCAAATGATCAAGAGCCTCCCTGACCCACGCATCTTCGGTTCATCGAGTCGGTACTTGAGGTATGCGTGGATGTCATTCGAAGCACAATCTCCCGATTTGACGTCACTGCCCGAGGGAATATTGACAAGGCTGTTAACGATTTCGGGCAGCTTGATCGTATGCAGAAGAGCTTGGTAATCCCTCCGCCCAGATGAATCATGCCTGAGTCCACCACATTCGTCCGACGCGTCTATCACAATCACCGGGAATTGCTCACGTGCATCATGATCAAGCATTGACAATGGTGTCTCAATGAGCAATGTGAAAAGCCGATCGATGTCGGATGAGCTGAGCTCCCTGCTGCCTTTGACTAAGTGTTCCCGAAGAGACGGGTACAGGCGAGCAAGATCACAAGGGACGGCACGCCACAGGGCATCTGTAGTGATCGTCGTAGATTGTGTATGGTCGAACTGGAACCATATTACACGTCAATGCTGTTCCTGTAGTCGAATGGCAATGCTGGCTGCTAATTTCCCAACACCAGGAGCACCCCTGATCCAGACCACATTATGGCGGCCGGCACTCTTCGCCCTGCTTTCAATCTCGCGTAGGATCTCATTTCGAGTGCCTTTCATGCATGGATCGCGGAGAGAAAGCCTGTCTCCCCTGAGATCATGAACTAAATCCTCCAGCTTCTTCTCATCCGCAGCGTTGGTCTGCACTATGTGCATCTCCGTCATAAGATCTCGGTCGAATTTGTCCTTGAAGACATCTAATTAGTCCCTCAATGCAATCGCCTTCTCCTTTTGAGAGTCAACGAAGACGTATTTGACTGGGCCAATCATTCAGTCACGCACCCATCCAACTGTGAAGCCATTTCTGGGTGAATTTTACCACTTCTTCCACAATGACAGGAAACTCTTGCAGGGTGTGGCAAAGTTCGTCTGAAATTGGAACTTCCTTGAGTCTGGTCAGTTGGCCAGCGAGCACTTGGATGCTCTTTGCAAGGCTCTTCATTGCTTCACGTAATCCTTCTTGACCCTTCAAATGCTGCCAATTCTATCAGTATTATTATCTGTGCTAAAAACGAAAGAAACCAACTTTGTAAACGAACTGGATACAAGCTTATACGGTTTGTGCGACAGGTTCCAGCTACTTCAAGTCAGACAACATCTAGGATTGCTGGTCAATCATTAATCACCTTGCTGATTGTATTCCCAAATTCAACAAACATCCCAGCAGCATTGCTCGCCGAACCAAAGCGACCCAGAACAGACTGCAACTCGTTCAATCCTACCACCGTCTCCTTGATTTGTGGATCCAGGGTATTCAAATTAATCTTGCGAGCCGACAATCATATTTGAACAAAGAATTACGATGGCAGCAATAACGATAACGTACTTCGATCACCAGCCACAGTTGTAGTCCTTGAATCGGATTATCAAATCCCACCTTGGAGTTTGCTGACGTCCTCTGAGTGGATCAGGAGTCATCGAGGTACAGATCCGCTTACAATTCCTTCCTGTTCCAGAAGACGAGCATTTCCATAAACATAATTCTGGCTTTACACATCAGTTCCTCCTTTGGGTGCGCTCGAGCATGAGTATTTTCCGATGTCGAGAATGTTCTTTGTGTATCTCAATATTCCACAAGCATGCTACACTCCATTAATACATCGGACTGCCTGGGCGCAGAGAACTGATTCACTATCTGCTTCGAGTAAGCTTCATATGCTGTTCGTTCCTGATGCTGTTGTCAAGTTTCCCATTGGGATTTTGAAGGGGTTTATCGGCTTTGTCAGAGTACTTCAGGACAGTGGCTGTGAAAACCCATCTTCAAGCTTTGCAATGAATCCTGAAAACAATTGCATTCACTTGACTGATTGACACGGTGGAAGAGAGTAGTACTCACCGACAACTTGGATGGCTCGTACCACAAAGAGTTCATCTGGCTGTATCATTCCTTCGACTTTTGGTTAGAATGAGTAGGAAAGGGTACTGAAAGTACAGTATATTATCAGGTGGACAAGAAGGACAAGGTTGTGACACAGACAATCATCGAAGCAGCTGCCGTTGTCTCACCAACTGAGTAAGTGGTAACTGGATCCAGACATATCAACACACACAGATATAGAAAACCCTGTCTCGGCGCCAATATCATCGAGTGTACTGATGATCACAGTCCGGGTTGTAATCGAGCCTTCCAAGATAAACGGTGACAAGTATGATGGCTGAGATTCGGATCATTACGTTCTCGGTTTCCCGCGCTCTTGACGCAAATGGCAAACCGTGGAAGGAGATCAATAGGACCGTGCTCGGCAACATGGCAACATGATCCGCCTTGCATATCCCCATTCTTTGTGCCCAAAGACTTCGAATTGCGCAAATTGGAGCTCAAACGCCCTTAGATCTAAATTTGACCTCATAAATTACCATAACTTGTCCTTTCTATGCGAGAAACAGAAGATGTACATATACACAGTACAAGCACATACAATTGTCGCCACGAAATGAAAAAAGACAAAGACAAGTATGGGAAACAGATCAAGCATTCAAGAGAACTACATAAGATACCCAACCAACAACCAATGATAAATCATTCAATCATCCATACCCTGTCTTACTTATTACTCTCCTCCTTCCCTTCTCCCTTCCCTCCTTCCTTCTCTTCTCCTTTATCTTCTCCCTTCTCTTCTCCCTTCTCTTCTCCCTTCTCTTCTCCCTTCTCTTCTCTTTCTGTCTCCCCCCCTTCCTCTTTCTCTTCCTCTCCTTCTCCATTCACCTGACTCAATTTCAACGCCGTGTTCGCCTTTCTCAAATCTCCCTCGCTCAAACTTTTGAACGCACCACCACCACCACCAGGTGTATTCGTTCCACTTCGACCTACAGATCCTGATCTCGAACGAAATTTCATAGCAAGGGGGCTGTGACCACAAATAGACGTTGTGAGTGTGAGTCCAAGAGTTTATAATACATGCACGTACAACGGATAAGAATCATCTTCATCGACATGATCTATCCATCCATATCCTTTATAATCACCGGTCGCAAGTGCTTGCATCTGAACAATCATCCCTCAGACAACCCACACGCCAGGAGGACCCAAAAAAGAAAACTCACATCATCCGTCAAAGTCCCAATATCACCAGGCGTAGCTGCTCCTCTCAACCTTGGTGACACAGGTACACTAGCCCCATATCCAAACACACCTCTCATATCCTCCCTTCCTCCTCCACTACCGCCGCCCAACACCTCACCCCACCCAGCAACCTCCTCATTCCCTTCCTCACCTTCCAACGAGAAAGAATCAAATGCATCCGGATAAGCTCTCCTCAAAGCCAACATCCTCGCT
>Ga0157360_1000381_pt1 | contig 17019 bp, 20 predicted proteins | sample AttlaeALBM1_FD_111483 | JGI IMG/M metagenome (GOLD analysis project Ga0157360, IMG submission 111483) | Fungus gardens microbial communities from leaf cutter ant in Ribeirão Preto, State of São Paulo, Brazil - Atta laevigata ALBM1 | ecosystem: Host-associated > Fungi > Mycelium > Unclassified ... | reverse complement strand
CGATTTAATAAACGGTAACATGGTAGTTACCAGTTGATCTGCTTAATATCTCGGCCATTATTGATCGCCTCAAGACGTGACTGGCATCGATCGAAAGGTCTTCTTAAGGGCTTTAAGCTGGCTTTGAGACCGTGGGAATCGTCGAAGAATTGATGGAGATATGACCGAATGAAGTTTGTGACAATTTGACAAGCTAAGAAAGAAATTTGAAGAGAAACCTATCCTTATTACTCCCAATCTAACAAAACCATTCGAAATATTTGCTGACACATCAAATCACATAACAGAAGCAGTACTTATACAAAGGAACAACAATGGAATATAACACCCTTGCTTCTTTTATTCAAAACCACTATCACCAGTGGAGAAATAATACCATACCTTGGAACAAGAATTCCTTGCAATCATCTGAGCTATTTGAGAATAGAGATACTATATTGATGGAGCACCAGAAGAAACTATCATCTGGACTGACCACAATAACATTATTCACTGGACCAACTCAGCCAAACTGTTATGATGAATGACAAGATGGTTAACAATACTTAGTGCTTACAAAATCAAGATCAAGTACATTGCTAGCAACAAGAACACTTCTGCAAACATATTATCTCAAAAATTCATCAAAGACAAGAATGAAGATAAACTAAAACAAGCTATACCTAACAAGTTCATTAACAAATCAACATTCCCAGCAGAAGAACTATCTAATGAGCCAACCCTGGAGGAAAAACAGAACATACTCAGGCAATATCACGATTTACCAATAGCTATTCTAGTATCAAGGAAACACTATGCAAAGTGTCGAAACAATACTCATAGCCTGGACTCAAACAATTCATCACTAACTATATCAAAGGCTATGAAAACTGCCAAAGATACAAAATCAACTGACATCCTCTAAAACCACTACTCTAAGGAATTCCAGCACCACAATCCAACCAACCATTTGCTTAAATTGCTATGAACCTTATAACTGGCTTACCCAAGTCAAAGGGCTTTGATTCTATTTTGTCTGTGGTAGACTACAGCCTAACAAAGAGGATAATACTAATACCAATAACAAAAGGAGTAATCTCAGAAGGAATTGCAACACTCCTAATAGACAACCTTTTCTGAAGATTTGGTATTCCTGACAAGGTCATCTCTAACTGCAATCCTTAATTCATTGCCAAATCAATGAAAGCCTTCTTACAGGAACTAGAAATTAAATAGGCCACATCCACTGTCTTCCATCCACAAACAGACAGAACTACAGAAAGGTTCAATCAAGAAATTGAACTCTACCTTGCTATCTATTATGTCAATAATCCTGAAACATAGGCAGATAAGCTATCCATGGCCAAATACTTCCACAATTCCAGACTTCACAGAGAATGATCACATACCCTATTCGAACTCATGTTTGGACACCCTACAAAAACCCACATTGACACCCCAGAAACCTCATCTATTACTGCTGATAACAGGATTAACCACATAGAGAATATCTGGACAAATGCTAAGCAAGCACATAAAGTTGCCAAGAATCTCATTAATCAGAGAATCAAGAGCAAACTTCCCAACCTCAAGGCAAGAACACAAGTCTGGTTAGACTCTTGACATATTCAAATCAAAGGAACCCCAAAGAAGCTCACACCAAAATGTGTAGGCCCCTTCAAAATTTTGGAAAAAACTAGACCTGTCAACTACTGACTAAAATTACCATCACATTGGAAGATACACCCCATTTTCCATGTCTACCTTCTCTGGCCCATACAAGAGAACACCCAATATGGGAAATTCTCAAAAAGACCCTCTCCAAAGATCATTGCAGGAGAAGAAGAATAGGAAGTTGAAGACATAATCGACTCCAGAAATAAAAATAGGATAAAAGAATTTCTAGTTCACTGGAAAGGATACCCTAAAACAGAATATACCTGGGAACCAGAAACAAACATCACCAATGCCAAGCAGCTTCTCAAAGCCTATAAAAGAAGACAGAAATAGAACTAGCAAAACAATATAACAGTTCATGTCTTCTTCCTCTTCTTCATCCTCCTCTACCAACAACACAACCACCTCTACCACTACACCACCAACACCATCACTAGTCGACCATGAACAAGTCAGTAACTTCTTCCTCTTAATCAAACAGTTCCTCCAAGCACAAACCAATGACCTACCCCTATTCTACTATGTCCCTTATTAACAAATTGCTGCTGATCAAACTTCCCCTATACAATGATTTGTGCTATTTGACCATTCCCTGGCCTAGCTGCAGACCACTCTCATTGGAAATTCAGTGGCTATTGCCAATTTTGACCTTTTCAGAGAGAATTGGGCTCTTTACCTTCATTTCCAACACACAGCTGATCAACAGTTTCTTCAACTCCAAAACAATCTCAAGAATCTTGAAGAGTTTCTACTTCCTACAATCCATCAATACCTCCTACACACTGCCATATGAAAAGTACAATACTCATCAAATACAAATAATCAGGACCCTAGCCTATCAACTGGATCTAACTCTAGAAATAGTTCTAATGACACACAAGAAAGTGACTCCAGCAATGACGAAATTACTAGACAATTGGAAACTGGCAATACCACAGAAGGAACTAGACAAAATCTAGATAATCCTTATGGAAATTGAGAACTACGAGACCTTAGAGATGTGCCCCCCTTTATTATAGACAATGTACAATGCTTTGTCTATGGTTAACATGACTATTTCCTTGACCAATGCGCTGATTATATCTGCAAAAGATGTAATCAAAGAAACCCTGGTCATTACAAGAAGTTCTGCCTCCTCCAGTCATGACGACCTCAACTATAATTTGCTGTGGCAAAATGACAAGTCCAATGAGCTAGAGCCAATTATCCAAATCTATTCTGAAATGAACCACTTTCCACTTTCATCATTGGTCTCACTCCAACTAGATGACGACTCCTGGAACATTTTCTTACCAAGACCCCAGAGAATCAACATTGTTTTACTCCTCAAAAATGCAATAAACAAGTCCTCTTCAGAAATGGACTCCCAACTAGTCATACCATTGTGTTCCCCTCCAGTTCTAACCCTCAGAGACCCATCCTTCAATATCTTCCTACAAGACAACCTCAATGAAACATACAACAAAACTGGGAAGATGATGACAGAGACTATTATGACAACATCGACAATGTCACCTAGTCTAACATCTTGGGAGAACCCATCAGATATTAAATTCAATGAGGACATTAAATTGAACAAAGGGGATTATGTTATGAACATTGAGTGGAACTACAACTATTATCAGCTATGATCTGATAATGAATGGCTAGTAGATGAGATATTGGCAATGTTAGACGAGAACATTACTATGTAGTAATGCATTGAATGTCTGAGGACTCTAAGAGACAATGGACTTACAGAATGGACAGGATTCTTTGGAGAAATCTTGGACTATCTTTCTCTTTCTATTTTTGGACTTGTACTAAATGGGACAACATCAAACTAACCCATTATTAGACATTGACTTGACTTGTCACTCTCATCGCTTCTGTCACTGGACTGTTACTTAACTAGTTACCCATAGTTACAATTAGTGTTATCACATTGTAACATAGTCACAATACCTAGTTAGGATAAATACAGACCAGAAAGAGAAAGGAACAGCAAGTTCTCTCTTTCTGTATTCCTCCTTGTATTCCTATTACTTTGAGAGATCAGTACTCTTACTTGTCTTAGGATAACCTTAAGGGTACTACTCAAAGTCTCATTAACATCTCTCAATATAACTTTACTGAAAACCTTAACCAGATCCTTTAACAAGGAGCGTAAAGATATCAAGTGTTAGATATAGGCTTTAAGTTGAAATGCATATTCAACTGTATAGTCTAGAGTCTTAACAAGGACTGTGAGAGGTGAAGTGCATAGCCACAATAGTAGTTGTATATATAGTATAGAAAATCAAATGGGAACTCTATCGAGTTCTTCTTGTCAACTTGGATAAGGAGGGTATCTAAGTCATCTCAGGCTAAGTCACTACAAGAGTAGTCAATCATTTTTCTAGTAGAATTACTTTTTATTTTTCTTCTTTCTCTTCTGATGAAGACCTCTATCATTACCTCAAAAATCTCAATCAGGTCTTTAGAGCATCACAAGTTTTATCCTATTGTGCTGCCATTATTACTGATAGTGGTGTCAAGATATCACATGTTGTAACAGTAGTGTTATGACTTGGCAAAATGGCTAAGTCATTATTTATATTTCTTTTCTTTTTATTTTATTTTCTTTTATTACTAAGGTGAAGCACAGGAATTATCACATGACTAGTCACAGAGTCACAAAAGGTGTGACAGCAGTCACAGAATGGTCACATCACAATGAAGTCACAGTCACAGGATGTGACAAAGGGATCACCTGATAGACATGAGGACTGTGGGAGACAAGGTACATAGCCACAATAGTAATTATATATATAGTGTAGCAAATCTAATGAGAACTCTATTAAGTTCTCCTTGTCAAATGCTGATAAAGGAGCAGTTGGCTTTATTCTGGCTCAAGAGTTAGCTATTCTGACATTAGAACTGGATTCTATCACTTCTAGGCACTGTTCACCTTGAACCTTGCCTATTTTTACTCTTATTACTGATCGACCCTTGACTGACAGTCATCATGATCGTTAGTCATTTCCATATATAGCCGGGCCCTTGGCTTAAGGGGACTTGTCAATCAGTTAGGGATTGACAGTGGAAAAGTGATACTAAACTCGGGTATCATTTCTAAGACCTGACCTTACAAATGAGCAGTGTTTAGTAGACTACTTGTACCCTTCTTAGTATAAACCTTGTGCTGCACTCCATTGTGAGTTGGTACATGCAGAGGAGTGACGGTTACTTCTAAAAGGCCATCTAGATTAGGGATCTTCTCTGTGAGGTGATAGTCTAACCATAGTATTAGGGCAGTAGTCAGTAGGGCAGTAGGTGTCTGGTTAGGTGAAGATCTTGTGCCCCAACAGATGTAACTCTAGCTAGATCAAATCATTAAATCCATACCTTCTTCTGGAGATGTAGCACTATATCTCTAGAACAATATAACTCTATCCTAAGCAGCATGCTCAAACAGAAACAATTCCTTACCAGACTGAGGGAAAAGCTTGAAGGAAGGAAGGGGAAGCTATGTTTTAGCTATAAGAAGTTTGGGCACCTGGCCCAAAACTACAGGAATGTAGAAAGGGAAGAAGAGAGGAAAGCTATTCCCCAAAATAAGTTTGAAGTGTTGAGTAGTTGGGTGATGCAATGTGGGGTAGAGGAGAGAGTGGCACGTATGGCAAGGCCACAAAAGGCACAGCAGGAAAAGAGGCTGGCACACTCTCTACAGAGAAAGGCATAGGAGTACAGTGGCACATGGGGTATACCTCCAAAAAACACAGCATTGGAGGAAAGAGGATGGAAAACCAAAGAGGTGATAGTAATGTTTGTGGAATATGGGGGGTATAAATATAAAGGCACCAGGACAGAGGAAAATTGAGGACAAGGATTTATCTCTGGAAAGCAGCTGAGGAATCTATGGTATAGAAGGTGTTTGGAAGCATGGAAACGGAGAAAAGATAGAGGAGGATATAAAGTTAAGTATGTCAAGTGTGGAAGGAATAACACAATTAAAGGGAGGAAATTGGAAAAGAGGAAGATTTTGTGCCCTGAATGTAGGACAGGGGAAAAAAAGCCATGGTGGAACTAGGGAGTAGTGGCACGGCCTACAATGGCAAAAGCACAGCAAAGCAGCATGTGGATAAGAGTTCCAAAAAGCGCAACAAGAGAGGGGGATGGCAAAAGAGAAATGAGGAGGACATTTAAGATGTTAAGAGAGATATGGCTAAGCATTGGACTGGAGAAGATAGACACCCACAAAGGCATAATAGTAAAGGCGCTCCTAGACAGTAGTGCAACAGGAATGTTTATGGATAGAAAAACAGCAGCAAAACATGGGTTTAAGTTGCAAAAGTTGGATAGACCAGTGGCAGTAAGAAATATTGATGGCACAAATAATAGTGTAGGAGCAATTACACATTGGGTAGAAGTAAATGTGTACTATAAAGGCCATGTAGAAAGGATGAAGATAGATATATGTGATTTGGGAAAGACAGAAGTAATCTTGGGAATGCCTTGGCTACAAGCTCATAACCCAGAAATTAACTAGGAAACGGGGGAAGTCAAAATGACGAGATGCCCACCATTGTGTGAAGGAAAGGAAAGAGAGTGGTAACCCTAAAAGAAGAGAAAATTGTTAGATGGGCAGTAGATGATAAATGTTAGGGCGACTGGGCACAAGACTCCAGGAGAATCCTCAGTTAATATTACAGTTAGTATTTATGATACAACTCACCTCCAGAAGAATCCTCAGAGAATAGGATGAGGCTCCTGGAGAGATACTCTACATTATATACATCCCTTAGTGTCAGGGTTAGCAGGGTCGGAGCTAAACTAGTGTATTTAAGTGTTCACTAGTAAACAGGCTAAGGTAGCTCTGGAGTGTTGTCATGCCGTTCAGGGGTAGAAATAAAGGTGTCCCCTTACATTTACCTCCCCTTCCAGATTGCTACGTCTCGGAGCAATAGACTTGGAATGAAAAATGTTATTGAACTCCGCGCATCGGACATGTCTTGGAGCTCTGGGGTGTTTGCAATGGAACTCCGCTGTGAGTTCTGGTACAGAAACTTCAGAAGCGGACTTCTAGGAATTGTGTTCGTGGCCATATCCCTTCCACTTAATGAGGTACTGGAATCTTCTCTGGTGCCAACGACTGTCGAGTATTTCCTCTACTTCCTACTCTGGTTCTCCGTCGATGACTACAGGTAGTGGGTGGTCCTCTGTCTTACGTCCTGTAATCGGGTCGTCTAGGGCTGGAGTAAGCTTCACTACGTTGAACACTGGATGGAGTTGCTTCATCCCATGTGGCAGTCTCAGGTGATAGGCCATAGGTCCGATTTGCCATTCTATTACGAAGGGGCCGAGTCGTCGATGAGAGAGTTTCTGCGAAGGGCATATAGTCCGGATGTCCAATACGTCGAGGAAGACTTTGTCGCCAGGTTTGAACACTGGAGCCAGAGTTCTTCATCGGTCGTAATACCTCTTCATGTTGTCCTGTGCTTTGTGGATTGCGGATTTAGCTTCGTCGATTGCTGCCCTTATCCTCTCCGTGAACTCGTTGACCGTCTCTAAGTCAGAGTGGTTCTGTCGGGGTTCAAAGCCCATGCGAGGAATGCATCTGGTGTCAAGTAGGAACGGAGGCTGCTGGATAGCAGAGTGGATATGGTTGTTGTGCTGGAACTCCGCTATGGGTAAGAGGTCATACCAATTGTCTTGCCGCTCATTTACAAATAGCTGGAGGTACTGGTCCAACTCCTGGTTGACGTGCTCCGTCTGCCTGTCGGTTTGAGGGTGCCAAGCTGTAGAAGACGCCAACTTTATTCCTAGGAGTCGGTAAAGCTCTTTGGTGAAATGAGCGATGAACTGAGGTCCGCGGTCCGAGACTACATGCTTCGGGAGACCGTGGAGTTTCCAGACTTGATGTAAGAAAAGCCGGGCTACTCCTTCCACTGTCACCGTCATGTGTGTTGGAATAAAGTGTGCCCGTTTCGACACTGAGTCTACCACTGTCATTACTGCATTGTATCTGGAGGAGAGGGGGAGTTCCACTACAAAATCCACACTAAGCGTATCCCATCGCGAGTCCGGGATCTGGAGAGGGTGCAGTTCGCCTACTGGAGCCTGCCTTATTGGTTTCGTTCTGAGGCAAAGGTCACAGGTGCTGACATATTGCCCGATATACCTAGACATTTGAGGTCACCAGTAGTTCCTGGATACCAACTCTAACGTTTTCCAGCGTCCGGGATGCCCAGCAACCTTTGTATCGTGACACAGCGAGACTATCTGCCTCCGTAAGTCCAAATTCCAGGGGACGTAGATCTTGCCTCTAAACTGGAGTACTCCGTCATCTTCCGACCATTCCGTGGAACAAACCATCTTACTTGATGTTTGTCAGAGTTCTCTCACTGCCTTTGCTACTGGCTCTTCCTGGTCGCCCTTCTGGTTCCCTTGGTGGATTTCTCTAAGCATGTCTCACTCTGGTCCTTTCAGGTGAAGTCCTTCAAGGGCTTGGACCGCTATGAGCTCCGGTCGTAGAAGGACTACGTCTTCGTTGTCGGAGGTTCCTTTGCCATAGTCCAGTCTCCATGATAGAGTGTTTGGCTTTCCTATGGAGCGTCCTGGGCGATGAACCAACTTGAAGTCAAAGTGAGCCAAGTACAGAGACCAACGGGCTTGGCGACGGTTGAGTTTCTTAGCCATTATGAAGTATTCCAGGTTCTTGTGGTCTGTCTAGATTTCTACCAGGTGTCGAGCTCCTTCTAAAAAGTGCCTCTATTCTTCCAGCGCATGGATAATAGCGAGCATCTCCTTGTCATGGATCTCGTAGTTCCATTCAACCGGAGACAGGGATTTGCTGTAGAAAGCTACTGGGTGCCACTTGTCTTCTCCAGGTAGCTGTTGAGAGAGGACGGCTCTAGAGGCAAAGTCTGAACTATCGGCCTCAATATGGAAGGACTCTGAGTCCTGGGGTGACACTAGGATCGGAGCAGTGGTCACCGCCATCTTGAGACGTTTGAAGGCTTCCTGTTCCTTAGTACCCCAGTTCCAGGCCTGATCGGAGCAAGTGAGGTTGAAGAGGGGTCGAGCTATGGTCGAGAAGTCTTGGATGAAGTGACGATAGAAGTTAACAAAGCCTACGAAGGCCTGCACATCAGTCCAGTTCTCCGGGATAGGCCACTTGTGGACTCCAGTGACTTTAATAGGATCTATTGCGACCTTGTTCTCCGAAATGACCAGTCCGAGGTATTTAATCTGCTTCTGGTGGAACTCACACTTCTCCGGATGGAGGAATAATTTGTGTTCCGCCAGTATCTCTAAAACTCTCCGGACCACTTGTTCGTGCTTCTCTTCTGTCCTCATAAAGATCAAGATGTCGTCCAAGTACACTACAACAATCCCTTCTGCTATGACAGTCCTGAAGATGTCATTCATCATAGTCTGAAAGGTAGCAGGGCTGTTGGTCATTCTGAAGAACATTACGAGGGGTTCAAAGAGGTCTTGGTTGGTGCGGAAGGCTGCCTTTCACTCATCTCCAGGCTTGATGCGTACATTATTGAAACCCCAGCGGACATCCAGTTTTGTGAAATACTGGGCTCCACGGAGTTAGGAGACGAGTTCGGAGATGAGAGAGAGAGGATATTTATTCTTGACAGTTATGGCATTCAGAGCACAGTAGTCTTGGACTAGACGGAGCAAACCATCTTTCTTCTTAATGAAGAACATGGGGGCTGCCATAGGGGATTTCGAAGGTCGGTGATGGGGGATCTAAGAGAATTAGATCTCGAGACAAGAGTGATAACAAATAGAAATAGCAAGTCTCCGAGATGTTTCACAGTTGTGCGCTAAACAAGTAGGCACTGGGGAGGTATTCAAATAGAAAAGGAGAGCTTTACAATGGGGGGGAAAAGGGTAAAAGATGACCCAAAAGAAACCAAAAGAACAATGATAGAGAATCGAAATTCCACTCGAGGTAGATCTCACTGTAATTGGATCTCTAAGACGCGCGTTCATCTCGCGTCGTGACACTGCTGTCCTTACCTAGTCTAGTAGCCTGGCTCGCCATCGATACAGCAGCACTACCTAGAACTCCCGTGACGTCGTGTGGGCTCTTCTTCAACTGACTATACAGTTGGAAGCCGACTCCAATGACACGTAGTGAGCTGTTAAACCCCTAGCGTAAGCAAATGCCCAAGTCCATTAGGGCTTGAATTCCCATCGAGGGAGAGTTGGGTGAAGTTTTTAAGAAAGGAAGCTAGACACTCAGAAGGGGCAGAAACTCAGTCACTCAACAATAGCTGTTAAGCTCTAGAGCAACAGAGAGGGATGATGGTGGGGGTATGATTCTTGATTCCTCTCCTGTGCCCTAGAGTATTTTATTATGATTACAAAGCAAAAAGACAACAAAGAAAGTGAGACAAAGAAAACCTCCAAATTCCCAATTCTAGTAAGGCCATAATAATGGTATGGCGCTCCTCCCAAACACCGACTAACCGCTCCTGAATATCCTGATCCTACTCCAGCGACTCTTCCTTGCACAATGGTCGGGCCTTGAGTGTCTCGATGATCCGTAGACAGAAACGGCAGTCTTGAGCCGTCTTGCTCTCACGCTCGTTGTCTTCATCTAATCCCCTTACTACTCCTCTTCTCAGCTTCCCAGTCCTTTCTTCTACTTCTATTATTCACTTCTCCTTCTTCTACCCTCTGGTTTCCTCCTACTTCCACTACGAGGCGACTTTGTGACGGCGCGACCTTCTTGATCCTGCTATAATTAGCCATCAGTGATGATGGCCCAACTCTGATCGTAACTGTTCCTTAAATAGCTGCTCCGACGGCCACGGCATAATGTCGCTCGACTCGCGTAGTCTTCCCTAAGCTTGTTTCCGTCCTCGAGAGCACTTCTAGAAGGGAGATCCGTTAGAAATCCAATACGGGAGCACCTGGGCAAGCGTCTATGAGGCGTATGTAGTGGTGGTCATAGCTGCTACTCTGCTACTCGAGCTGGATACTCAAGTCCACGACTAGGCGTCTAGGGGAACGCTTCTGGGGGGCTGAGCTCATTTCTTGAGCTGGTTATTTCTTTAATTAAGGTTCAGAATGTCACTTAATTGGCCTAAAAGTTTGTACGGCATAACATCAGATTCGTCCGGTGCAGAGGTTTTCTTTCAGGAAGGTATCCAACCCCGCTTGCTCCAATGGGGACAGGGGGTACATCTTCGACGACTTAGGCTCCACTCCAGGTATTAGCTTGATTGCGTGGTCCCATTTGTGGTGCTCTGGTAGAATGTCAAAGTCCTCCTTAGCGAACACGGATCAGAACTCCGCGACATAGGTGGGCAATGGAGTGGCGACAGCCTGTGCTTCCGTACTGCATCTAGCTCCTTCCACGAGACGTTGAGATGTTGTGGCCGTGGCTTGGAGGTCGACTTGGTCGGGCTCTGGGAGGAGATGTGTGAGGAACAATTGGTCTCCGAGCTCCCAACTCGGATGATGTGTTTGTGGAGACTCCTCTTCAGACTCTGATTCTTCTTGGAGCAAGGGTGTAGGTCCGTCACGACAAGATCAGAGAGCTCGGAGTTCAATCCTCTTCTGGCGAGTTTGTTCCCTCTGTAGGGCGCGTCCTCCTTCATACCGGAGGGGACAATAGGTCATCCCGACTTCTCCTTTTTCCCAGTCGATCTTGGGGTTGTGGTCCTTGAGCCAGTCATAGCCTAGGATCAGACTCTGTTTCCCAAGTCCGGAGATGGCCAGGAGTATCCTCTTGGAGTGAGTCTTGTAGCGGAGAACTATGTCCACAACCTCGGAGATTTGTCCTGCTTTATTAGGGGAACCGTCAACATTGAAGACTGGGATGTTATGCGAGAGAGTCCAGGTGTTCATCCCTTCTGAATGGACAAAATCCCTGTTGATGAGGCTTTCGGTTGCTCCGGAGTCCAGGAGGGCTTCGACAGAGTGGAGTTTGCTCGTGTCCATGGTTCTGATTTCCACTGGCAAGAGTAGGGAGGTCCCTCAAGCGTCTAGAGCACTGATCAAAAAGAGTTTAGGTGGTCTCCTCTCCTACTTGGGTTTGCAGAGTGGAGCCAAGATGAGGGGAACAAGGGGCAGTGCATCTACTAGTTCACTATCAATTGTATTGGGGTCCTCTATAGTCAATACAGTGAACTTATTTGTTGGTGACCGGGGTACACTTATTGCCAGCTGCGCTATGCAAAATTCTCTTCCTCTGGGGGACAAGACTCTTCTATTGGAACTGCATCTTTCAACGCCAATAATTCTTCGATCAACTTCTCCCGCTGCTCCATGGTGAGCTGGTGGACGTCCAGGCGATGGGGACAATCTCGGACTATGTGGTTTGCATCTCTGCACTGGTAGCATCCTCTCGGAGACAAGAACCTTGCTTTTCTAGCGATGTTCACGTCCATGGGGACCCCCATAGATAGAGTGGTCGGGGGAGGCTTCGGAGTGACCAGAGGGGGTGGAGTGAGAGATAACCTTGCCACGGACAATAGTGGGGATCGGGCAGAGACGGTTTTGAGTACTGCGGAAGGGGTGGAGTGTGACACGGACTGGAAGGCTTCATTTGCAAGACGCACTTGGTCGATCCTCTGTGCTGCTTTGTACCACGCATCGGGGTTGGTGTCGGCTGGCTGTCCGTAAGGCATGGTGGCGATCTGGCTTTGTATGCCTACTCTGAGACCTCGTCGAAATTTCACCACCAATTTCCAGGGGTCCATATAACCTGCATGGGAGACTAGGGCTTGGAAGCTGTCTAAATAGTCATCCACCATCCAATTTCCTTGGTGGTAGGAAGTCTCTTCCAAGGTGTTGATTGCGTCTGCTTCCATGTTTGCAGAGAAAAAATGCAGCTGGAATTGTTGTTTAAATTCTCCCCAGGTTTGGATGGGGAAAATGCCAGTGTCTGCTTCCTGACAAAATACGTTTTCAGACCACTTGGTGGTATGACCTCCCTTGAAGAATGTGAGGGCCTAGAGAATCCTTTCCTGTTCGTCTTGGAACTGCTCCAGGGCTAGGCGTATATAGAGGGAGCAAGAGTTCAGGAATATATGACTATTGTGACGTTCTCCGTTGAAGTCCAGAGGGTAGGAGAGCTTGGGGCATGTTCGTCGCGTTGGCAAAGCGGGAGACGGAGACACCAGAGGGGATGGTATGGGTGGGGGAGGTGTGTTCGGTGCGACTGGAAGAGGGAGAGGGGGGTTAGCTACTAACTGTGTGAGCTGCTGTAACTATGCAGTTAGGGCTGCCAAGGTGGAGTTAATGTTACTTTCGGAGACATGTTGTCTCTCTGTGAGCTCCTGCAGATGGTGTTGCAGGTATCCTAAGGCATTGGCTATACCTTGAGGGATGTCTGAGGGCAACGACATCTGAAGAGCAGAATTTTTGGAGGGTTGGGTATGGCAGGGGAGGGCAACCTATTGGGTGGCTGTCTACTGGGATAGTCCAAGGCTTCGCTTTAAGATCCTATTCTGCTGTCAGGGCGACTGGGCACAAGACTCTAGGAGAATCCTCAGTTAATATTACAGTTAGTGTTTATGATACAACTCACCTCTAGGAGAATCCTCAGAGAATAGGATGAGGCTCCTAGAGGGATACTCTACATTATATACATCCCTTAGTGTCAGGGTTAGTAGGGTCGAAGCTAAACTAGTGTGTTTAAGTGTTCACTAGTAAACAGGCTAAGGTAGCTCTGGAGTGTTGTCATGCCGTTCAGGGGTGGAAATGAAGGTGTCCCCTTACAATAAAGAAGATTAGGGAAGAGAAAAGGAAGTAGAAGCGGACCACAGGAAAATTGAGGAAATGGTTCCAAAAAAATTCCTGAAGTGGAGGAAGGTGTTTGGAAAGATGGAGTTAGAAAGGATGCCTACAAGGAAAATTTGAGATCATGCCATAGACCTTAAAGAGACATTCAAACCATAAAAAGAAAGAATTTATCCTCTCTCCAAGGATGAGAGAGAAGAAGTTCAGAAATTTGTGGAAGACCAACTAAGGAAAGGGTATATCAGACTATCAAAATCCCCTCAAACATCACCAGTATTCTTTGTAGGAAAGAAAGATGGAAGTAAGAGGATGGTGATAGATGACTGTAACCTGAACGACCAGATAGTAAAAAACAATTATCCACTCCCCTTAATCACAGACCTAATAGACAATATGGAAAACAAGAAAATATTTACTAAGGTGGATCTAAGGTGGGGTTTCAACAATGTGAGGATCAAGGAAGGAGATGAGTGGAAGGAAGCATTTACAATGCATGTGGGCTCCTTTGAACTAATAGTCATGTTTTTTGGAATAACAAACTCGCTAGCTATATTTCAGGCAATAATGAATGAAATCCTAAGGGACTTGATAAACAAAGAAAAAGTCGTGGCATTTGTAGACAATGTATTAGTAGGGATAGAGACAGAAGAAGGGCATGACAAAATTGTGGAAGAGATATTGAGGAGGTTAGAAGAAAATAACCTATATGTCAAGCTAGAGAAATATGTGTGGAAAGTAAGGAAGATTGGATTTCTAGGGATGATCATAGAGCCCAATAGGGTAGAAATGGAGAAGGAGAAGGTAGATGGGATACTTAGTTGGCCAGAACCAAAGAATTGTGGGAAGAATAACAAGTTCAGAGGGGAAAGTGGTCTTAGAGTTTAGTGGTTGAGGGTAAAAGGATTTATATTTTTTTGTATTGTGTCACATTTTGTCTACTTAATTACCTAAGTAATTAATTGTTAATAAAAGAAATAAACAAATAATGAAGATAAGAAAAAGAAAAGAAAAGGAATAGAAAAGAACTGATGAGACATACATTACATTGTCATTGTCATTGTGCAGGCAGCCCAAAGGCTGTCCCCACAGAATGTAAAAGATGTCAAAAAGTTTTTAGGCCTTGCAAATTATTACAGAAGGTTCATTAAAAATTTCGCTCAAGTAGCTAGGCCAATGAATATGCTAACAAGAAAGGATATAAAGTAGCAGTGGGAGTAGGAGCAACAAAAGGCATTTGACAAACTAAAAAGGATCTTCACAACAAGACTAGTATTAGCAGCCCTAGACTTAGACAAAAAATTCAGGGTAGAAGCAGATGCTTCAAACTATGCTACTGAAGAAGTGTTATCAATAAAATGCTCTGACAAATTGTGGAGACTAGTTGCTTTCATTTCAAAATCTCTAAGTGACACAGAATGGAACTGTTAGCATCTAAAGTCCGATGACCAGAATTAAGCCAACTGTCTCTTTGTTCAGAGTTTGACAAAGAGAACTTGATGGAGTTCTCGCTTAATTGTCTACTACTTATACAGTTTACTACTGTGACTATGTACTTACTCTCCCATGGTCCTCATGTTACTCTAGTCATGTGATACACTGTGACTGTGACTGTGACATGACCATCTGTGACCATCCATCACACCAATTGTGACATTGTGACAAAGTCATGTGATACTTTCCTGTACTCTATCTTGTAGTTATAAGTCCAATAAGAAAAGAAAAGAAAAGAAAAAGAAATATAAATAATGACTTAGCCATTTCGCCAAGTCATGACAGGAACTATGAGATATATGATAAGGAGATGTAAGCTGTAGTTAGGTGTTTGGAGGCATAGAGGCACTTCTTGGAAGGAATAACAACTAAATTTGAGATATAGACAGATCACAAGAATCTCAAATACTTTATGAAAGCACAGAAATTAAACCATAGATAAGCAAGATGGGCTCTATACCTATCTAGATTTGACTTCACGCTAAAGCATATTCCAGGAAGTAGAATAGGAAAAGCAGATAGTCTCAGTAGAAGACTAGACTAGGAAGTGGGAGTAGAGAGAGACAATGAAGACCAGACATTGATAAAGCCTGAGTGGCTAGAAGCAAGGAGAATAGAAACAGTAGAAATCATTGTAAAAGGAGTGGACCTACTAAAGAAGATCAAACAGTCCAAAGTAAAGGACAATAAAGTAATAAAAGCAGTGGAAGAAATGAAGTGGGCAGGAGTGAAAATGCTAAGGAATAAAGAGTAGAGAGAAGTTGACAGCATAATGTACAAAGAGGAAAAAGTATATGTACCCAGAGATAATAAGCTTAGAACAGAAATTGTTAGGCTACATCATGATATGCCTATAGGAGGACATAGAGGACAATGGAAAACAGTGGAGCTGATCACTCAGAACTTCTGGTGGCTAGGAGTCACTAAGGAGGTAAAAAGATATGTGGAGGGATGCGATGCCTGCCAACGTAACAAGAATCGCACAGAACAGCCAGTAGGAAAATTAATGCCAAATTCAATTCCAGAAAAACCTTGGACATATATATCAGCAGATTTTATTACCAAACTGCCCCTAGCCCAGGAATATGATTCGATCCTAGTAGTAGTCGACAGACTAACAAAAATGGCCTACTTTATTCCGACTACAGAAAAGACAATGGCAGAGGGATTGGCTAGGCTATTTAGAAACAATGTGTGGAAACTACATGGTCTGCCTAAAAGTATCATATCAGACAGGGGACCACAGTTTGCAGCAGGGTTAATGTGAGAGCTGAATAGGATACTGGGGATTGAAAGTAAAATGTCAATGGCATTCCACCCTCAAATAGATGGACAAACAGAGAGGGTCAACCAAGAGCTAGAACAGTACTTAAGAATGTTTATTAACCATAGGCAAGAACAGTGGCCAGGCTGGTTAAGAACAGCAGAGTTCACATATAACAATAAAGTGCACTTAAGTACTAAAACATCGCCTTTCAAAGCAAATTATGGACAAGATCCTAGGATAGGGTTTGAAATAAGAAAGAAGGGGAAATATGAGGGAGCAGAGAAATTTGTTGCAAAAATGAAGGAAATCCAGGAGGAAGCAAAAGCAGCACTAAGGAAAGCATAGGGGGAAATGAAAAAGTATGCAGATAAGAAGAGAGCGGAAGTCAATGAGTATAAAGTAGGAAACTTAGTGATGCTGAGTACTAAGGATCTGAAATATCAAATGGTTGGGAGAAGGACAAAGAAGTTGATAGAAAGTGTCACAAACTTCATTCAGTCATATCTCCACCAAATCTTCAACGATTCCCACGGTCTCAAGACCAGCTTAAAGCCCTTAAAAAGAGCTTTCTATTGATGCCAGTCACGTCTCAAGGCAATCAATAATGGCTGAGATATTAAGCAGATCAACTGGTAACTACCATGTTACCGTTTATTAAATCACTAATATCTCGGAAACCACCATGATCGATGCTTTGGTTCTAGGCTCAGCAGAAGCCTTCTTCATAATGCTCAGAATGAGCCTAAAACGACCTCAAGGCAATTAATATTAGTGGAGATATGAAGACCTCAATGTTTGCACATGGACTTCATTAATTACCCATAGATAGTCATCTGTTCTTTTCTTAGAACAAAGGACAGCCTCCATATGGT
>Ga0157360_1000380_pt1 | contig 17037 bp, 15 predicted proteins | sample AttlaeALBM1_FD_111483 | JGI IMG/M metagenome (GOLD analysis project Ga0157360, IMG submission 111483) | Fungus gardens microbial communities from leaf cutter ant in Ribeirão Preto, State of São Paulo, Brazil - Atta laevigata ALBM1 | ecosystem: Host-associated > Fungi > Mycelium > Unclassified ... | reverse complement strand
TGGCGTTAGCAAGGCGAGAAATAAACCTACCACCGCCATGGAGTAACGTACGATAAATCCAAAACTGACATCTGGCATTGAGGTGATATCCAGATGCCCATTTTTCGCTGCATTATGGCCGAGTTGCTGTACAGCCAACGATTTGCGCTGGGGTCGCAAGGCATTGCCATTACCGATTTCTTTACCCGGCTGAATAAATCGTGAATCCATGGACCTGTTCCTCGAAAAAGTCGGTTTAATGGCGGCTGGCGTTATTTAACGATGCCAGTAATGACGTCAGGTCATCTTCAGTAAAAGCGCCATAACTGAACGAAACCAATGCTCTAAGCGGTAGGTATTTACCCATCGCTTCCAACATGTCATCCCCCGTTTCTCCTCCGACCATGAGTGCCAGTTTCGGACGCGCTTTAATTGCCTTGGCAAGTGACCGCTGAACTACATCGAGTAAAGAAGGAACTTTCGCAAGATCACCGATGAGCGTATTGCGATGTATCGGGACCACTAACGTATCCCCTTCAACCTCAAGTGTTTTTTCCAATCGAATATCCCGCGAAGATGCGCCTATTCGAATCACGAATTTCCCGTCAGGCACTCGCCAGTCATTCAGATCGGGATGGAAATAGGCGAAATCCCTGCGCGTCAGTTTAATTTCTACCGTTGTGGTTTCACCCGGAGCAAGCGCTACCTTGTCGAATCCGCGAAGTTGCTTCTCGGGGATATTGATCTCGCCGCTATGATCGGATAGATACACCTGTACGATCTCTTTACCAAAGCGCTGCCCTATATTAGTGATATCCACCTCGACAATGAGTGTCTCGTGTTTGCTCAGGGTAGTGTGAGACATCCTCAGCAGGTCGTAGCGGAATTGGGTATATGAAAGCCCATACCCAAACGGAAAGAGGGGAGCTACATGGTGTGTATCGTAATGCCGGTATCCAATGAGCAGATTTTCACCGTAGTTTACGACATCGGTATTATTTGGTTGATCTAATGAAGGAAATTCATCATAAGCAGGTGTATCCGAAAGGTTTATCGGGTAGGTTTCGGCGAGTTTTCCACTTGGGGTTTCGTGGCCAAACAGGATGGCATGCAGGGCGCCGCCTATAGCTTGCCCGCCCAAATGCCCTGTGATCACTGCATTCGCCTGCTTTAGCCAGGGCATATCGATAGGTGCACCATTTGCCAGTACTACGACGAGTGCAGACTTGGTGCGTGCCAATGCCTCCATGAGTAGCAATTGGTTTTGCGGAATATGTAGATGATCCCGGTCATAGCCTTCCGATTCGTAATGATCGGGTAAGCCCAGGAAGACAAGCGTCACCGGATGCTTGCCGGCCAGTTTGACGGCTTCTCTGATCAATTCTTCGTCAGGGGTATCCTCTTGAGCCTTGAAGCCTCTGGCGAAGGTATAGGCCTGCCCGCTTTTTTCCAGAGCATTAATAAAGGATTCTACCTGGGTAGGATTTACATGAGAGCTCCCGCCACCCTGAAAACGTGGATGTTGAGCAAAATCACCTATAACAGCAATGCTGTTCTGAGGCGAAAGAGGCAGTACATTGGCCTCATTTTTGAGTAATACAATGCTTTCAGTAGCCAGTGTTCTCGCCAAAGCATGGTGCTCTTCGTAGGAGACTTTTATTGGTTCGATCCCTTGGCGAGTTTTCTCATAGAGCGCCAATAAGCGATCAACGGCCTGATCCAGTACCGCCTCCGTCAGCGTGCCTTCTTTCACAGCCTCAATAATAAGTTGATCGCGCGTATTCCCCCCCGGCATTTCGAGATCCAGCCCGGCAGACAAGGCATTAACGCGCTCATTAATGGCGCCCCAATCAGACATAACCACACCCTCAAAACCCCAGCGGTGGCGAAGTATGTCAGTAAGCAGCCATGTATTTTCACTGGTATAGGTACCGTTGAGTTTGTTGTAGGAACACATGACTGTCCAGGGATGTGCCTTTTTGACAACATGCTCGAATGCCGCAAGATAGATTTCATGGAGCGTTCGCGGTTCAATCAGTGCGTCAACTGACATGCGACGATGTTCCTGATTATTGGCAGCAAAGTGCTTTAGCGACGTCCCAATGTGAAGTGATTGCATACCGATGACGTAGGCACTTGCCAGCTCACCGGCCAGTAAAGGATCTTCAGACAGGTATTCGAAATTTCGTCCCCCCAACGGTGAGCGTTTCATATTGATACCCGGACCCAGCACGATAGCCAACTCAGTGGATCGTGCTTCACGCGCAAGCGCTTCCCCCAGTTGTTCCATTAGGGAACGATCCCAGCTACAGGCCAACGCCGATGCGGTTGGAAAACATGTCGCGGGGTTACTTTCACTGATGCCAAGATGATCCACTTCTTTAGGTTGTTGACGTAACCCGTGTGGGCCATCAGCCATCATGTAAGATTCAATAGATAAACGCCCAATCGATTTGGTACGCCAGAAATCCAGACCAGAACATAGTTGTGCTTTTTCTTCCAATGTCATGTTATGACGTAATTTACGAGTATCCATTCTGGTATTCCCGATAATGATAAAGTCTGTATACAAAAAATTCTGATATCTAAAGAATAAATAAGTAAATTGGATCATTATCCATATGATTTATTAAATCCAATAAACTTTAGTTGAGTGGTTTTAGGTTAGCGACAAAGAGGGTTAAAATATAGTAAACTTTATAAAATAAGGAATGGAGAATCAGGTATCAATACCAGGTGTTGAACTCATGATTCACACCAGAATGATAATATTGTTAACCGAAACAAAAGAAGTTATCTTTATACCGCCATTTAACCTATTGATCTATCGTGTTTTGTTGCGTTTTTATGGAGTGGGGGAGTCAAAGTTATGGTCATGGATATAACCGTACGAATATAACAAAATCCACAGCTAATAATCTCTGTTAACCTGAGATCGTAAATGACTTTTCAAGCATGTAGTTATTATTCATAATTATACTTAATACTTAGAGGCTGCAAGAATAATTAAGAAATAATTTAGTTGATCAATGTAAATTTTTACAAGGCAGTGAGATTTTTTGAGGATGGAACGATGTTATCAATTTGTTATTCAAGTTTTTATAGGAAGCTTGCAGGATATCAATAGAAAATTTAGTCCCCCCCTATCTCCAGTGACTTTCCTCACCATTCCGTAACCGGCCAGATTAAGCTAATGACGAGAGTGAATGACAGGAAGTAATACACTTCATTTCCGAGCTTGAACTTTTGCATGAAAAAATGGCTGATATCGATTGTTCGAGCATTTAAAAGTTATTAAATATGTTATTCCAACCTACTGAAGCGAGCTATATGAAAATGAAGCCTTCGAAAGATTGGTCATTCAGTTATTTATTTTAGACTTCAGTCATTGAAGATATCACTGTTGAATAAAAAACAGGATAGTGATGGAGGCACCGATAGAGGGTAAAAAGGTCGTCGCACGGCGCGGGAAGCCGTCAAACGGAAAGGCTCATGTACACACTCATTTATCGTATCCCTCTACAATGGATGTAACGTATACAATGCTACCAGCTACACAGTCCACCCAATGAAAAGGGGATAAGCAACCAGATGGCCAGGATGAGGACGAAAGCGCTTAATAACAACCACCTGATCAAAGCATGCCTCTCTGTATTTTTATGTAATTAATAATTTTTTAAGCTATTACGATCAAATGATACTAAAGATACCTCGCAATTTTCGATTAAAATTATCGTAATGAAAGATTAAAAATTTCTTATGAAAAGATGAGCGTATCCTATCATTGCCAATGAAGGTGCGCTGGCTGTTGAAGATGACTGTCACGTCAGTTTGCAATGGATCTGTCACCTTGGAAGACAAATAACCTTTCCCGAGAGTGTGTCACATCCCGCCAAACTCCTTGTTTGAAAATTCTTTTTTACTGAATGATCTTTTTCTAAAATGGCATTTTACATGTGGTTACCTCTATAAAAACAAGGAAAGAGCGCATGGAAACTTCTATCTCAGCCGGGTTATGCAAACGTATCGGGCTTTGGCGTGCTGTGGCTCTCAATATGGTGCAAATGTGTGGTGTCGGTCCTTTTATAACCATTCCTGCGATGGTGGCCATGTTCCATGGGCCTCAAGCTGTGATGGGCTGGGTAGCGGGGGCTTTACTAGCCCTGTGTGATGGACTGGTTTGGGCTGAATTGGGTGCGGCCATGCCTGGCGCGGGAGGGACTTATATTTACCTCCGTGAGGCCTTTCGTAATCGTACCGGTAATTGGATGCCTTTTTTATTCGTATGGACCGCTATTCTTTTCGTCCCCCTCATCATGTCAACGGGTGTTGTAGGATTCGTTCAATATTTATCGTTTTTTATTCCTGGTCTTTCACTGCCAGTACAGCTTGTCATAGGCATTGTCCTCATCCTTTTGTCATGGCTTCTCTTGTGGCATCGCGTAGAAACCATCAGTCGTTGGGTGGTAGGGTTATGGGGAGTGATGATTATTGCATTGCTTCTGGTTATCCTCGCTAGCTTTACCCACTTCAATCTGCATCACGTTATCGATTACCCTACCGGAGCCTTTGCGCTCAACCACGGTTCGTTCTGGTTTGCTTTTGTGGGTGCGCTGACCATCGGCGTCTATGATTACCTTGGTTACAACACGACGGCGTATATGGGAGAGGAAGTCGAAAACCCGGGGAAGGTTATCCCGTTGTCAATTACGCTCTCGATTATCGGTATCATGATTGTTTATTTACTGATGCAAGTCGGGATGCTTGGGGTGATTCCCTGGCAACGAATGATTGAGCCGGGAACGCTGGCCAATCAGGCACTGGCCTCGGCTGTTCTGATGGCCACTTGGGGTAAATGGGCCGCCCATATAGGTACCGCTCTGATTTTGTTGTTGGCCTTTACTTCTTTTACAGTAGGGATGTTGTCAGGCTCACGCATACCTTATGAAGCTGCCCGAGATGGCGTATTTTTCAAAAAATTTGCGACCTTGCATACAACCAGAGCCTTTCCCATCTATGGCGTGATTGTCATGGTAGCTATGACCATGCTGGGCTTTGTGTTGGGAGAACTGACCAACCTGACGGCGTTGATACAACTGTTAACGACCGTCATGATTATTGTTCAAAGCCTCGGACAAATTGCTGCGTTTATTGTACTTCGGCGGCGACGTCCTGAAATGAACAGGCCGTACCGTATGTGGTTGTATCCGTTGCCCTTGATCATTGCCTTGATCGGTTGGGTGGGAATTTACCTGATGTCTGATTCTGCTGCGCCGGGGCTTCACCCTATTGAGCTTTCTCTGGCTTGGGTGGCAATGGGGAGTATTATTTTCCTGATATGGGCGCGATGGCATCATCTGTGGCCTTTTGCAATTGATGAAAAGAGCAAATGACATGACGAACGCACAAGGGCTTGCCATCGATATTGGCGGGACAAAAATGGCAGTCGCCGTCTTTGATGAATCAGGCGGAATATTAGCCTTTAAGCGCGTGTTTATGGAGACGTTGGACAGGAATGACCCGGTCAGGCATATCATCAGTTTTTTACAGCGCTGGTGCGCCGAGAATCATTGGAATGAGGTGGTATCTGTTTTTGTAGCGGCACCCGGACACCCTGAGGATTCGGGAGAATTTTCGCCCAATAATCCTAACTGGAGTTTTCAGTGTATGCTGAAGGCGCTCTCTGAGGCATGGCCGGCAGCAACTGTAGCAGGAATAAATGATGTAAAGGCTGCCAGCTATGCAGAATATAAATCAGGCTATTGGCATGCAGAATCCCTGCTGCATTTCAATTTGGGAACGGGCTTTTCCGCAGGGGCAGTCATTGAAGGCCATCTGCTGCAAGGGGCACATAAAATGGCGATGGAGTTGGGGTATTTAGTGCCTTCGCTTTATCCTTTGCATGGAAAGCAGTCCAAAGGCGCGCGTTCTGGTATAGCACCGGTAGAAGAGTGTATTTCGGGAGCAGGTATGCGGACCCAACTCAATCGTAATGGTTTTCACCATGCTCAGGCCGCTGAGATACTCACTGCGCAGGAAGGTGACGCATTATGGTCGCTGCATAAGAGGTTCGTCGACGAATTCAGTCGTGTGGTCTGCAATACGGCTATTACACTCGATCCTGATGTGATGACTCTGGGTGGGGGATTGGCCCCATTTTGCCAGGCATTGTTACCGACGCTTCAAGCGCATATCGATGAATTTTTGCCATACCCGGTGGCTATTCATATTTCACAGATAGCAAATCATGGAGCGTTATTGGGGGCTATTGCTTTGGGATGGGAAGCTATGGCGGGGACTGAAGAACGCCTACCTGATTCATTGATTCAGAGCATCCTGAATATCAAGGCTTGATACAGTAGTCATACTGGCATGAAAACCGGGGCTGATTCAGTGACCGACAGTGAGTCACGTATTCCAGGCCCTGTGTTGACTCTTTCCTCCTGTAAAACGCTTTTCCCCAGACAAAAGAAAACCCCTTGCACTTCCAAGAGTACAAGGGGTTTAAATTATGGTACCGGACAGGGGACTCGAACCCCCACACCTTACGGCACTAGAACCTAAATCTAGCGTGTCTACCAATTCCACCAATCCGGCGCGGTGCGCATTATGCACGATACATTCTTGATATTCAATAGAAAGCACTAAATTTATTTGAGAATCGGCCGATAATACTATTGCTGCCCTTCGATGCGATTTTCGATAAGAGTAGTTTATTCACTCCCTTGATAGCCTTCGGAAATAAAATCCATACGGATTGCTGCGTATGATGAGGTATAGTATGACGCTCTATACGTGGCTGGAACGCCCGCTTTTTTCATTGCTACCCGGATACTGCCCACTTTGTTTGGGCATGCCCCAAAAACGGCTTCCCTGGTGTAGGCCATGTTGGCAGGCCCTCCCGCTGAATGAGGCTGCCTGTTTACTGTGTGCAGAGCCTATATCTTTCCGAACGGGCCGCAAGGCACGGAAGGGAGAGTCGGTGAGTCTCGGTTTACATGAGCTAGTACTTTGCCAGCAGTGCAAGGATACACCTCCCATGTTGCATTACTGTCTGGCACCTTATGTGTATAGAGGAGAAATCGCGCGACTCATGTGCCGTTATAAACAACACGGTGATTTACTCTCGGGGCGGCTACTTTTCGAACTTGTCTGGTCTCGGATTGCAGGAATGTCTTTATTTGAAGGTGATGAGCGTGTTGATGCATTGCTGGCCGTCCCCGCTGACCGTAAACGCACACGTACCAGAGGATTTGACCCTGTGGAAGTGTGGGCCAAACGGTTATCCAAACTGACAGGGCTTCCTTTGTTGGCAGCTTCTCGTAAAGAGAGGCTGGTCCCTCAAAAAACGTTGAACAGGCGTGAACGGCACATAAATATGAAAGACGTATTCGAATTGGAGCGGCGAGTACCTGAGCGTATATTAATCATGGATGATGTCGCCACCACAGGGGCGACATTGGAGAGCCTGGCAGCCACCTGCTTTGCACAGGGGGCCGAGTGGGTAGGTGCGCTGGCTTTTGCTCGAACACCCGCAAAAAGAGTAAATGGTTGCTAACGGTTTCCCTTGTGCAGTTTTCGACGATTACGTTTCAAGCGACGCTCTCTTGAAGGAAATAACCATACTTTACTGACGATAAACAGACTGATCAGTAGAATCAGGATGATCCCGATAATGTAGGGAAGCATACTGACCAACCACTGTAATGGAGCATCTGACGTGGCTGGCAGAAAAAGATGTTGCTGAAAATCCATGGTGCTCTGCTTTTTGGTAATCAATCGTGGGAATCGGCACGACGCCAACGCGGCATTTTACGCATATTTTGTCATGATACCGAATACTTTTGCCGTTATTGTTATAGTTTGTTGTTATTCCCATGTGTCTTGTGAATGACTTGACACGTCTAGTGTGCCGGATGTTCGATTTGTAATGACGCTCTGCATGCGGAATGCTGTAAGGAAAATATAGGAAGACTGATAGCGTAATGAACGCAATACTATTCTAAAACATTGTACACCGCATAAAAGAATGAACTTTTAATGAAGACAGGTTATACAACGCAAAATATATTATCAATGCCAATGAAGTGATGCTCATGATGGAAAGATCAGCCTGTATCAATGCGGTCGTGTTGTTTCTCGCGCTTATCGCCATTTTATATGTCTGGATGAGGTGGGCCCGTCGTTCTCAGCGTAAGTGGCCCAATCCAAGGCGTGAGGAAGAGAAAATCGATTTCGCCATGAAGGTCAAGCGCCCAACCTTTTATATTTTGGCTATTGCAGTATTGGTCGTTATCGGCGTTCAGCACTATGGATAAAGGGGCATCCGCCCTGAAGATAGATAGCCGGGATAAGCCATTGCTTCATGTCACCAGGTCGGGCCCTACATCCTGCCTTCTGTGTGTACTTGGCAGGCTGATTTCCAAGGCATACATTCAGCGACCAGTGGCGGAATACTTGCCATGGTTAATGGAACATCCTGCATGAGTCGTGCTGTTTTTATGAAATCAAACTGTAAAGAAAGTGCGTTGAAGCGCTTTGGAAAATATTCAACATGACAAACACTTTAACCCGTCACGATGCTTCTCCATTACCTTTTGCAACGCTGGATCCGGGTAGTATTGTGCGCGCTATTGAGTCAACGGCTTTTCGTGTCGAAGGCGAGCCATTTGCCCTGAACAGCTATGAAAATCGTGTCTATTCATTCAGGGATGAGGAAGGGCAGCGTTGGGTAGCCAAGTTTTATCGTCCCGGCCGCTGGAGTGATGAGGCCATTCTGGAAGAGCACCAACTCCTGATGCACTTGTATGAGCAGGGTGTCCCGGTTGGCAACGTTTGGCGAAATGCCGAGGGTAACAGCCTGTTCCATATTGAGGGGCAGCGGTTGGCCATTTTTCCGTATATTGTTGGGCGATCTCCCATGCTGGAGGACCCTGATGAGTTGTTCGCTTTAGGCCAATTGATAGGGCAGATGCATTCAGCTGCCGCCGCTATGGCTTTACCTCATCGCCCTGAGTTTGATCCGCTCCGACTCTGTAGAGAGAGCCGTGAAATAGTGCTGAACAGCGGGCGGTTCTCGTCTCAGAATCATGCCGATTACGATGTTGTCAGCAAGAAAATCATCAAGGCCATTGAGTCGCTGGCGCTTCCTCAGGTGAACCCTATTGTCACTCACAATGATTGTCACCCGGGGAATGTATTGGGGCACGAGCAATCTTATACGTTGGTTGATTTTGATGATTGCGGCTATGCTCCGGCAATTCAGGACCTTTGGATGTTTTTGAGCGATCCGAATGAACAGGGGTGGCGTCAGCAGTTGTCCGAGTTAATAGAAGGCTATGAAGAGTTCCACGAGTTCGATCGACGTGAAATTCAGTGGATCGAAGTACTTCGCACGGTGCGCCTCATGCGGCACAGTGCCTGGATTCTTGATCGATGGCCTGATCCGGCCTTCCCACAGGCATTTCCATGGGTGAACGACGAAGGTTACTGGCAAAGTCACATCCGTGAGTTGGAAGCCCAACGGTTGGTCATGTCGCCTCAACGTTGGATGGCATGAATAATATATACGTGAGGGCACACAGCCCTCTGTATTGGTTGCTCTGCTTTATTTTAGCAAGGTATGAGCAAGGAAAGTTCGGGCACAAGTCTATTATTTGGCTTATTTAATAGACAGGAATAGAGAGTGTTGCTATGAGAGCAATGCTTATCGGTGCATTTGAGTGTACACTTCGGCCATCGTTTATTTGTTTTTATTGATCAGGAAAGACTGGATTACTCCATGACCGATGCTTCATTAGAAAGTCATTACCGCGCGATTCTTGAGCAGTTGGGGGAAGACCCGACGCGTGAAGGATTGGTGGATACACCCAAGCGTGCTGCCAAGGCCATGCAATTTCTAACGCGTGGTTATCATCAGACCCTGGATGAAATTGTGAATGGGGCTGTCTTCAGCTCAACCAATGATGAGCTGGTGATTGTCAAGGATATCGAGCTGTATTCGCTTTGTGAGCATCATATGCTGCCTTTCATCGGTCGGTGCCATATTGGCTATCTGCCGGGGGGCAAGGTATTGGGACTCTCCAAGTTTGCTCGTATTGTGGACATGTATGCGCGACGCTTGCAGATCCAGGAAGAACTGACTCATCAGATCGCCGATGCGGTTCAACAAGTGACTGGAGCGTCTGGGGTAGGTGTCATCATTGAGGCTCGCCACATGTGCATGATGATGCGTGGTGTGGAAAAACAGAATTCCAGCATGAAAACGTCTGTGATGCTGGGCAGATTACGTGAAAGTGCCAATACCCGTCAGGAATTTCTTAACCTGTTGAAAAATTGAAGTGTTCTTGAATACAGGGTGGAATTTCAGTCGCTCGTGAAAGCAATACGCTTCGGAGCAATAAAAAACGGTGGTCCTGTCAAGTGCAGGCCACCGTTTTTAGTGGGCCAGCCATAAACGAAGCTGACCTTAGTGCCCAATATTAATGACGGAAGTGGCGCATACCCGTAAAGACCATGGCTATATTCGCCTCATCCGCGGCGGCAATGATTTCGTCATCACGAATAGAGCCGCCGGGCTGAATAATGGCCGTAATACCCGCTTCAGCCGCATTGTCGATACCATCACGGAAGGGGAAAAAGGCATCACTGGCCATGACGGAACCCGGTACTGCCAGGCCCGCTTTATCTGCCTTGATACCGGCGATACGCGCTGAGTTGACTCGACTCATTTGTCCTGCACCTACACCTATGGTTTGCTCTTTTTTCGCATACACAATCGCGTTGGACTTCACGAACTTGGCGACGCGCCAGGCAAACAGCATATCGTTGATCTCTTGCTCGGTAGGCGCTCGTTTGGTGACAATTTTCAAATCATCTTTGGTGATCATGCCGTTGTCACGGTTTTGTACCAATAGGCCGCCATTGACGCGTTTATAATCCCAGTAGGATGGACGTTGCGAATCCCATGTGCCAGATGCCAGCAGGCGGACATTTTTCTTCGCTGACACTGCTTGAACAGCGTCATCACTGATAGTGGGAGCAATAATGACTTCGACGAATTGGCGCTCTACAATGGCCGACGCCGTTTTGGCATCCAATTCGCGATTGAATGCAATGATTCCGCCAAACGCTGATTCAGGATCAGTGGCAAAGGCATGTTGGTAGGCTTCGAAGATCCCGCCATTCGCCTCTAACACCTCGGCAACACCACAGGGATTGGCATGTTTGACGATCACGCAGGCCGGTTGCGTAAAGGATTTCACACACTCCAATGCCGCATCCGTATCGGCCACGTTATTGTAGGAAAGCGCCTTGCCTTGCAATTGTTTTGCAGTGGAAACAGAACCTTCACCTGCCGTGGTATCTACATAAAAAGCGGCCTGCTGATGCGGGTTTTCGCCATAGCGCATGTCTTCCCGCTTGTTGAAACGCTCACCCCAGGTTCTGGGGAAGGGTGTCTGTTCCTTCTCAACCTTGCGCCCAAGGTAAGCAGCAATAGCACTATCGTAGGCAGCAGTATGTTCGAAAGCCTTGACCGCAAGATCAAATCGAGTGGTATCGTCGACGCCGCCTTCATGCCTATCGAGCGCTTCAATCACACGTGAATAATCATCGCTATCGACCACAATGGTGGTGTATGCGTGGTTTTTGGCACAGGAACGCACCATGGTCGGGCCGCCAATATCGATATTCTCGATAGCGTCTTCAAGCGTACACTTAGGGTTTGCTACTGTTTTTTCAAAGGGATAGAGGTTAACCACAACCATATCAATGGGTCCGATCCCATGAGCTTCCATGACACCATCATCCTGTCCGCGACGCCCCAAAATTCCCCCATGAATTTTAGGATGAAGCGTTTTGACTCGACCATCCATGATTTCAGGAAAACCGGTGTAGTCAGAGACCTCACGTACGCGAATACCTTCCTTGTTCAGCAGTGCGTAGGTACCGCCTGTAGAAAGAATTTCGACATCTCTTTCATCCAGAGCGCGGGCGAGCGCTACGATGCCGGTTTTATCTGAAACACTGATCAGCGCGCGACGAATGGGAGTGGTTGTCATCTTGATGCTAAATCCGAAGTGGGGGGTGAGTTTAATGGTTAGGCGTTAGGATGTTATAGAAGACCGTACTGCTTCAGTTTTTTTCTCAACGTGCCACGATTCAGCCCCAACATCTGCGCGGCTGTCGTCTGATTGCCTCTGACATATTTCATGACACTTTCAAGCAGGGGGGCTTCCACTTCACTCAATACCATTTGGTAGAGGTCAGTCACATTTTCCCCTTCAAGATGATTGAAATAGCGTGTCATCGTCAGTGCGACTGTTTCACGTAGCGTCAGGCATTCACAGCTCTCGGCTGAACTTACTGTATTGGCTAGTGAGGCATCATGTCGTGTGTCGTGGGATAGTGAAGAGTTATGTTGATTCATTATACGTGTATTCCGTCGAGCGCTGTATTGCCCGAAGTGTTGTCAAAAAACTGTTCCAGACAGGTAAGTTGATCACTACAGCTTTCAAGTGTATTGAAGTGCTTGCGTGCTTCCTGTCCGTCCTTCAAGGTCGCCAGATACCAGGCGATATGCTTACGTGCCACACGTACTCCCATGTATTCACCATAATGCTCATAAAGCGCATTCAAGTGTGTCTGCATGGTACGTTGACGTTCATGCAGGGTGGGAGGAGGGAGGTGTTTTCCATATGCCAGAAAATGTTGAATCTGAGCAAAAATCCACGGGTTGCCTTGAGCTGCGCGACCTATCATCAAACCATCTGCCCGTGTGTAGGCAAGGACTCGCGCTGCTTTTTCTGCCGAATCAATATCGCCATTGGCGATCACAGGAATGGATATAGACTCTTTGATGGCCCGTATGGTGTCATATTCAGCTTCCCCATTGAATTTTTGTTCACGGGTTCTGCCATGTACTGACATCGCCTGTATGCCTATTGATTCCGCCATCTGAGCAATACGTATGCCATTGCGTTGGTCATCGCTCCAACCGGTTCTTATCTTGAGCGTCACTGGGATATCAACTGCACTGACGACGGCCTCAAGAATTTTACCTACCAGAGGTTCATCCCTTAATAAAGCAGACCCTGCCGCCTTGTTACACACCTTTTTAGCGGGGCAACCCATGTTGATATCGATGATTTCAGCACCATGTTCGGCATTGGCTTTGGCTGCATCTGCCAATAGCTGGGCATCTCCCCCGGCGATTTGAACGATACGAGGGCCTGATTCACCACGATGATCCATTCGAAGACGTGACTTTGGCGTGTGCCACAACGTTCGGTCAGCGGTCAGCATCTCGGCAACGGCCATCCCTGCTCCGAGTTGGCGACAAAGGTGTCGGAAAGGACGATCGGTCACTCCCGCCATGGGAGCGAGAACGAGCCGATTATCGAAGCGGTGATGACCAATGCGTAAGGGAGAATCATTAAGTACGTGCATGGGCCCGATTTGTCAGACTAAAAGGAGGCTAATGATAGCCTCCTTGAGGTATGAGTTGAAGTCAAAAACACTTAATTGATCGAAAATTGTACAAACTCTAATGAGAAGAGCAGACTCTACGCACAAATTTACGTCTGTGGTGTATCGTGTTCATCATGGACGTTACGCTCGATGCCCGTTGATACGTACCCAGCCATCCAATATTTCGACATGATCAATGACAAGGCCCTGAGCCTGATACGCCTCTTCAAGTCCTTCCGCCTGATTGGCCAGAATGCCGGAGAGGGCAAATTGACCCCCGGAGGGAATATAGGACGCGAGCAGTGGCGCGAGTTCCACTAAGGGGCCCGCAAGAATATTGGCGACTACAATGTCATACTTCGTGTGGGTTGGGGCATGCGCCTGATCAGCCAGGGCTAGCGTTAATCGATCCTCACTGATGCCATTTCGCTCAGCGTTGTCACGGCTGGCCAGCAGGGCTTGAGGGTCGATATCGACACCATGTGCAACGCTTGCCCCGAGTTTGAGCGCTGCTATGGCCAGAATGCCTGAACCACATCCATAATCAAGAACGCGCTTGCTATCGAGGTGCCCGTCAACGGTCAGGGTATCCAGCCATTGCAGGCAAAGCGCTGTGGTGGGATGGGTGCCTGTACCGAAAGCGAGCCCTGGATCAAGCATCAGATTGACGGCTTCGGGGTCAGGCGCATCTGTCCAGCTGGGTACAATCCAGAGCTTTTGGCCCATTTTAAGTGGTTCGAAACCATCCATCCACTCGCGGCTCCAATCGCGATCCTGCAGTATTTCGTACTCGATTTCAGGGCATGGTGTTTCGGTTTCGATGGATGCCCATTCAGCACGAACACGTTCGAGCATGCTTTCTATGCCTTCCAGGTCATCGTACAACCCGGTCAGAATGGTTTCCGCCCATAAGGGAGTGGTGCCAATATCCGGTTCATACAAAGGACGATCTTCCGCATCTTCCAGTGTGATGGCTTGAGCACCTTGATCCAGAAGAAGTGATTCCAATAGTTCTGCCTGAGAAGGAGCAATACGCGCTTTGAGCTGTAGCCATGCCATGCCAGGGCTCTCCATATGAATGCAATAAGAGTTAAGTACGTGTGGGGTGAGCGAGTCCAGCTATCGACGTTATTCTTTGGCTCTCTTTCAGGAAAAGCTCATCAGGGATAGGCCGTCCGCACAGGAAAAGGAATGCGTGGCATTTATGGCATTTTCTAAAAGAAAAGGGACTCGAATGATCGAATCCCTTCTGGCCAATAGTACCGTTACTCATAAATAGGTCAGCTCCCGTCATGCCAATGGAATCACGAAAGCCTGCCTCGACCGAGTCTAAAAAACTCAGTTAAGCCCCAGTTTATGTTCGAGGTAGTGGATATTGACGCCTCCCTTGGAGAAGGCTTCATCGCGAACCAGATCCTGCTGAAGCTCGATATTGGTCTTGATACCTTCGACCAATAGCTCATCCAACGCATTACGCATACGCATAAGGGCGCTGTCACGATCTTCACCATGGGTGATCAACTTGCCAATAAGTGAATCGTAGTTCGGCGGAACGGTATAGCCTGTATAAAGGTGAGAATCCATACGTACGCCGATACCACCGGGTGCATGATAGAAGTCAATTTTACCGGGTGATGGCATGAAGGTACGTGCATCTTCCGCATTGATACGGCACTCGAAAGAGTGGCCGTTCAACTGAACGTCTTCCTGTGTAATGGACAAAGGCAGGCCGGAAGCAATACGCAACTGCTCCTTAACGATATCCACACCGGTGACCATTTCGGTAACAGGGTGTTCTACCTGTACACGAGTATTCATCTCGATAAAGAAATATTGGCCATTTTCGTACAGAAATTCGAATGTTCCTGCGCCACGATAGCCGATTTCAATACAGGCATCGACGCATGACTTCAATACAGCCGTACGTGATTCTTCATTCAGATGCGGTGCAGGTGCTTCTTCCAGTACTTTCTGGTGGCGACGCTGGAGGGAGCAGTCACGGTCATAAAGATGGACCGCATGGCCCTGACCATCAGCCAAGACCTGAACTTCCACGTGACGTGGGCGTTCAAGGAATTTTTCCATATAGACCACGCCGGAACCAAATGCTGCATTGGCTTCGGTTTTGGTAATGGCAACGGCATCATTGAGCTCTTTGGCTGAATGAACGACGCGCATGCCGCGTCCACCACCACCCGCTGCTGCCTTGATGATGACCGGATAGCCAATACGCTCGGCAATTGCCAGCTGGGTTTCTTCATCATCGGGCAGTGGGCCATCGGAACCGGGAACGGTCGGTACTCCGGCGTTCTTCATGGCTTCAATGGCAGAGACTTTGTCGCCCATCAGGCGGATAACGTCTGCAGTTGGTCCTACAAAGGTAAAGCCTGAGCGTTCCACCTGTTCAGCAAAGTCCGCATTTTCGGACAGGAAGCCGTAACCCGGGTGAATGGCTTGGGCATCGGTGACTTCTGCAGCAGAGATAAGCGCCGGAATGTTCAGGTAGGAAGCAGGCGAGGGCGCAGGGCCAATGCAGACAGCTTCATCCGCAAGGCGCACGTGAATCAGATCACGGTCTGCCTTGGAGTGAGCCGCTACGGTTTTGATACCCAGCTCTTTGCAGGCTCGAAGAATACGTAATGCTATTTCGCCGCGGTTGGCGATCAACACCTTTTGTAACATGAGGATTCTCGTTGGCAAAGTGAGAAGAAGAATTAACCGATAATAACCAGAGGCTGGTCATATTCGACCGGTTCACCGTCTTCCACCAGAATGGCTTCGATGACACCATCCTTGTCGGCTTCAATCTGGTTCATCATCTTCATCGCTTCAACGATGCAGACCGTATCACCTTTTTTCACGGTTTGACCGACTTCGGCAAACACTTTGGCGCCCGGTGCAGGTGCACGGTAGAAAGTACCTACCATGGGAGAAGTGACCTGATGGCCGGCAGGCGCATCGGGAGCCTTGGGTGCTTCTGCAGCTTCACCTGCAGCAGGGGTCGGTGCCTGAGGAGCGCCACCCGCGTAGTAGGTAGCGGGCGCCATGGGCGCTTGAACTGCCTGACCACTGGTAAAGTTACGACTGATACGGACAGACTCTTCGCCTTCCTGGATCTCGATTTCGCTAATGTTGGATTCTTCAAGAAGCTCAATCAGTTTTTTTACTTTGCGAATATCCATGGAATTCCTGTGAAGTAATGCCAATTAAAGAGGCTGGAAACATGAAAAAACGCTTTTCTACGGCTCCGTACCATCAGAAGAGGTGAAAAACGTAATCCAGCACATTGAAAAAAGACGGGCAGAAATAGAGCAGATGTTGATAACGGTTACGAAAAACGCTGTTAACCGGTAAAGAATCTAACAGGATACCAGCACGTTGCTGGACGTTTGCCTAAATTGCCACTGTTGGCGCAGTTTGCCGAAAAAAAAGACAGCTGTCCAGTATCAGGCAAGGTTAAATTGCGTATGAACAATGAAAGATCGAAGCATTATGTGTCTAAAAACGCGTTACTGATGCTAACTACCTTGCTGTACGTCTTTTTTTGCACGGGTTAACACCGAAAGTAATTGTTGGGACGAAGGTTCT
>Ga0157360_1000379_pt1 | contig 17047 bp, 14 predicted proteins | sample AttlaeALBM1_FD_111483 | JGI IMG/M metagenome (GOLD analysis project Ga0157360, IMG submission 111483) | Fungus gardens microbial communities from leaf cutter ant in Ribeirão Preto, State of São Paulo, Brazil - Atta laevigata ALBM1 | ecosystem: Host-associated > Fungi > Mycelium > Unclassified ... | reverse complement strand
TTGCGAGTCATCAGTCGCACCCTCTATCCTTGAAGCATACCTTTCCGAGCCCGTCATTAGAGGGGCGGCGGGGGTATTTCGAAGTGAACATTCAACGACTATTCGAACATCCAACGCTCAGGAGTTTTCAAATGTGGACTCAGAAAGAAATTCGCCTACAACCTCGCCCTCGTGGTTTTCACTTGATCACCAGCGAAATTGAGCGTGCGATTCCTGAAATAAATGCCATTAACGTAGGGTTATTGCAGGTATTCATTCAGCACACCTCAGCATCATTGACTATCAACGAAAATGCAGATCCAACAGTACGCGTTGATTTCGAAAGCTTTTTCAACCATGCCGTGCCTGAAGATGAGCCCTACTATCGACACACTTATGAAGGTAGTGACGACATGCCGGCACACCTGAAAAGCAGCATTCTAGGTGCCAGCGTGCAGATACCGATCACGCGTGGCCGGCTCAACCTCGGTACCTGGCAGGGTATTTACCTGTGTGAACACCGTAAGCATGGCGGAAGTCGTCGTGTCGTCATTACCGCGGCGGGTGAGTAACGAAAAGGGATAGGTCAAAAGGCGGTTGCCCTCAATGGATGACTACCAGCCCAGGGCTTCCTTGACGAAGGGGATCGTCAATCGACGATGTGCAGAAAGCGAGGCCTGGTCCAACCTGTCAAGGGCATGGAAAAGCGCATTCAACGAACGCGGGCAACGGTGCAGAATATAGCGAAGGACGTTATCAGGGAGTTCCATACCGCGTTGGCTGGCACGCAATTGGAGCGCGTGTGCTCGCTGTTCGTCCGTCATGCCATGAAGATGGAAGATGGCCCCCCACCCAAGACGAGAGGCCAGATCAGGCAATTGAACCCCTAATTGCCGGGGTGAAGCACCGGCGGAGATCACCATTCGTTTACCTGCATCGCGCATACGATTGAAGCAGTGAAACAAGCCTTCTTCCCAGCGCTTGCGCCCGACGACCTGATCCACATCATCAATAGCGAGCAAGTCGAGACGTTCCAGATCTTCCAGCACAAGAGGGGGGAAATGTCCAAGCTCTACCAAGGGTAGATAAAGCGTGCGAAGATCATGGGCAGATGCTTCGTGGCACGCCGCCTGAAGGAGATGGCTGCGGCCTGACTCTTCAGCCCCCCAGAGATAAATGAGTGGCTCATTGCCACCTTGTGCCTGAGCCTTCAAAGCCGCTACCGCAGCAGGATTGGCTTCAGCATGAAAACTATCAAACGTGGCATCGTCACGCGGCCCTACTCCCAGCGGTAACTGAAATGGTTGACTCATGCGTGCCCTTCCCTGCTGGAGCCTGTCAAATGCCACATGCCTAACATGATGCTTACCTGATAAGAACGCCAAGAGCGAATAACGTGAATGACGTTTCATGGACGATACAGCGCTGACTCATGAAAACAACCATCCATGACCAATCGATACCACACCCTACCACATCTCACTGGCATTGCGCTGCCCGGAAATATTCTTTCTACATTCTGCTTTGTACTTTCCACGTCGTTCAGGAATCAACGGGCTTATGCACTTCCGGTGCAGGGCCAACGGCTTCGGGCTCCTCAAGGGATGGAACTCTTCCATGGTGCCCAAAATTGACGATACGTGCTTCCATCAGATGCAATTTGCCAAATATATCACTTTTCAGAATCAATACCGCCAATGCAGAACCCAGCAGTGGCCCTAATAGATATACCCATAACGTCGGCACATTTCCCGAAAAAATATCGGGAGCAAGTGAGCGTACGAAATTCGTACTGTCTCCCGTAATCCATGCCATGATCGGATTCATGACAAGAAAATAAAAACCACCCAACCAGGGTGTAATCAAACGAAAACGCTTATGAGCTGCAAACCAATAGATAGACAACACCAGAAGAAGCGTTAGCACCAGTTCAGCCAATACACTCCACCAGATCGAAAAATGCGTAGTAGGCAATGTCGCCACATAGTTGACCGAGCTGACCATCCTGGCCCATGGGTGAAAACACACCGCCAAAAGTGCAACCAATGCCGTCCCCCCACAGGCACCGACTACCTGTGCGAAGAAATATCCCAGCGCGTCCAGAGGGACAATCTTTTTATTCAACATGAATGCGAGTGTGATGGAAGGGTTGAGATGGGCCCCACTCACCTTGCCAAAGCGTGTAAATGCCGCGAGGGTGCCCGCTGAGCCAAAGAAAAACCCTGCCAACGCTGTTTGCAATAAGGGATGGCCGAGCAGAAAGGAAGAAAGAGGCGAAGAAGGTGCCAACACCAGCGTATTCGTCACAATACCAATGATCATGAGAATACCTGTTGCAACGGCTTCACACGCATAGAGCTTCCAATGCAGAGGCTTGCCCGGATGAGGTTCCCCTGCCAGGGGGCGATCTACCAATTGCCGACGATGAAAACGAATATGAGGAAGACGAATACGGCGGTCCCGAACGTGATGCGCGCTGTAAGTATCAGAGGCATGCTTGTCGTTGCTCATGAATTCAACTCCCGTAGCGAATGTTGTTGGATGCTCGAAACGTCTTCACCCAACCTGTATGCGAAATGTCAGAGCGAACACCATGGATGCAAAACGTCTCCCGCCCTTACGAATGTTCGATCCATAGCAAAAAACGGTCGCGGCAATACAACGCCCGCCCAAAAGATTTCAACAGATAAAGATAAGAAGAAAAGCCAACAATAATGTTCCTTATAAATACTTAAGGGTTAAATAACCAAAAACAAGTATTTATCCAGAATAAAGCCCTTTGGACGTTACTCCCTTGTCTCGATGTTTCATGCATTGGGTGCAATGTGGGTGTCGAAACGGTAGGAGCATCACCTAATGCCTCTGACATTAGCCAACAACAGTGATAAACTATGCGCGCTATAGAGTGCGGAACGAATAGCCTCAATGCAGAAAATTTACCTTTTATCGGTGCCCGAGTATTGCCCCCTTCACATTCGCTGAAGTGACGATACAGTACGGCCCGGACATCGCCACTATCTCTTGAGAGAGCCCCATGACCTCTGACTCCTCATCTTCCAAAGCATCACTCAGTTACAAGGACGCCGGTGTCAATATTGACGCGGGAAACGCCCTGGTCGATCGAATCAAGGAGACCGTCAAGCGGACGACACGCCCTGAAGTCCTCGGTGGGCTGGGTGGTTTCGGCGCACTTTGCGAAATTCCGCAAGGTTATCGTAAACCCGTACTCGTCTCGGGAACCGATGGTGTGGGTACCAAACTGCGGGTGGCCATGACGCTGGGGCGCCATGACACCATTGGGATAGACCTTGTCGCCATGTGTGTCAATGACTTGGTCGTGGCAGGTGCAGAGCCCCTCTTCTTCCTTGACTACTATGCCACGGGTCATTTGGATGTAGAGACGGCCACCGATGTTGTGAAAGGCATTGGCGCAGGATGCGAACAGGCTGGCTGTGCACTTGTTGGCGGTGAAACGGCTGAAATGCCCGGCATGTACGAAGGTGATGATTACGATCTGGCAGGCTTCTGTGTGGGTGTAGTCGAAAAGGACGAAGTCATTGATGGTCAGAACGTGGCGGTTGGCGATGTCATTCTCGGGTTAGCCTCCTCTGGCGCCCATTCCAATGGCTATTCGTTGATCCGCAAGATTATCGAGCGCTCTGATACCGATCTTTCCGAAAAGATCGGCGACTCTACCCTCGGTGATGCCCTAATGGCTCCGACACGTATCTACGTTAAACCCTTGCTTTCCCTCATTAAGGAAAGTGGTGTGCATGTGCACGCGCTCTCTCATATTACCGGTGGCGGCCTGTTGGAAAACATCCCCCGCGTACTGCCTGACAATGCAGTAGCACATATTGATGTCAACGCCTGGCAACGCCCCGAGCTATTCGATTGGCTGCAACACGAAGGCAATATCGACGAACGGGAAATGTATCGCACTCTGAACTGCGGTATTGGAATGGTCATCGTTGTTCCGGCAGAACAAGCGTCGCAAGCGATGGACTATCTGAGAGCTCAGGGCGAAGACGTCTACCACCTCGGTGATATTCGTGCGCGTCAGGGCGAAGAGGAACAGGTCGCTCTGGAGAACCTGTCATGAGCGAAGAGACCACAGGTTTCGAGGCAGAACCCGCAGAACCTCGCCGCATCGTCGTTCTCATCTCCGGCAATGGGACTAATCTTCAGGCACTGATTGAAGCACAGGAACATGATGAACTGGGTGGAGAAATCGCAGCGGTCATCTCCAACAATGCTGAGGCTTACGGACTCACACGTGCACGTGACGCCGGTATTCCTGCGGTGGTATTGCCGCAGGATGAATATGAGAACCGCGAAACCTACGATGGCGCCCTCATTAAGGTCATCGAACGACATGAACCTGATCTGGTTGTATTGGCGGGCTTCATGCGTATTTTAACGCCTGTCTTTGTCCATCGTTTTTATGGTCGTCTGCTTAATATTCATCCCTCCCTCCTGCCCAATTACAAAGGGCTGCATACCCATCGTCGCGTATTGGAAGATGGCGGCAAATTACATGGCGTGACCGTCCATTTTGTCAATGATGATCTGGACGGTGGCCCTGTCATCATGCAGGCAGAAGTCAATATTGAATCGGATGATACAGAAGAGTCGCTTGCGCGTAAGGTGCAACAGCGGGAGCATCTTATCTACCCGATCGCCGTACGCTGGTTTCTGGAAGGCCGCCTGAAATTGGCAGGTGACAAAGCCACCTTTGATGGCCATGAACTCAGCCCGACAGGCATGCGCCTCTCTCACGCCGATGCGCTCGACGATATTGACGAAGAATAAACACTTCACCACGCCAATACGGGCATCTTCTTGAGAGGATACGTCTACGTGGTAAAAAGCAGTCAGGTATGATGCCAATACCGACAAAAAAGGAGCCTCAAGAGCTCCTTTTTACGTTTGGTTCATGTGATTCGATCTGGTGACTCAACACTCTGCCTATTGACTCGCCATTAACGCACGATCAGGTACGGGGTAGCGTAACACCACGTTGGCCCTGATATTTACCCGCACGATCGCCATAGGAGGTCTCACACACTTCATCCGATTCGAAGAAAAGCATCTGCGCTACCCCTTCGTTTGCATAGATTTTGGCAGGCAGATTGGTCGTGTTGGAGAATTCGAGCGTCACGTGACCTTCCCATTCCGGCTCCAATGGAGTGACATTCACGATAATACCGCAGCGAGCGTAGGTCGACTTACCCAGACAGACCGTCAAAACACTACGCGGAATACGGAAATACTCCACGGTACGTGCCAGTGCAAAGGAGTTGGGTGGAATAACACACACATCCCCTTTGATATCCACGAAGCTTTTTTCATCAAATTGCTTTGGATCCACGGTGGCCGAGTGAATGTTGGTAAAAACCTTGAACTCATCGGCACAACGAACATCATAACCATAGCTCGAGGTCCCGTAGGAGATAACGCGCTGCCCATCCACTTCACGTACCTGACCGGATTCAAAGGGCTCAATCATGCCCTGCTGCTCGGACATTCGACGGATCCACTTATCAGCTTTGATGCTCATTGCGACACGATACCTTCAACTTGTAGAGACACGACATGAAAGACTCAGCCGAGTCATTTCATGCTTGATTTGGTATGTAATGATAGCGGGATAGAACGCTTGAAGCGAGTACTCCTGGCACTCATTACCGCAATCGTTTACATATGTTTTATCCAGAACCTATAGCGGATACACAAAAAGAACAGATGAGTGTTCCAACGTGTTTGGCCGGCACCACAGGCCTTCTACATTTCCTCATGGAAATTGACCAATAACCTCTTTCTAACTGAACCCAATGGTGGGCCCGGTATGGGTAGCGCCGGAAACCTCGGCATCAATATGACGCGCAGCATCGGTAAATGCATGTGCCGCGACACCATCAGGCTCAGCAATGACGCTGGGATTGCCCCCATCCGACTGCTCCCTGATCGATAGCTGTAAAGGTAGCCGTGCAATGACACTGGTCTCATAGTTTTCTGCGATACGGTCGCCCCCCCCTTCACCGAAGATAGGCTCCACATGACCACAGTGGGAGCAAATATGAGTACTCATGTTCTCAATAACGCCCAGCACCGGAATATTCACTTTACGAAACATTTCGATCCCACGGCGAGCATCCAGCAGGGCAATATCCTGTGGTGTCGTCACAATGACTGCACCTGCCACTGAAACCTTCTGGGCGAGGCTCAACTGGATATCCCCCGTGCCCGGGGGCATATCGATAAAGAGGTAGTCCAGCTCCCCCCAGTCTGTCTGATTGAGAAGCTGCAGGAATGCGCCAGCCACCATCGGGCCGCGCCAGACCATCGCTGTCTCAATATCAGTCAGGAATGCCATTGACATGACCTTGATACCATGTGCTTCCAGCGGCACCATCGTTTTTTCATCGATGGCGCGTGGCCGCGTCCCCGGTGCGACGCCCAGCATATGGGCCTGACTGGGGCCGTAAATATCGGCGTCCAATACGCCTACCCTCTTACCCTGAGCGGCCATGGCCAGTGCCAGATTGGCAGTAACGGTGGACTTGCCTACCCCGCCCTTGCCGGAGGCAACAGCGATAATATGTTTGATACCTGCGGTCACAGTAAACTCCGCGATTGGTGATAAAAGAGTCTCTCTCATTGATCTTTATATTGTATGACCTGGAGAACATAAAATCATAGAGGGAGCTAAAACTCTTACGACGCAATGAACACTTGTCGCCAGTTAAACGGGTTAGGTCTTCACGACTTTATCGTTCCAAACACCATTTACCTCTACCTACTCGCGCGCCAGCGCGTTAGAATTACCCCATAACATAACCCCTTTATTCATCAGCCCCGCGCCGACCAACGGAGCAGCGGGCTGTTTTGACGTTGTCCGAGGCCTCATGTCCACACGCAAGATTCTCGTTACCAGTGCCCTGCCCTACGCCAATGGGGATATTCACCTTGGGCACATGCTCGAGTATATCCAGACGGATATCTGGGCACGTTTTCAAAGAAGTCGTGGTCACAGCTGTTACTACGTGTGTGCAGACGACGCCCATGGTACTGCCATCATGTTGCGCGCCGAACAGGAAGGTGTGACCCCGGAAGCGCTGATCAGTCGTGTCAACGATGCTCATCAACAGGCATTCAGCCATTACGGTATCCAGTTTGACAATTTCTATAGCACCCACTCACCCGAAAATCGTGAGCTGGTCGGGCATATCTATACCGAATTGCAGAAAGGCGGCCATATTGCCACCCGCGATATTCAGCAGATGTACGATCCGGAAAAAGGCCTGTTCCTGGCGGACCGTTTCATCAAAGGTACATGCCCCAAATGCTACGCTGAAGATCAGTATGGCGATAACTGCGAGGTCTGTGGTGCTACTTACACCCCCGCTGAGTTGATCAATCCTGTCTCCGCCATCTCGGGCGCAACACCGGAAGTCCGTGACTCCACCCATTATTTCTTCAAGCTGCCCCAGTTTGAAGAGTTTTTGGCTCAATGGCTGGATTCAGGCACGGTACAGCCGCAAATTGCCAATAAGTTGGGAGAATGGTTCGAAGCCGGATTGAATGAATGGGATATCTCACGTGACGCGCCTTATTTCGGTTTTGAAATTCCAGATGCACCCGGTAAGTATTTTTATGTTTGGGTAGATGCGCCTGTCGGCTATCTGGCCAGTTTCAAGAATCTTTGCGAGCGTGAAGGTATCGATTTTGATGAATACTGGCGCGCCGATTCGACCGCCGAAGTTCACCACTTTATCGGTAAGGACATCGTTTATTTCCATACCCTCTTCTGGCCCGCGATGCTTGAAGGTGCTGGACTCAGAAAACCCACGCGTGTCAATTGTCACGGTTTGGTCATGGTGAATGGTGCGAAGATGTCCAAGTCACGTGGCACCTTTATCAAAGCAGATACCTATGCGCGTTTCCTCAATACTGAATATCTCCGCTATTACTACGCTACTAAGCTGACACGCCGAATTGACGATATTGATCTCAATTTCGAGGATTTCACAGCCCGTGTGAATGCTGATCTGGTTGGTAAGGTCGTTAACATTGCAAGCCGGTGTGCCGGGTTTATCCGCAAAAGCGGTGGCTCTCTTTCCAGCGAGCTCACAGAACATGCCCTGTTGGACAGTGCAATGGAGGCCGGTGATGAAATTGCGGCGGACTATGAAAATCTGGAATACGCGCGTGCAGTGCGCCGCATTATGGAACTGGCCGATGAAGCCAATACCTATATTGCCGAACAGGCTCCCTGGGCACTGGCCAAGGAACCGGGCAATGAACAGCGTGTATTGGATATTTGCTCGTTGGGCATTAACCTGTTCCGTCAATTAATTGTCTATTTGGCCCCGATTGCACCACAATTGGCTGAAGATGCGCGAGCCTTCCTTAATATTGATACGCTTGATTGGGACAGTCGTCTCAAACCGTTATTGGGTCATGAAATCAACAAGTTCAAACCATTACTGCAACGTATTGAACCCAAACAGATTGAAGCCATGATGAGCGCCTCTGCAGACGATGCCCTCGCGGAAGAACGCCTGAAAGCGGGTAGCCAGGTCGAAGCGGCCAAACAAGCCAACGATGCAGCTGACGCCTCATCCACTACTGAAACAGCGATCGAACCGTTGGCCGATGAAATCAGCTTCGAGGATTTCATCAAAGTCGACCTGCGTATCGCACGGATCGAGCACGCCGAAACCGTTGAAGGCTCAAACAAACTACTGAAATTAACGCTCAATATCGGTAACGAAACACGGACCGTCTTTTCCGGCATTGCCAAGCATTTCGAGCCGGATGCATTGATCGGACGTTTGACGGTCATGGTCGCTAACCTGGCACCACGCAAGATGCGATTTGGTGTATCGGAAGGTATGGTGCTTGCCACCGGTGATGATGGGGGACTTTACTTGCTTTCACCAGACAGTGGAGCACAACCGGGGCAACGTGTCACCTGATGAGTCGTTCTGCCGATAATACACGCCCTGTAGAGTCGATCCAGCTGATCGATCAGTTGGATCATCTGTTACCGCAAACACAATGTGGCAAATGCGGTCATGGCGGCTGCCGCCCTTATGCGGAAGCCATGGCTCAGGGGGAGTCGCACACCAAATGCCCGCCTGGGGGGGAACGTACGCTTGAAGCATTGGCGACGGCTCTACATCGTCCCTTGGGCAGGCTGGAAGAACCGGCAGAAACACCCAAGCTGGCGGTTATCCGTGAAGAAGAATGTATTGGCTGTACCAAATGCATTCAGGCTTGCCCTGTCGATGCCATTGTGGGCGCTGCCAAGCTGATGCACGGTGTGCTGGAAAATGAATGTACCGGATGTGAGCTATGTGTAGCTCCCTGCCCAGTCGATTGCATTGATATCGTGGATCATCCTGTATGGATGGGGGCGCACGACGCGTCCCAACAACAGGCGTACCTTGATGCACGAGCAGCAATGGGCCGACATCGGTTTGCTGCTCACAATGCCCGTATGGCTGCACGTAAAGCGGCGCTTCAGGCTAACCGGATGGAACGCTTGAAACGGCGTGTTTCCAACCGCTCTGAAACCGTTACACATTTAGAAGAGTCTGGATATACTACAACTGCACGCACAGGAGAATCATCAGGAGCTCCCTCCGCGAATTCGATAGCTCAGGTCGAAACGCCCTCCTCAGCACTATCTTTTGGTCAACCAAGTGCCGAAGGGGAAAATGCCTTTGCCATGAAGAGCACCTCTTCGAAGGGACACACCCCGCGCGATGCTGCAATGATTGCACGCCTGACCCACAAATTGTCTCGAATGTCTGAAGATGATCCCAAGCGAGACGAAATCGAGCAACGCCTGCATTCATTACATGCAGAGGCTGATACAACCGCACCGCCACAAAGTCGCCAACTCAAGATGGCGCTGGCGGCGGCAGAGCAACGCCGACGTCTGGCAGAGCGCCACCTTAAGCATTGTATCCGGCAGTGTGGCTCTGCTGAAATCGAAGCAGCGAAGGAGCAGCTTGCTCAAGCCCAATTTACCGAACAACAGGCACGTAAGGCGCTGGGATAAGGCGCCCCTACATTTGGCAGTAGGTTTCAATGAATAATCAAAAAAGACGGTTGATTTTCGAACGACTACGCGAAGCAAATCCTCACCCCACCACTGAGCTGGAATGGACGTCTCCCTTTGAATTATTGACCGCCGTGGCACTCTCTGCACAGGCGACGGATGTTGGCGTCAATAAGGCAACGCGCAAGCTTTTTCCGGTAGCCAATACACCGCAAGACATTGTCGAGCTGGGCCTTGAAGGCGTGAAGGAATACATAAAAACGATTGGGCTTTTCAATAATAAAGCCAAGAATCTGGTGGCAATGAGTGAACAGTTATTGGCCCTGCACGATGGTCAGGTACCGGATGACCGTGAGGCACTTGAAGCCCTCCCCGGCGTCGGAAGAAAAACTGCCAATGTCATTCTGAATACCGCATTCGGGCATCCAACGATTGCAGTCGATACGCATATCTTCCGTGTCTGTAATCGCACCAAAATCGCGATGGGGAAAACGGTGGATGATGTTGAACAGAAGCTGATCAAGGTCGTCCCGAAAGAGTTCAAACAGGATGCCCACCATTGGCTGATCCTGCACGGGCGTTATACCTGCGTGGCGCGCAAACCCCGATGCATGAGCTGCATTATTGAGGATTTATGCGAGTTTAAGGACAAGACGTCGTAATATTCTGCAGCCCTCTGTCCAATCGGCTCTGCACTTGATTGATATCACTCATGAGTCGATAAGCGAATAGCAGCGCAACATCCATGATATTCGCGTCTTTTGCACAGAGTCACCGCTCTCTTAAGTGTTACTTCTCATCATCCCCTTACTCGAAATTACGCCATAAAAAAGGAGCCCATATAGGGCTCCCAAAGCGTTGCTTGCCACGTGCCTGATTGAAAAACAGACTAGAAGACGTAGTTCACGTTGGTATAGAGGGTTCTTCCGACCATGTCATAGAAGATAGGGTCACTCCCATACAGATCAGAGAACGGTGGATGACGGTTGAACACATTATGTGAACCCACATCTATCCGAAGCCCATTACGGAAGTGGTAGCCCAAGGCCAGATCCCATGTGGTGTAAGAAGCCACTTCTTTGTGGTATTTACCACCCGCCCCCGGGTTATAGTCATGTAATTTACTGAAAAAATTGTTGGTAACACCTGCATACCAACCACCACGCCGCCAGCTCAGCGTAGCGGAATGTCGCCAACGTGGTACCTGCCCCATAATTGTTCCTACTTCACTCTGCCAGGGGGCATCCTGACTTTCCTGCTCCTTGAACTGGTTGACATAAGTCCCGTTCAACGCAAAGTTCCAGGTACCATACATCTTCCACGTATAGTTAGTCCCTACATCTACTCCATTGGTACGCTCTTTAGCAACATTATGGATCGGATTATCCAGATAGCTGATATAGCCTGTTGAGGGGTTTCGGTGTATGGCCGAGGGATCATGTTGCAAAAGATAGGGCGTATCTTCTGTACCGAAATCATCCTTGATATTAATCCACCATAAGTCTGCCGTAGTTTCGAGCCCTGTAACGGGTTCAAATACCACTCCCAGTGAGTAGTTTTTCGATTTGGCAGGTTTTAGATTTTTCGACCCACCGTAACGCTGCCGGAAACTCACATCACAAGCCTGGGACTCATCGACACCGGGGTTAGCAATCCCACCGGGACAAAGCACAGGATCATTTCCTTGTGGTCCATAAGTAAAGGAGGGTGGCTGATTGATATCAGTCAGGGTCGGCGCTTCAAAACCTGTCCCATAGGAGCCGCGAAAAACCAATGATTGAATGGGCTGATATCGGAAGGATATTTTTGGATTGAGTGAACCACCTGATCCTGCATAATGGTCATAACGTAATGAGCCGGTCAAATCCAGTGTACTTAGAACAGGTAAATCGATCTGCCCAAAGATACCTTCATTATTGCGACTAGCGCTCATGGAGCTATCAGGATCAAGGCCCGAGTTGACCACTCCTCCGATCTGTTGCGTTACTCCTGTCGAATACTTTTCGTGTGTAGCATCAGCACCTATGGCGACCGCTACAGGTCCAGCACCAAACCAGTTCCCTATCGTGCGGTGAGCATTGCCATCAATGGAATAATCCTTTAACGAGCCGTATTGCGCAAGGCCATGTACACGGGCACGGTTCAATGCAGCAATATCACGCGAGGTAGGAAACTCAAAAGGATTAAACTGTCCATTTTTCACTTCTTGCTGTATTTGGTCATCATTTAACACACTCCCTTCAAAATCTTCATGAAAGCGAGAGACCCCGTAGTTAACGGCCGAATCATATGTCCATCCTAGGGCATCGCCTTTTAACTCGAACATGACACGTTTTGTATCGTTAGTATCGAGTAGTCGCTCTGGCCCTAGTGGACGTGCAAGATAGTGAGCATACACAGGTTGCGATGAATCAAGCCAAGAGGGTGCGGCTGGACCCTGACTATTTCCCGGATAAAAAGGTGAGGATGGATCGACTTCCAAGCCCTCCTGATTAACAGCATCAGGTTCATAGGATCCTTGCCTTTCCTGATTCTTGTTTCGATCCCACAAATACGAAAGAGCACCGGTAGTATGGTCGTTGAATTTAAATGTCCCCACCGTATACGCCATGGTATTTTCACGATGGTTGACGGCATCCCCTATCTTCCGGGTATCGTATTCACACCGGCCTTTATACATCACTCCTCCCGCACATGATGAATTAAGGCTTGAGGGACCTATATTACCGTTCTGCCCAATATTGGCGGGCGAGTTATAAGAGGAATAGGGAGGCGTAAAATAGGGATTGCTTACCTGATTGTAAAATTGCCGATGACGCAATCCCAATGCATTCTGTTTGTTATAGGACATGATCCCCATAATGTTGAAGCCCTGTTTATCCAGGTCTCCGTAGCCCCAACTTCCTGTATAGCCAGTATTTTGCCCTCCACCACTCATGGTCGGTGAAGATCCCTGGAATTGAATATTCCCCCCTTGGAGGGAGCTTTTTGTAATGAAGTTAATCACCCCTGCAATAGCATCAGAACCATAGAGGGCTGAGCCGCCATCACGCAATATTTCAATTCGTTGTATCGCGTTGAAAGGAATGGTATTCAGATCAACGCTATCACCTGTAAACGCACTCGATGGTAACCGTCGACCATTCAAGAGAATCAGCGTTTTGTCACCGCCCAATCCCCTCATACTGGCACTGCTGGTGCCACCTGTGTAGTTGGCGAAAGTCCCTGTGCCTAGTCCGTTTCCTCCAGTAGAGCTGTTTTCACTCAAGCGCTGCATAAACTGATCAACGCTCGTTATCCCTTCCGAACGTAATTGATCTGCATTGTAAACAGTGACAGGCTCAGCAGTTTCCTCATCAGCACGTGGAATCGCCGAGCCGGTCACCGTCAGGTTCTGCAAGTGCTGCGTAGAGCTGGTAGAGGCGCTGGCAGCGGTTGCTGCCGGTGCTGCCGGTGCTGCCGGTGCAACGGCATCATGCGTGGCGCCTTTTGTCGAGCGTTGATCACGATGATGGGATGAGGTACCGGCAGGCGTGGTGTCAGCCCAAGCATTACCTACCAATAGGAGCGACGAAGCCAACATACTAGCGTGTATCAACAGGCTCAGGTTTCTTCTCTCCTGACGAGACGTACCCGATTGCTTTTTCTGGGAATGATAATGGGGATAAGCTGAAATGCGATTTTTTACACAAAAACGGTGGCCTTCAGGCAAAGTATTGCCCGCCCCATTTCCCGGTGTATTAATAACCATGACGATGTGATCCCTGATATTTTAATTATTAAAGGGGCTTCAATGAATCTCTGAGGACTCTTGATCAACTTGATAATGATATGTACGTATTATTGTTCATTTATGAGTGAAGCCCTCGTGGTCAGGCACGAGGATAGGGGATGATAGCTTCAGGCATAAATACCGTATTGTTATAACATATACTAGCTGTTTTTTTAGGAACAGTGCCCGTCGTCATAGGCTTCATTCAGTACACTATCAGGCATCGAAAATCTTACCGTCCATATCATCAATAAAACGCTGAGCCTTTAGTTCCGTTAGTTCGATACAAGCCTCCCGATCAGGCAGGGTATCCGAGCGTTCAAAACGGTGTATTTCCAAGCCTTTTACTGTGTCGGTCCGCTGAATCACACCACTGACCCGAAACTGTCCATTCACCCGTTCAGGTGTGGATATAATAGTGAACCCTTTGTATTCGATAGTTGGCCCCTGGATAACCTCCTCTTTCCCGGAGACTGCTTTGTCACGCCCTAGCCCAAACAGTTTTTTTAACATATGCGCTTGTTCCCATTAACGAAATCAAAATCATCGCTATCATAGCATTGATAACACAGCGATAAACGGCCCAAAACCATCGTTAGACAGGACGCCACGCCTCACGAATGTTACTATGCCCCCTTATCGAAGGCGCTCGTCGACTACTGCAGGTTGGCGTTCGCAAGCTGATCAATGCATAGAGGATACTGCATGAGCACCGCAAGCAAGGCCACCTCCATGAGCGCGAGGTTTCGTGGCTACCTCCCCGTTATCATCGATGTTGAAACTGGCGGGTTCAATTCCGAAACCGATGCCCTGCTGGAAATAGGCGCTACGCTGCTGTGCATGGATGAGCAGGGGCAATTGATCATTGATGACACCTGGTCTGCCCATATTCAGCCCTTCGAAGGAGCAAATATCGAACAATCAGCGCTGGATTTTACCGGTATCCGTCTTGATAGTGCATTACGTCAGGAAGCCGCTGTCAGCGAAGAAGAAGCACTGAGCGATCTTTATAAAAAGATTCGTCGTTCACTGAAATCACAGGATTGTACACGCGCCATTCTAGTCGGACATAACGCAGCTTTTGATCATGGCTTCATGCGAGCTGCCAACGCACGCGCAGACATCAAGCGTAATCCTTTCCACCCGTTTTCCAGCCTGGATACCGCATCACTTTCCGCGCTGGCCTATGGTCAGACCGTGCTCGCAAAGGCATGTGCCGCTGCGGGAATTCCCTTTGATCAGCAAAATGCACACAGTGCCGGGTATGATGCCGAACGGACGGCAACGCTGTTTTGCTCAATCGTCAATCGGTATCGGGATCTTGGCGGGTGGGATCTCACATTGCGTGAACAGGAAATGGAGCGCGAAGGCGAAGAAGAAGAATGATTCTTTGGCTCTTACTTTTATGCCTACCCGTATGCCTGCTCATAGAGGGACGATATTCGGTAACGGGAACATCTGCTTTGGCGTTTTCAACCCCACAGATTCAGGCCATTCCTATAGAAAGCCTGCTGCCTAATAACCTATCCGCTGCCTAACAAGAGTCCCCGCTATAAAAAGCCCCCTCTACATAACGCAAAGGGGGCTCTATCATCATGACATCAGGTTCTGCTCGACATAGCGAAAAGACGAATAATCAGTTATCGCCCTCTTCAGTCTCACTTGCCGCAGCGGCTTCCTTCAATATGGGCTGAAGCTCACCGTTTTCGTACATTTCAACAATAATGTCACATCCGCCGACCAGTTCACCATTGACCCACAGCTGTGGGAAGGTTGGCCAGCTAGCATAGACAGGTAATTCTGCTCGAATATCAGGGTTTTCCAGAATATTCACAAAGGCAAAACGCTCGCCACAGTTAATCAGGGCCTGTACTGCCTGAGCAGAAAAACCACACTGCGGAAACTGGGGAGAACCTTTCATATAAAGCAAAATCGGGTTTTCACTGATTTGCTGCTTGATGGTATCGAGAGTTGTACTCATGGAAATATATCCTTTAGCCAGTAGTGACGCCATCTAACGGGAAGGAGTGCCTCCTGTCAAAGGCTCACTGTCTTGAATAGGTGCTCAGCTATTTATCTACAGTGTATTAAAAGTAGCGGGCAAGTGCGAGGGATAGAGCATCTCTTTGTGAGGATTATACCTTCGCCTCCGGTATATCGGCCCATCGTGTGGTATAGCGTGGAGAGCAAAACTGGCTTCTCAAGTGCCAGGCAGCACCGGCGCGCTTACCGTCCAGCGGCACACCAAAGGTAATGGTGTCACGCCCAAGCGTCTGATTGATTTTATCGACCGTTGACAGCAGTTTTTTTCGCTGCTCAGGCGCATCATCCGGGGTATGGAACAAGTCCGTGTGTACGCGTTCCTTGTCCAATAGATCCAGCATCATGCAGCCACACTTCATATAGATGAAACCTTCCCTCCATATCTCCGACAACCCCTGTTGCACCGCGGCAATGATAGGGCGTGTATCATCGGTGGGAGATACCAGTGAGACAACATGAGTAGGACAATACTGTGGCTGTGTCAGGTTATGTTTATTGGTTTTCAGAAAAAGCATCACCGCCTGTGCAACACTTCCCTGACGACGCAGTTTTTCTGCCCCATGCTGGGCATGCAGAGTAAGCGCTTCCCTGACGTCTTCATAACGGCGGGTTTGCCGCCCAAAACTGCGGGACGTCATGATATTCTGCTTGGGTTCCGGGCTTTCAGCCTGAATACAGCTCACACCCCGCAATTCATAAACCAGTTTTTCCTGCACAACCGAAAAACGCGCACGAATCCACTTGGGATCAGCTTCGCGTAATTGCCATGCGGTATGAATGCCAGCAAGCACCAGCCGCTCCCTCAAGCGACTCGAAACACCCCAAATTTTGTCAACCGGGAGGTTTTCCAGAAGGTGACGTGTGGATGCCGCTTCTGGGTCCAGATAGCAGACGCCTTCATAAGCCGGTTGTTTCTTGACCAAATGACTGGCGACTTTTGCCAATGTGCGACTGGTAGAAAGCCCAACACTCACCGGAATACCGGTATTGCGATGAATTTCGTACTTCATCTGTAGGCAACGCGCGATGATGTCCTCCTCTTGTACCGAAGGCCAGTGCAGGAAGGATTCATCAATACTATAGACGTCCACTTCGTGGCAATGTTGATGCAGCAGGCTGGTGACACGCGCACTCATATCCCCATATAACGCGTAGTTGGAGCTACACAGAGTGATACGCCG
>Ga0157360_1000378_pt1 | contig 17048 bp, 13 predicted proteins | sample AttlaeALBM1_FD_111483 | JGI IMG/M metagenome (GOLD analysis project Ga0157360, IMG submission 111483) | Fungus gardens microbial communities from leaf cutter ant in Ribeirão Preto, State of São Paulo, Brazil - Atta laevigata ALBM1 | ecosystem: Host-associated > Fungi > Mycelium > Unclassified ... | reverse complement strand
TAATGGATCATTCGGGTTTCCCCGTTCGATACGTTCAAGATACGCTTGGGGCACGCGAATATGGAAAAGCGCGTGACCACTGTAGGCTCCCTGTAGCCAAGCGGGATCCAACTGTAAGAATTCACACAGTGCTTCGGGTGTTTTAATGGCCCTTGCCAATTGGGTTTGCCAGCTGGATGATGGCGCGTTAATCGATTCAGCAGATACTGTGCTGATGTTCTGCACCTCCTTTTCATATGAAGGTAGCTGATGACGATGCGTTGCAATTCCGTCCCCGTGTCCACTTTTTTCACCATCAGCGGACTTATCTGCCGTAATGGCCTGCAATTGGTGTGAACTTCGGGGTATCATTACGTTCTCCTATCGTGTATGTCCCCGTCACTCGAGGCGGGATACACAAGCATCAACGGGCAAAATATGAGAGTATACGCCTAGTTTAATCGATAACCTCCCTTAGTGAGCAATATCGACAGTAAGTAACATCGACGTATTCTGCTTCATTCTGGGCTCTCTTTCTGCAAGTGTGCCGAGTGACTTTTTCGAATCAACGTCTATGGTGCTGCTGAGAGGAGGCTCTGCATACACCGCAGTTATCACATTATTGAGTATCATGGCCACAAGGGTCGTTTTTTGAGAGGCATGCATGGCAACTTTTTCTACCAATGAATTCAAGGGCGGACTCAAGGTAATGCTGGATGGAGACCCATGCTCCATCGTTGATAATGAGTTTGTAAAGCCCGGTAAAGGTCAGGCTTTCAACCGTGTAAGGCTGCGTAACCTGATGACAGGCCGTGTCTGGGAACGTACGTTCAAGTCTGGTGAATCACTGGAAGCAGCGGATGTTGTTGAGCTTGATATGGAATACCTCTATACCGATGGTGAAATGTGGCATTTCATGAAAACCGACGGTTCTTTTGAGCAGTTCGCCGCAGACAAGAAAGCTGTGGGTGATACCGAGAAGTGGCTGAAAGAGCAGGTGCCTTACATCGTAACCTTGTGGAATGACAATCCTATTTCTGTCACGCCGCCCAACTTTATCGAATTGGAAGTGACCGAAACGGACCCGGGGTTGAAAGGCGATACCGCTCAGGGGGGTTCCAAACCCGCCACGCTGTCTACCGGTGCCGTTGTGCGTGTGCCTCTTTTCATCAATCAGGGGGAAGTCCTCAAGATTGATACACGTACGGGTGAATACGTAAGCCGCGCCTAAGTGCCGGAATTACTTTTCCGGGCATTGCGTTCCAGAGATAGATGATACTGAGCGCCGACGTTTATCGTCGGCGTTTTTTGTCACCGGCCATAATCAATGGTCATATAAGATGCAAAAGCAGGTATGACGACATATGACAATGACACTGCAGAGTGAAGCTGCACAGGCAGTAGCATGGCGACCAACAGCCTCTTTTGACGCATTACGGTTCAGAGCTGAAAAGCTGGCGATCATTCGTCGCTATTTTGCCGAGCACGCTGTCTTGGAAGTCGAGACACCGATTGTGGCTCATGGAGGAAGTGTCGATCCTCAGCTGGATTCATTGAATGTGAAAGCGTTGACACCTGCCGGCCGCGAGACGCTATGGCTTCAGACATCGCCCGAATTCCACATGAAACGTTTACTTGCCGCGGGTAGTGGGCCTATTTACCAGCTGTTTCGGGCTTTTCGGGATGGTGAATCGGGTGGCCGTCATAATATCGAATTCACGATGTTGGAATGGTATCAACCGAGCTATGACCTGAGCATGTTGCGGGAGGAGTGCATCGAGTTGATGGAGCGTGTGCTCAAGCGGCCCATTCGGTTACGTGTCCACCGGTATCGGTCACTATTCCAGCGATGGCTGGATATAGATCCTTTCACGGTAGAGACAGCAACACTCAGTGCACTCGCGGCACAACACGGTGAAGTGGATACGAGCGATTTTACTCGCGATGATTGCCTGGATCTACTGTTCAGTCACGTCATTGAACCACACTTGGGTGAATTGATCGATGGCCCAGTCGTATTGATGGATGCAGTGGTGGATTATCCTGCCTCACAGGCGGCATTGGCAAAAAAACATCGCGATCCAGAGGATGGTGTTGAGCTGGCCTCACGGTTTGAACTCTATTGGCAAGGTGTTGAGCTGGCTAATGGGTATCACGAACTTTCTGATGCGGATGAACAAGTAGCGCGGTTCAACGCAGATAATCAGGTGCGTCAGGCTTTGGGCAAGGTTGAAATTCCTCATGACAATCACCTGATCGAAGCGCTACGTGAGGGATTGCCGCCTTGTAGTGGTGTCGCTTTGGGAGTGGATCGACTGATCATGCTGGCCGCGGGGAAAACGCAGTTGGAAGAGGTGATCGCCTTCCCGACGCCGAGAGCTTGATCCTCTCGGGCTTTTCATTCTTTATTTACCGAGTCGGATGATATACCTGAAGTGGCACACGGCAGATCGAGGAGAGGTGAGTATTGCCACGCGTTCAGTAAAGAGTGTAGCCCGCTAAAAAAGTGGGCTTGCAAGTCTGTTATACGACGATGATTTCTTGGATAGCGATTATGTCATTGCATGGCTTTTTGTGTATCAAGGAATTGGCATAAAGAGGGCTAGAAGGGATTGCATCGGTCAGCCCACGCTATAGCGAATAATGAGGCCGCGTTCCTATATACCCTTGACTTGGATCGCAGCCCTTTTTGTTGGTGAATGGCAATCACCGTCATTGCCATATGCATGGAAGTTATCGACATTGGGTTGGATGAAGCTCGATCACGTGCCCGATTACTCCACCATAATGATAATGGTAAGCGGCGTAGATACTCGTTTTATGATTCAAGACAGTATTGAAGAAAGTACCGCTACAATAAAGCTTTAACATGTTTGATTGCATTGAATCCGTAAACTGGTTTTCATCCACGCCCAGTGAATCGAATTCATCGACATCATAACGCATCACAATCGTGTTTCTGGAAGCATTGTATTGGATGCTCGAAAGCTGCGTGTACTGATCCAATCGTTTTGGTAATTGGCGTGAAATCGCATTGGCCCACGCTTGTACCTGATGTTGCCCCTCATTGTTTTCTTGTGTGTGTGTGGCGGGTGGCTCGGGTGTTCTCCGCGGTGGCTGATGTTTAGAGCGAGCGGGCACACGTTCCCTTCCATGTTCGGTAGAAGAACTCCCCATCATTCTGTCGGCAATAGAACTCCAGCCAGTCGTGATCCTGCTTTGCGCCTGCCTTAACCACTGCGGGCCATTGTCATGAATCCATCCCCCTTTGAAAACACCCAACCCGGCCATTAGCAAGAAGACAATGAGCGCCGTGTTGGCAAAGGCTCTATCTTTCGATTTGTCCCGGGTAAATAGACTGACGATAAGAGCGGCAGCCAGACCAATAACAAGGGCTACCATATAAAGTGGCAAATAGTGAATCGCCTGCTGTATCCCCCCTGAAACTGCGTTGCGTCCATTTGGCCCGAGAATGTAGCCTGTTCCACACAATAGGATGATGAAAGCAAAAATAACGGGGAAGTATCTGGATTTCAGCATGAGGGCCTTGAACGATAGTGAGGTTGAGTGTGTATTTTGGTATCAGTGCTGGCTGACATTTTTTTATCCGAGTGCTGTATATTAAATCAGTTATTCATACGCGGGTCATGTCAAATTCTCGCAAAATCACTTTGGTGAATAATAGGATGCCTATTCGTGATGAGTTTAATCATCACGATGCCGGTGGATGGCCTCGGTTACAAAAGGCTGCCATTTATCTGATGAGCCATGCGTTGCAAACCGGTTATAGTAAAAATGTTGATCATTACTATCTGACACTCTTTCTATAACAACTTATAGAAGACAGCCACTGGATCATCAATGCCCATTCTCTCAACATTTGTATCTCTGTGGGGAAATATTCCTTCTTTGCGATTGGCTACCTACGCCATTATTGCCATCCTGCTTTCCATCGTTTTGCGAATGATGGTGTTTGCTGTCGCTCGGCGATTACAGAAGCGGCATGCTTCCCTGAAGCCTGTCTTTGATAATATTGCCCGCCCCTTGAAATGGCTGGTTCCCCTGATCGTCTTTGCTGTCATTCTCAATTCAGCACCTTCTCTGGATGACCTGGGATGGCTATCGTTGCTTAGACGCCTGTTACTCTGCGCGATGATAGGGTCGGCCGCCTGGCTGATCGCTGCTGTCATCAAAGGGTTCGAACAGTCCTATTCATCGTCTTTCTCCCGCCATAAAGATACCTCACAGTATTCACGGCGTGTTCTTACGCAAGTAAGTCTCATTAGCCGTATGAGCATGGTTGTGGTAACGATCATTGGTTTATCCGGCATGCTGATGATGATTCCTGCTGTGCGGCAGGTGGGGACCAGCCTGCTGGCGTCGGCAGGGGTTGCTGGTATCGTGGTAGGTTTTGCGGCTCGCCCGGTACTCAGCAATATCATCGCGGGTATCCAGATTGCACTCACCCAACCTATCAGCCTGGATGATCTCGTGGTGATCGAAGGCGTCATGGGGTACGTGGAAGAAATTAATACAACGTATGTGGTGATTCGGACATGGGATGAACGCCGCTTGATTGTTCCCTTGACCTATTTTGTTGAAAATCCCATCTCGAACTGGACGCGTACGGATGAGCACCTGACGGGGACGATCTATCTGTGGGTGGATTACCATTTACCACTGGAACCATTGCGGGATGAGCTGAAAAGGCTGGTCAAGGTCGCTCCCCATTATAATGGACGTGATTTACAGTTGGACGTGAGTGATACCAACGAGAGGGCAATGCAGGTCCGCATTCTGGTCTCTGCTGATGGTATGCCGGCCTGGTGGGCAGTTTCCTGTTTTGTTCGTGAAGGGCTTATTCGATTTATTGCATCCAATTACCCCGGTTATTTGCCGACGGAACGTACTCAATTGCAGTCAGGCGAAGGGTTCAACTCTCGATCGGTGGGTATGTCTCTCTCTTCGGATGAGTCTTCATCTCATTCCTGAATATGCGTAGAGTAGTGAGCCATGAGCTCTTGAAAGCATAGTATCTCCCGCGTGCAAAGAAAGGATGCGGCCACCGTACAGCGTTAAATGTGCAATAGGCGTGAATGACGGTTACCTGCCACGGTACTTTCATCATGATGGGGAAATGGCTGGAGCATGCAGGTGGCTCCAGCACATCAATGCGGGTTGCCCTGTAGCGTATGCGCCTGTTTTTTATGGTGCTGAATCACTTCAGCGATGATAAAGGTCAAACATTGCTCGGCAAATTCAGGATCAAGATCAGCCTGTTCCGCCAGTGAACGCAGACGCGCTATTTGGTATTTTTCACGTGCGGGATCTGCAGGCAGCAATCGGTAATGGGCCTTTAGTTGACCCGACTGCCTGAGTACATCGAAACCGTTCAGCAAGAATATGCACCAGTGCAGCATCCAGATTATCGATGCTACGGCGATATTGGGAAAGCTGTTCCAGTGCATCCATGTTTTCGGTTTCAGAATCACTCATCTATTTATTCCTCGATGTCTTGTACCTCGCATCTAGACATGGCCAATACTGTCAAGCGCCATTACTCATCATCGGCGTAGTGATGCGTTCGCTCATTGATGCTTTGCTATATGTGACGAGCGGAGGTTATTTGTCTGGAAGCCCTTTTTGCATCAGTGCTTGCCCTTGCCGAAGTGTGCTGCCTGCTGTATGCGCTGGCAATGTGTCAACTCCATCGGGGAAGCACAGAATAACCGTCGATCCCAGATTGAAACGTCCCATTTCCTCGCCTTTCTTTAATGAAATGGATGCGTCGAAATCACTTCGTTGAACAGTATTGGCATGGGGAGGAACCTGACCGCTCCATACCGTTTCAATTCCAGCAACAATCATCGCGCCCACGAGTACCATGGCCATCGGGCCATATTCTGTGTCGAAATGACATACGAGCCGTTCATTTCGAGCAAAGAGATTGGGAACGCGCGCAGCTGTTGTTGTATTGACCGAGAAAAGTTGGCCGGGAATGTAGACCGTTCGTTTAAGTACCCCATCGCAGGGCATATGGACGCGGTGGTAATCCCTGGGCGAAAGATAAACAGTGGCGAATTGCCCCTGCTTGAACGGCGTGCTGTATTGATCCTGCCCCCCCAATAGATCCTCAACCGTATAACTATGGCCCTTGGCCTGTACCATGGTTGAGTGAAGGATCGCGCCGGATTGGGAAAGCGTGCCATCAGCAGGGGAGACAATGCCTTCACCCACAGGGCGGGCACCCGGTTTCAATGCACGCGTGAAAAAGGCATTGAAGCTCTCGTAACCGGTTGCATCCTCAATGACAGCATCATTCAGATCAACGTTATAGGTCGCACAGAAACGCCGAATCAACAGATTTTTCAACCAGGGGGTTGTGGCATCTGCAAGCTTGCCTGCAAGGCGTGAAAGTAGCGCCTGAGGTACGACATATTGCAGTGATGTAAAAATGACATCATCGGGATTTGAATGCATAAACCAACCTTGCTGGACGCCAAGGGTAAGCCATGTCACTCCTTACTGGAGCGAATCATGGCGTTTGTGAGTGTGTAAGTGCGACAGTAGTTTACTGTGACAAGCGGTATTCGGCAGCTATTTTGATCATGCATTAGGCGAAATGCTTCAAGCGTCTTTGCTTACCAAAGCCACCGTTATTGGATCCTATTTTTCAATGGGGGTATCGTCTCGGTTTCCCCACTCTTTCCATGAACCGGGGTAAGCACGAATAGTGAAGCCAAGAGCACGACCTACCAGCCAGCTGAGGCCACTGCGGTGATGAGTTTGGCAGTGCGTAATAATCTCTGCTTCGGGATTAATACCACGTGCTTCTGTAAGTGCAATCAGTTCATCGTTCTGTTTCAGGCGCAAATGATGTTCCGGGTCCTTGAGCTCTTGCCAATCGATATTGATAGCACCGGGGATGTGCCCCTGATGTTTATTGTCCCCTTTTTCTCCACGAAACTCAGCTGCACTGCGGGCATCCCATACTTGCACATGACCCAGTTGCCCCGCTAGTGTTTCACGCGATACAGCCAATTCAGGATGAATAATCTCGGCTCGATAATCACTTGGAGTTGGGAGCGTATCGTCTGTCTCTGTCGGGTATCCCTCGGCTCGCCATGCATGAATCCCGCCATTCAAATAGGAATAATGGCGGTGTCCAATGAGCTCCAGCGTCCACAATAGACGACCTGCCCATCCGCCGCCTTCATCATCATAGGCGACGACATGGGTATGAGGAGTCAGGCCCAGCGATGAAAAAAGTTGGCTTAACTGTTCGACGGTAGGGGCATCGTTGGGAATATTACCACTGCCTTTCAGGAGTCGTTTGCTCTCCAGAAAAATGGCTCCGGGCACGTGGCCTTCCCGATAACTTTCCGCCTTGAGAGGCACATCGATAATCAATAGATCAGGCTTGCCAAGCACCGCATTTAACTGAGCAGGTTCAGCGATGAGCGGAAGTAGTGGCGTGGAAGACATGACTTACCTCCCGGGTGTGTATAAAGGGGTGGCCAGATAGCAGCAACCAACGTGGTAAACACGGTTTATCAACATGAGTTTGCTTGTAGTCCGAGGTTGTTCAGTCGGGTTGAACATCCCAATGTGTAAGGGTTGCTGCCCAGTGCTCAAAAATATCATGTTCCCGTGTATTTAGCAGTCGAAGATATTGTTTCAAAACGTTACAATGTAAAAGCTGCTATTCAACAATAACGAAAAATGGCAACTTTGTACCCAAGGAGACGCGCGCGTGCTGGAACAATTGTTTAACATCAAAAAAGAGGGCAGTACTCCCAAACGGGAGATACTGGCCGGTATTAGTACCTTTCTTGCGGCCATGTATATCATCGTGGTCAACCCTACTATCCTAGGCGGGGCAGGTATTCCTTTCTCTCAGGCGCTTACAGCCACTGTCCTGATCAGTGCCTTCGGTAGTTTCGCCATGGGGGCCTATGCACGTAGCCCTGTATTGGTGGCGCCAGGGATGGGTGCCAACGCACTATTTACCTATACCATGGTAGTTGGCGCGAAGATTCCGCTAACCATCGCGTTGGGGTGCGTGTTCTGGTCGGGTGTATTGTTTTTCATCATGTCCGCATTCAATGTGCGTCAGTATGTGATTGATGCGATACCCCGTTCCCTGCGTCATGCGGTGGCTTGTGGTATCGGTCTTTTCATTACTGTTATTGGTCTGGTTAACGCGAAATTCCTGGTGAGTAACCCCGATACTGTGCTGGGTATGGGGCATTTGACACCGGCTGTCGTTACCTTCCTGCTCGGGTTGGTTATCACCGCGGCACTGGTTACCCGCAAGATTCCCGGTGCATTGATCATCGGGATTATTCTGACCACGATCATGGCGATACCCATTGGACGGTGGTGGGGCGATGGCGCGGCGTATGCTCCCGGGTTGCATACACTGGTCAATTACAGCGGTATCTTCGCACTGCCTGATTTCAGTGGCCTGTTTCATGTCAATGTATTGGGCGCACTCAAGATCGCTTACTGGCCCTTTATCTTTGTAATTCTATTCACCACTTTCTTTGATGCGCTGTCTACCTTTATGGGGCTTTCTCAAGCAGCCAATCTGCTTGATGAAAAGGGTCAACCACGCAATATGCGTCGCTCCATGGTGGTTGATGCCACCTCGGCCTTGATCTCCGCGCCTTTGGGGACCAGCCCGGCAAATGCATACGTTGAGTCGGCAGCAGGTATCAGCCAAGGGGGACGTACGGGGCTTGTCGCGGTTGTGTGTGGGCTTTTGTTCATTCCGTTCCTCTTTCTTTCTCCCCTGTTGTCACTGATTCCTTCCATCGCCACTGCCCCTGCGCTCATTATGGTCGGTGTATTCATGTTGGGGCCGATTCGCCTGATCGAATGGAAGGAGATGGAAGAGGCCATTCCTGCCTTTATCGCCATGGTGCTGATACCGATTACCTACTCCATTACCGTTGGCGTGGTCTTCGGTTTTCTGGCATTGGTAGTCTGCAAAACAGCAGCAGGCAAGGCGCGTGAGGTTCATCTCACCATGTGGATTTTGGCTATTCTGTCACTGTTGCTTCTGTTTGAACTTTAATACAGAAAATGGCAGTAGGAAGGTATGAAAAAGGCGAGCTTATGGCTCGCCTTTTTTATTGGTGTGAGTGGGATAAAGTGAGCGGGTAGATAAAAATGTTAGAGTCTAGTGTTTGATTACCGGTGTAAAATTTTCCAGTGCAGTTTCCAAACCGGAAATGTATTCAGCACCTTCGACAACGTCCAGGCTCGAGCCTTCAAGGTCATTTCCTATCGGTTCTACACGACCGCCGAGATACTTCGCTAGAAAGGGTTCCACAGTCGCAAAAAACGCCTTGTTGTTTTCTGGTCGTTGGAAGCCATGTCCTTCATCCGGGAAGAGTTCATAAATAACGGGAATATGATTCTCTTTCATCGCCGCGACGAGTTGATCGCTCTCTGACTGTTTGATGCGCGGATCATTGGCTCCTTGTGCAATCAAAAGTGGATTTTTTATATTTTTAACTTTGGACAATGGGGATCGTGACCAAAGAAACTCTTGGCCATCCTCGGTTCGCATATCGCCGACACGATGATTGAAGAACTCCATTTCAGTCTTCCAGTATTCGGGGATGGTCTCAATGAAGGTTAATAAACTGGAAGGGCCCACTAGATCGATGCCGCAAGCGAAGCGGTCTGGCGTAAATGTCATGCCAACCAGTGTGGCATACCCCCCATAACTGCCTCCAAAGATACCTACCTTGTTGTGTGTAGTAATACCTTGCTCAATGGCCCAATCAATGGCATCAATCAAATCGTCATGCATGCGACCTCCCCATTCTCTATTGGCCGCATTGATGAATTTCTTGCCAAATCCTGTTGAGCCTCGAAAATTGACTTGCAGTACGGCATAACCGCGATTGGCTATCCATTGTACCCAGGACTGGATCATGGGGTGATAATCCATGATATCGCGAGACCAGGGGCCCCCGTGAACGAAGAGAATTAATGGCTGTGGCGTTATTGGATGGCCGGTTCTATCTGGATCAGAGTGCGCGGGCAGGGTCAGATAACTGACCAGTGTAAGACCGTCCCGTGAAGGTATTTCGAGTGGCCACATGGGAACCAATGGTGCATCTACCAGTTTTGGACGTGATACGCAGATCAGGGATAGTGCCCCGGTTTCTCGGTCAAACAGATAATAGTTGCCGGGAGAATCGATGGCATTGTCATGTACTATCCAGTGTTGGTCATCCAGAGTACGGGAATCGATCCCAAAGCCAGAGGAGAATGCCTTGTCAAGTTGTTCGAAAGATGTCTTGTAATCTGACTTCAATGCATGCCATTCACCTTTAAGGTAATTGGTATAAACAGCCTTGATTTCCCCTTTGTCCGTTGCGCCCATTGCATCCTGAATATCGGACTGTTGATCCGAGTAAAGGGTCGTGCTTTCCCCCGTGGCGATATTCAAACACGTGAGTGCGGCAGTATCATGCTGGCGTGTATCAGTGAGATACAGGTAATTTCCTTTGACCTGCTCTATGAGCGGAAGGGTAGTGAGAGAATCCTCTGCGCTGATATCCAGTAAAGGAGACCATCCCCCAGAATCCTTTTTCAGCCACCTCATACCGCCGTCTTCAGTCATGGAGAAAGCCATGACGGGTGCAAGTTCGTCATCTACGAGGTAGCTCATGAATCCTTGAGTATTCTCCTCCAGCAGGAAACGCTCACCTGTGGTGATATTGACGGAATAGAGGTCATGGAATTTAGGGTCTCGATCATTCATTGCGATGATGACGTATTCGGGATGTCTATGACTCCTGCCAACAAGTTGGGCCTGTGTTTTCTTGAATGGCGTCAGGTCTATAACTTTTTTCGTAGCCAGATCCAGTGCATACAGGTGATAGTTCTCATCACCTCCCTGATCCTGATAATAGAGGAGCACGTCGGGTTGATATATCCAGACATACCGTTTGATGCCTCGTTGGATATCATGAGTAACGGGGCGGATATCGCTGGGGGAATCTATTGGTGCCAGCCAAATGTTGGCAGTTCCTTTATTATCGGCAATCCAACTGAAATAACGTCCATCCGGGCTGATTTTGATATTGGTACGTTCTGCGGGACCAAAAAGCACATCGCGGTAGATAAGAGGGATATCATCGATAGAAGGCATGGAAAGGGCTTGCTCCTGATTATGTGTTTATTATTTAACCAATGCATTGCGTGTATTGATTGTTTATATATATGAGCTATGCCGGCTCTCACAGGTTGCGTTTTAATTGTATCCGCTTTGCGAAAAATATCACCTCTATTGCCCAAGTGAATCGCTGGGTATTTTTTAGTCTTTTCTACTTTTTACTCCCTCTCCCCGAATACAGCCAAACGGTCGCGCCAATGCACACCAGGTTAGTCACCACCAAATAATATGCAGGTGCTATAGCCGTTCCCATCACATCACTTAGCCATGAAAAAACAAACTGTGCGGTGCCGCCAAAGAGGGTGATACCCAAGGCATAGACAATGGAAAATCCCGTTGAGCGGAGGGGGCGAGGGAAGCTTTCGCACACGGCGACCAATAAACCGGAGCCACTGATGCACTGGAGTGCCGTTAATACGCTGATCAGGACAAAAAAGAGCCAAGGGGCATGGTATTGACCTATCAGGAGAAGGGCAGGGAAGAGGAGTAAGGTCAGTACTACACGCGGAATGATGATCGTTTGGCTACGCCCCCAATGATCGGCCAGATAGCCACCCAGCAGTGAAAACAGCATCACGCCCACACCGATCACGATAGGGGCCAGCATGGCGATCTGGGTGGGATAATGCAGCTCATTCAGCGCGTAGGTAGTCATATAGTTGAGGAAATACTGGGTGATGGTGCTCCCCGAGATGATCAAAATACCGACAATCACCAGCGCCCGATAATCTTTCAATACCATGCTCAAGGGTGTTTGGGCAGTGCCAGACATTGGATATTCGGGAGCGCCCGATGGTGTGTGGGTATTTAGCGTCGTATCAGCGGTTGCAGGGAGCGTCTCGTTGAGATGCCGACGCAGATAAATAGCGACGGGTAATACCAATAGCCCCATCAGGAAGGGGACGCGCCAGCCCCATGTCAGGAGTTGTGTCTGATTGAGCTCACGACTCAGAATAAAACCAATCAAACCCGCTGCCAGTCCGGCAGCGCCTTGTGCGACGATTTGCCAACTGGTGTACACCCCTCGGCGATGAGGCGGTGCGGCTTCCATGATGAATGTGGTGGCTGGGCCGGCTTCACCCCCCCAGGCAATGCCTTGCAATAAACGGCATATCAGTAGGAGCAGGGGCGCCCAAATGCCCCATGTGGTATACCCCGGCAGCAATGCCATGCCTGCTGTCCCGATAATCATCAATAGCATGGTGAGTAGCATGGCCGGTTTGCGACCTGAGGTATCCGCATAAGTACCAATGATAATCGCCCCCAGTGGGCGTGCCAGAAAGCCCAGCCCGAAGACAGCAAGAGAGGAAAGCAGGCTGACGGCATTGCTGCTTGAGGGGAAAAACACCTGACCAATCATGACCGAAAAAGTGGCATAGGCACTGAAGTCAAAAAACTCGATGGCGGCCCCTGAGGCAACGGCAAATACTTCTCGGGAGCTAACATGGATAGGTGTAGCAAAGGGGGCTGTTGGGGGCATACCAATCACTCAATTGAATAATCCGGCTACCCTAGCGATTTATACGCTGCATGTCATGAATTAATTATAGAGCCACAGTTCAGCTGCCGATAAAAAAAATGCCCGTCCAAAATGACGGGCATCGTTTTGCGAATGTAGCGTGTCATGACATGACTTTCACCATGAATGACGTGTGACTGGTATGGAAACGTTCAATTGAGATAATTATGCTTCACCAGATTAACCACATCATTCATTCGGCCATTCAGCATGGCTTTTGATGCATAAAGCAAGGTGCCGGTAATCATTGAAGGCTCGATATGGGGCGGCATGACCAGTTCTTCCCGATTGGTAATGACGTCCAGCAGGGCCGGCCCGGGGTGCGCCAGGATTTCCTCCACAGCGGCTTCCAGATCAGCGCCCTGTTCGACGCGCTTGCCGAAGATCCCCATCGCTTTCGCCATCGCGCCAAAATCAGGATTTTCCAGCGTGGTATAGTTATCCAACAGCCCCTCGACTTTTTGTTCCAACTCGACAAACCCCAGGGAGCTATTGTTGACCACAATAATCTTCAGAGGGATTTTTTCCTGTACCAGCGTCAGCAGGTCACCCAGCAGCATCGTCATTCCGCCATCACCGCACAGTGCAATCACCTGCCGGTCTGGGTAGGCTTTAGCCACACCTAGCCCTTGTGGGTAGGCGTTCGCCATGGTGCCGTGTCGCAGGCTGGTGAGCATGCGGCGTTTACCATTGGCGGCAATGTGACGTAGTAACCAGACCATGCAACTGCCGCCATCACCGGTGAATACAGTGTCTTCATCGGCATGTTTATCGATCAGTTCGGCGAGATACTGTGGGTGAATGGGGGATTCGTGGCGCGCATCCTTATATTCGGACGCCACGGCTTTTTCATGCAACTTGAGGCAGTTTTTCAGCCATTTGTCATCACTGCGTGCCTCTACCCGTGAGGCCAATAACCCCGCCGTGCTGGCAACGTCACCCACCGCACCAAGGTCGATAGGATGCCGCCTGCCAATATGTGTCGCATTCGTATCAATCTGTATGATGGTTGCTTTGTCCGGATAGAATTGCCCCCAGGCAAAGTCACATCCCAACAAGAGCAGAACATCACACTCCATGACAGCATGGAAACCGGACACTAGCCCGAAAACCCCTGTCATCCCGACATTGAAGGGATTATCGTATTCGATCGTATCCTTGGCACGTGACGTATGAACGATGGGCGCTTTCAGCCGGTCAGCGAGAGTTATCACCTCTTCGCGGCCCGCACCCGCGCCTATCCCCGCATAGATAGTCACTTTTTTACCGCTATTGAGTATCTCTATAACAGCTTCCAGCTCTTCATGACTCGGCAGTACACGTGGATGAAATTGGCGTGTCTTGAAAGCCTGATCCTGCTCTACTTTAGTGGGGAAGGTGTCACCATGGACGATCAATACGGCGACCCCGCCTTTGTTAAGGGCAGCCTGCGCTGCCATCGCAGTAAGACGGCGGGCTTCTTCCGGATGATTGAGATATTCGCAAAAGACACTGCACTGCTCATAGATTTTCTTCTGATCGACATCCTGCGGAAACCCGACACCCGTTTGGCGGCTATCCACCTGAGAGGCGATCAATACAACAGGGGAGCGATTGCGATGGGTTTCAAACAGGCCATTCACGAAGTGGAGGCTACCCGGGCCACAAGTTCCCGCACAAACAGCCAGCCTACCACTCACATAGGCTTCTCCCCCTGCTGCGAAACCGCCTACTTCTTCATGACGGACGTGTACCCATTGCAGGGGGCTCCGAGACATGGCATCAGTAAAGTGATTGATGGTATCACCGACGACACCATAACAACGGCGTGCACCGGCCTGATACAAGGTATCGATAATAATATCGGAAACGGTTTTGCTCATTTTCTCTCTCGGCTCCTGGGTTTGATCAATCTATTATTGAAACGATCCATCAGGTTCAGCCTGGTTATTTTGGGGTTGAGCTTATGTGCTGGCTGAATGATGTACCGATGCTTCAGGGTAAGGCGTTAGAAATGAAACCGTTCATCTGATGAGAGCGGGAATGACGTGCAATATGAATAGTCTGAAGACTATTTGGTTTTTTAAGTGTATCTTAAGTGTTATTTAACACACTTTGCCTGTCTATGACTACTCTACGCCATAATTAAGGGTGTGCCATTAATGAGAAAGTCGAAGCAGAGGATAATGTCGAATTAACGAGAAAGAATCTGTCTAAAACTAGTGAAGCGTTCAGCTGAGATGTGACCACCTTCGTAGGCTTCGAGAATCGCACAGCCAGGTTCCTGAGAATGGCGACAATTGCTGAACCGGCAATGTCCAATAAAAGGGCGTAGTTCTATAAACCCTTCGATCACCTGGTTGTCGTCCAGATGTTCCAGACCAAATTCACGAATGCCGGGGGAGTCAATGAGGTGACCCCCTTCGGAGAGATGGTATAGCCGTGTCGTTGTTGTCGTATGCGTACCTTTACGGCTATCGGGGGAGAGCGCGCCGATCTTGAGTGAATGTTCGGGGAGAAGCGCTTGAACAAGAGAGGATTTTCCAACGCCGGATTGACCGACGAACACTGACGTATGCTGTGTTAATGAGGCTTTCAGTGTATCCAGTCCATGTTGTGTTTCTGTCGAGGCCTGTACAACGTCATACCCCAGCTGCTGGTAACGTTCCAGCAGCGCAATCACTTCCGCGTCCGGCTGAAGCAGGTCAACTTTGTTCAAGATCAGTGCGGGTTGAATACCTGTCGCTTCGGCGGCGACCAGATACCGGTCAATCAGGTTGGCGAACGGCGCCGGCTCGACGGCAAACACGATCATGATACGGTCGAGATTGGCGGCAACAGGCTTCAGTTGCCCTTGAAAAGTAGGGCGTTCGAGCAAGGATTCGCGCTCATGGCGGGCGACAACAATACCCGAACCATCCTGGCCTTCACGCCAACTGACGTAGTCACCACTCACGAGTGAATCGAGATTGGCGCGCAGATGGCAGCGGTGCAGTGTGCCAGATATATCTTCTACCTCAAGACTTCTACCAAAGTGCGCAACGACTCTGCCCGGTTGTTCGGGCCCATAATCACTGGCATCCAGCTCTTCCGTATCCTGTGTATCGCCTTTTGCGGCACGCTGATTACGCTTTGCATGGATGTTTTCAATACGACGACGTTGTTGCCGAGTGAGTTTACGTCCGCTCATGTAGCTCCCGAGGCTGAAACAATAATGGGATCGTTTTAACACCAATATTCAATATCGGAAGATACCTGTAGGATACAAAAGCACGCTTTCAGTTGAATATTGAAGGGTGACGATGAATGTTATTGTACAGGTTTCTTCAGGATAAGGGCGATTGAATTCCTTGTTTGGATTCCTTTGCCTATTTTCGGTATGGTGATTGTTTATCTGCCTGTGCAACCCTGTTGGGCTGTCATGTGGTTATTTATATGTGTGGGGGACGGAGAATTCTGTTTGCCGTTACTCCAAGGGAGTCTTGTTGCATGAGCCAAGTGGCTGGAGAAATTGATCCGAAACAGGATCGTTTGGCATGGATTGATCTGGAAATGACCGGATTGGATCCTGACGTTAATCGTATTATCGAAGTGGCTACCATCGTGACCGATGGAAACCTGAAGATTATCGCTGAAGGTCCGGTGATTGCCGTGCATCAGCCTGATGAATTCCTGAATGCGATGGATGAGTGGAATACGCGGACGCATGGCGAGTCCGGTTTGATAGAGCGTGTTCGTGAAAGTGCGGTGGATACCGAGCAGGCTGAGCGCATGACGATCGAGTTCCTGTCACGTTACATGGCACCGGGTAGTTCGCCCATGTGTGGAAATAGTGTGCATCAGGATCGTCGTTTCATGCTGAGTGAAATGCAGCAGTTGGCAGCATTCTTCCATTATCGCAATCTTGATGTCTCCACCCTGAAAGAGCTTGCACGCCGTTGGAAGCCCTCCATTCTTGGCGGAATGAAAAAGCGTGCAACGCATCAGGCACTTGATGATATTCGCGAATCCATTGAGGAACTTCAGTACTATCGCGAACATCTACTTGCACTTTGATCCGGAAAACATGCCTACGGCGCTGTTTCTTTCTCTCTGTATTCGTATAGAGGCCATATCTGTATAAAGGTTTTTATAGAGTGATATAGAGGGAAATTCGATGGGCGCCGCACAGGCATATGGGGAACGGGCGAGGGGTTATAACCCCGTCGGAGATAGCAACGCGGCGCTAGAGGGATTCGACTGATTCTGTCTTCGTTACCAGTCAGGGCCCCGTACCAATGGCTAGACTATACCCGGTTGTGTTCCCGGGCCCATAGCCATATGGCCCAATGCCGTAAGGGCCGCCGTCCGGATCGTACCGATTGTAGCGATGGC
>Ga0157360_1000377_pt1 | contig 17076 bp, 11 predicted proteins | sample AttlaeALBM1_FD_111483 | JGI IMG/M metagenome (GOLD analysis project Ga0157360, IMG submission 111483) | Fungus gardens microbial communities from leaf cutter ant in Ribeirão Preto, State of São Paulo, Brazil - Atta laevigata ALBM1 | ecosystem: Host-associated > Fungi > Mycelium > Unclassified ... | reverse complement strand
TTTTCTACACTACTTATACAACTACTACATGGTCTGTGCACTATTTTCCCATGCCTATCATGTGACTCATCATGTGACATCATGTGATGTGATGCTATGACTTCCTGTCATGTGACCATGACTATGTGACACTTGTGATGTGATACTTTCCCACACTTCCCTCTGTGTAGTAAGTCCAAAATAAAAGAAAAGAAAAAGAAAAGAAATATAGATAATAACTTAGCCGTTTTGCCAAGTCATAACACCACCCCCCTTTTAAGTTTCCTCGTCCCGAGGAATTTTCTACAACTCGTAGTATGGGTCAGCCATGTTGCCCATCTCGTCATCGTTTTCTTCTGTCTATTCTCTAACTCCTGATTTTTCCTCCTCGATTTCTTCTTCTTCTGGAATCGTCTTCATCGTTTCTCTTTTTATGGGTTTCTTGTCCTTCCATCATCTCCAGTTCTTCTCTATTCTTCCCCAATATTCTTGGTCATATCACTTATCTGACCACCCATATAGTTTCTTTGCTGTAAATCTTCCTGGCAGTTCTCCCTGTCAAAACATTCCTGTTATGACTTGGCAAATTGGCTAAGTCATTATTTATATTTCTTTTCTTTTCTTATTTATAACTACAAGATGGAGAGGAAAGTATCACGTGACTTTGTCACAATGTCACAATGGTCACGTCATAGTAGGTCACATGACGAGAGTAACATGAGGACCATGGGAGAGTAAGCGCATAGCCATAGTAGTAAAGTGTATAAGTAGTAGAGAAATGAGCAAGAACTCCATCAAGTTCTCTTTGTCAAACTCTGAACAAAGAGACAGTTGGCTTAATTCCGGTCATCGGACTTTAGACGCTGACAGTTCCCTCTTTGTGCTCTTGCCACGCCACGTCTTCCATGTCTCGCCGATACTCTTTCTCAAATTCTTCAATTGCTTCTTTTACATTCTCTAAATTCTCCCTTCCTTCCCAGGTATCTGACTCTGCTGTGAATCCTTTCCAACGTACTAAATACTTATCTTTCCCTCTAACCTTCCTCTTATTTAGTATTTGTTCCACCTCCCATTTTTCTTCCCCTTCAATTGTGACTGGAGCCAGTTGCTCCTTTCTTTGTCCTTCTACTTGTTCTACATATCGTTGTACTCTACTAACGTTAACTACTGGGTGTATTTTTACTGTGCTAGGTAGTTCTAATTTGACCGCATTTGATAATATTATTTCTTTGACTCTATAAGGACTGACAAATCTCTCCGTCAACTTTTCTGTCCTCCTCCCAACCATCTGATATTTCAAATCCTTAGTACTGAGCATGACCAAGTCTTCTACTTTATACTCGTCTGTGTCCGATCTCTTTTTGTCTGCATACTTTCTCATATCTTCCTGCGCTTTTCTTAGCGCCGCTTTTACCTCTTCTTGTATCTTCTTCATTCTCTCCACAAATTTTTCTGCTCCTGCGTATTTTCCTTTCTTTCTCCCTTCAAACCCCATTCTGGAATCTTGTCCGTAATTTGCCTTAAAAGGCAACGTCCTGGTACTCGAGTACGCTTTATTGTTATACGTAAACTCTGCTGTTCCTAACTATTCTGGCCACTGCTCTTGCCTGTGATCAATGAACATTCTCAGATACTGTTCTAACTCTTGGTTAATCCTCTCTGTTTGTCCATCTGTCTGAGGGTAGAACGCCATTGACAATTTACTCTTGATCCCCAACATCTCATTTAACTCCTACATTAACCCTACCGTGAATTGTGGTCCCCTATCTGATATGATACTTTCGGGTAAACCATGCAACTTCCACACATTATCCCTGAATAACCTGGCCAGTCCTTCTGCCAACATTTTCTCTGTAATAGGTATGAAATGTACCATTTTTGTCAATCTGTCAACTACTACTAAGATCGAGTCATATCCCTGAGCTAAGGGCAACTTTGTAATAAAGTCTGCTGATATATGCGTCTAAGGCTTTTCTGGTATTGAGTTTGGCATTAATTTGCCAGCTGGTTGCTCTGTGCGATTCTTGTTTCGTTGGTAGGCATCATACCCTTCCACATATCTCTTTACCTCCTTAGTTACTCCTGGCCACCAGAAATTTCTGGTTACCAGTTCTACCATCTTCCACTGCCCCCCATGTCCTCCTATCAGTGTATCATGGTGTAGTCTAATGATTTCTGCCCTCAACCTTTCATCTTTTGGCACATAGATCTTCCCTTCTTTATACATAATGCCGTCTACTTCTCTTCACTCTTCATCTCTCAATATCTTTATTCCTGTTCGCTTTATTTCTTCTATCACCTTTATTACTTCGTTATCCTTCACTTTTGACTTCCTAACTTCCTCTAGTAGATCTACTCTGTCTACTATAATCTCTACTACTTCTGTCTTCCTCATCTCTAACCATTCTGGCTTTACCAACGTTTCATCCTCGTTATTCTTTTCTACTCCAACCTCCCAGTCTGGCCTCCTGCTGAGACTGTCTGCTTTTCCCATCTTACTTCCTGGAACATGTTTTAATGTAAAGTTGAATCTAGATAGGTACAAGGCCCATCGTGCTTGTCTTTGATTCAATTTTTGCGCTTTCATGAAATATTCAAGATTTTTGTAATCTGTCTAAATCTCGAATTTAACTACTGCTCCTTCCAGGAAATGTCTCCATGCTTCTAGGCATCTGACTATTGCCAACATTTCTTTGTCGTGAATTTCATAGTTCTGTTCTGTATCACTTAGAGACTTTGAAATAAAGGCAATGGGTCTCCATTTTTCATCTAAGTACTTCATTGAGAGTAACCTTCCAGTGGCATAATTTGAAGCGTCGGCTTCTACCCTAAATTCCTTGTCCAAATCTGGGGCTGCTAATACTGGTTTACTAGTGAAGATCCTTTTCAGCTCGTCAAATGCTTTCTGTTGTGTTTCTTCCTACTGCCACTTCTCATCTTTTCGCATAAGCACATTCATTGGCCTAGCTACTCAAGCGAAATCTTTAATGAACCTCATGTAATAATTTGCAAGGCCCAAAAACTTCCTGACGTCTTTCACATTTTTTGGCTGTGGCCAACTAAGTACTCCATCTACCTTCCCTGCTTCCATTTCTATTCCATCGGGTCCTATGACGACCCCTAGGAATCCTATCTTCCTCGCCTTCTACACACATTTTTCCAGCTTGATATACAAGTTATTCTCTTCTAATCTCCTCAATATTTCTTCTACAATTTCATCGTGTCCTTTCTCAGTTTCTGTTCCTACTAACACATTGTCCACAAACGCTGCTACTTTTCCCTCGTTAATCAAGTCTCTCAGTATTTCATTCATCATTGCTTGAAATGTTGCTGGTAAATTTGTCATTCTGAAAAACATGACCGTCGGTTCAAATGAGCCTATGTACATTGTGAACGCTCCCTTCCACTCGTCTCCTTCTTTTATCCTCACATTGTTGAACCCCCACCTTAGATCTATCTTCATGAATACTCTTTTACTACCCATGTTATCAATTAACTCTGTGATTAGTGGTAGTGGGTAATTATTCTTCACTGTCTGGCTATTAAGGTTGCAGTAGTCCATCACCATCCACTTGCTTCCATCTTTCTTGCCAACGAAAAATACTGGCGACGTCTGCAGAGATTTTGAGGGTCTGATGTATCCTTTCCTCAGCTGATCCTCTACAAAGTTTTGAACCTCCTCTCTCACATTCTTGGACAGAGGGTAAATCTTTCCTTTTCACGGTTTAAACGTCTCCTTGAGATCTATGGCATGATCCTAAATTTTCCTGGTCGGCATCCTCTCGGATTCTACCTTTCCAAACACTTTCCTTCACTTTAAAAACTTTCTCGGGACCATCTCCTCAATTTTCCTGTGGTCCTCTTCTATCTCTTCTTCTCTTCCCCAGTCTTCTTTGTCGTCTATCGCCCAATGGACGATTTTCTCTTCTTCCTCTGTGACCATCATTTTGATCTTTTCCTTCTTCTTACTCTTCTGACTCTTCCCACCATATAGGGGTGGACATCTTGTCATCTTCACTTCTTCTGTCTCCCAATTTATTTCTGGATTGTGGGCCGCCAACCAAGGCATACCCAATATTACCTCAGTCTTCCCCAAGTCACAGACATCCATCCGTATTCTTTCCATATGGCCTTTATAAAATACGTTGCACTCTACTTGGTGCGTAATGGCCCCTCCACTGTTCGCAGTCCCATCCACATTTTTGACCATTAATGGTCTTTCCAATTTCTGCAGCTTGAACCCATGCCTAGCTGCCGTCTGTCTATCCATAAACATCCCCGTTGCACCACTATCTAAGAGCGCTTTAATCATCACGCCTTTATGCGTGTTTATCTTTTCTACTCCGATATTCAACCACACTTCTCTCAACATTTTGAAGGTTCTCCTGACCTCCTTTCGACTACCCCCCTCTCTTGCTGCGCGTTCCGGTTCTCCTGACCGTGTGCTGCTCTGCTGTGCTTTTGCCTCTCTGGGCCACGCTGCCTTTTCAACTCTTGCTGCGCTTTTCCTCTCTATGGGCGCGCCACTTTCTTTCTTCTTCCCTTTGCATCCACACCAACTCATCTTTTCTCTTTTCCAATAGGGGACTACTCCTTGTCCCCAGTCATCTTCCACATGGCATCCTCCTTCGCCACATTCTGAGCATTTCAAATACGTGACGACGGCTCCTTGTCCGCGCCATCCCAACTCCCACAATTCCGCATCTTACGGCACTGTTAGTCCACAGTACCACTCTGTTCTCTTCCTCAGCACCTCCCACGAACTCCTCTTCCATTCTTCTTGCTGTGCTTTTCTCCTTACAGGGCGCGCTGCTTCTCCCTCCTTTACTCGCCTCACTTCCCTCCTCTTCTCTTTCTGGTGTGCTTTTCCCTCATCGGGGCGTGCTACCCTTTTCACCTTCTTTTCCCATAGAGGGCACTCTCTGCATTTGTGCCCTTCTTCTCTGCACTTGAAACATCTTACTACTTCTCTCCTCGCACCTCTTACTACTCTCTCTTCCACACCACACTGCATTACTCGACTTCTTAAAATTTCAAATTTATTTTGAGGCATTTCTACCCCCTCTTCCCCCTCTTTCCTATTCCTGCAATTTCGGGCCAGGTGCCCGGACCCTTTGCAGCTCCTACAGAGCTTTTCTTTCCTTTCTTCTAATTCTTCCCTTAGTTTGGCGAGAGCACATTTCTCTTTGAGCAGACTGCTTATTAATAAGTTGTATTGTTCTTGAGACATAATGATAACGTCTCAAGGAGGGTACAGAGTTAATAGTTTGATCTTACTTGGTACTACGTCTGTTGGAGCACAAGATCTTCATCCAACCAGATACCTACTGCCCTACTGACTACTACCCTAATACTATGGTTAGACTATCACTCCACAGGGGAGATCCCTAATCTAGACGGCCCACTAGTGGTAACCGTCAATCCTCTGCATGTACCAACTCACAATGGAGCGCAGCACAAGGTTTATACCAAGAAAAGTACAAGTAATTTACTCAACACCACTTAATTGTAAGGTCAGGTCTCGAACGCAATACCTGAGCTTGGTACTGTGTCTCCATCTGCAGTCCCTAACTGACTGCAAAGTCCCCTTAAGCCAAGGGCCCAGCTATGTATGGAGGTGGTTACTGATCGTGATGATCAGCGACCGAGAGTTGGTAATATGAGAGTGAAATTGAGCAGAGTCCAAGGCAGACGGTGCTCGCGATGTGGAATCGAGTTCTAATGTCAGACTAGCTAACTCTAAAGCCAGAATTAAGCCAACTGCTCCTTTATCAGTGTTTGACAAGAAGAACTCAATAGAGTTCCCGTTAGATTTTCTACACTACTTATACAACTACTATATAGTCTGTGCACTATTTTCCCATGCCTATCATGTGACTCATCATGTGATATCATGTGATGTGACGCTATGACTTCCTGTTATGTGACCATGACTATGTGACACTTGTGACATGACACTTGTGATGTGACACTTTCCCACACTTCCCTCTGTGTAGTAAGTCCAAGATAAAAGAAAAGAAATATAGATAATGACTTAGCCATTTTGCCAAGTTATGACATCTTTGTTTCTCTGGGCTATACTACTTCTTCCTCTTTTCTCTTCTGGTACTTACACTATCTTTGTCTATTTGAAATCACCCCCTGTCTTCTGTTCTCATCTACATGACACCCCTTTTTTCCACACCTTTCACACTCCACATACATTACTATCACCTCTCTGGTATACTACCCTAGCTCTAGTAGGTACATCTCATCTGGGATGTCTTCTCCATAATGTTTCTGCACTTTCTGTCATAAGACATGTACTGGACTTCTTCTCTATATTCCTCCTTCTTGCTGTACCTTTTGTGGCTTTGCCACACACACTGCTTTTTCTACTTTCCTTAGCTTCCTTTCTTTCTTAGTCTTTTTTCACGAAGGACAGTTTCTACATTTATGTCCCTTTTCTCCACACTTGAGACACTCAACTACTGCTGCCTTCTGCCTCCTTATCACTCTCTCCTCTACCCCACACTGCATCACCTGAGTACTCAGCATCTCAAATTTATTTAGAGAGGTTGTTTCCCTCTTTTCTCCTTCTCTCCTGTTTCTGCAGTTATGAGCCAGGTGCCCAAATTTCTTACAACTCCTACACAGCTTCCTCTTTCTTTCTTCTAATTCTTCCCTCAGTTTGACAAGGGAGTGTCTTTCTTTGAGTAGGTTGCTCATTAACGAATTGTATTGTTGCAAAGACATAGTGCTACATTTTTGCAAGGGTATAGAAATAATGTTGAATCTCACTATTTACTTCTATGTCTGTTGGAGTACAAGATCTTCACTCAACTAGACACCTACTGCCCTACTGACTACTGCCTTAATAATATGGTTAGACTATCACCTCACAGGGAATATTCCTAATCTAGATGGCCTTCTAGAAGTAACTGTCACTCCTTTGCATATACCAACTCACAATAGAGTGCAACACAAGGTTTATACCAAGAAAAGAACAAGTATACTACTAAACACCACTTGTTTATAAGGTCAGGTCTTAAAAATGATACCTGAGTTTGGTACTACTCTTCCACCATCAATCTCTAACTGATTGACAAGTCCTCTTAAGCTAAGAGCCTGACTATGTATGGAGGTGACTACCGATCACGATGATCAGTGGCCAAGAGTTGATATAATGAGATAAAAGATGAGCAAGGTCCAAGGTGGATGGTACTCTAGAAGTGGAATTGAGTTCTGGTATAAGGACTTAGTTGTGATAACTTAATCCTACTCCTTATCCAAGTTGACAAGGAGAACTCGATAAAGTTCCCATTATTTTCTATATACTACTTATACAACTACTACATGGTCTGTGCACTACTTTCCCATACTTATCATGTGACCCATCATGTGATGTCATGTGACCATGACACTTGTGACATAACACTTTCCTGCATACCTTCCTGTATAGTAAGTCCAAAAGAAAAGTAAAGAAAAGTAAATATAAATAATGACTTAGCTGTTTTGCCAAGTCATGACACTCAATTCAACTGGCTATGTAAACTCAAACTTTACTGGATGTAAAGACATGAGAAAGTTAACAATCTTTATAGTAGTAGGAGTATCATAGCAAAATCAATTGAGCACAGGAGAAAAGAGGAAAAGACAGAAAGACTTTATTAAACTATAACTACATTCTCATATTTATATGTAAATATTCAAAACAAATGCTCTGGCAAGTGGAGTTTTCAAGACAACTTGATATTATTCCATAACAAGGATGTCACTCTGCAACAAAGAGGCCTGTCATAAAAGAATACATAAATGTGGAATATTATTTTGTGAAGAAGTATACAAAATCAGAAGAAATAATCAGCTAAGAATATTACCAATATCTTAATAAAATCACTATCTCATAAAAGAGCTTGATAGCTATTTTGAGTAACTGAGTCTCTATCTTTTTGAGTATTCTCCTTTAGTTTCTAAAACCCATAAAACCTCTACCTCGACGGGAATTCGAACCCCAATAGTGGGCATTTGCTTATGCTAGGAGTTAATAGCTCGCTACATGTTATTGAAGTTGGCTTTCAGTTGTACAGTCAGCTAAAGAAGAGCCACACGACGATATGGGAGTTCTAGGTAGTTCTGCTATATTGATGGTGAGCTAGACTACTAGACTAGATAAGGGCAGTAGTGTCATGATGCGAGACGAACGTATATCTTAGAGAGCCTATTACAGTGAGATCTATCTCGAGTAGATTTATAAAATCTTCATTATCATTTCTTTCAGTTATTTGAGTCTCCCCTTCTACCCTCTATTGTTCTTAAGCTCTCTTGTTATATTTGATCATCTTCCTAGTGTTTACTTGGTTAGCACATAATAGTGAGACATCTTGGGGACTTCTTATATTCTCATTTGTTATCACTTTTGTTTTGTGATCAATTCCCTTTGATCCCCATCACTGGAGTGGACAGGGAGAGTATTAGGACCAAATAACATTAATTTACAAACTGAGGAAATACACTATAACTACTTAGTACTTATAGGAAGTCTGGAATAGAAGGAGAGTAGTCTACTATGTTATTCTACTATTATTATTTTTAGGAGAATTATTAGGAGAAATAAATTATATAATTGTCAAATTTCCAGAATATGACAGTACCCCCCCTTTAAGGCTGAGCCTTTGAAGCTTTCATGCATAAGCAATTTAAATATCACCTGATTCTAGTCTTTAAAAATTCTTTTTTGCAGACTTTTAACCTGAAACTTTACTACCATATTCTTTAACTCTACCTCAATTGCCAACTTTTCTGACTCTAACAATAAGCAATATGAGGCTGAATTAGCCAGAAGACATGCTAAGGCAGAAATCCTGCTTCAACAGCAGGAAAAAAAGGAACGGCTTGAGCACTAAGCCTGAAAAGAGGCGAAAATAGCCGAGCAGAAAAGATTGGAGGAAGAGGCATAGAGAAAAGAGAAGGAAGAGGTATGGAGTAGGGAAGAAGAATGCCAGAGGGATCTAGCCTATTATTTTGAGGTAGACGGCATTGCTATCATTGAAAAACAACATTGCAAAAATTGGACCAAGACTTTCTTGCCTTTCACAACTCCTTCTTCCAACAAGGAGATGAACTTTCTAGACCTTCTGCCTCTGACCAAGAGACAACGTGTTCGATACCTGTCCAAAAAGACTCCAGAGGCCTGTCAACGACGTGAGGAGTTGGCAAAGGAAATGGAGATGGTAGCTGTTGATAAAGGAAGTCCCTGTAAGAGGTGTGCAGACTTTGGAATCTTATGTATCCTACAAAATTTGCTATGAGTTTTTTTTTAATTTCTTTTATGACTTTGTTAACTCTTATAGCCATATAACGTCATGCTCTTCCTGCGCCAAGACTAAGGCTGCTTATAAGCCTTTTGATGCAGATAAGGCATGCACAAAGACAAGAGCAGAAGTAGTTTGGAGGTCAAAAATAAAGAAGACCAAACAACAAACAGACACAAAGTAGAAGGCGGAAGTCTCAAAAAAATTAGAGGACTTGAGTGAGTTACAAGGGTTGAGAAAGAATATTCAGAGGATCACAGTGGCTCTGGAAAAACTGGCTGGCATAGAGGGCCAGGACTCTGATAAGAAATAGTTTTCATAGCCAGAGTCTAAGGAAGAAGAGACAGAGGTACAGGGGAGTAAGGAGAAGGAAAAGCAAAGGGAGCAGGAATTAGACAGAGTAGAAGAGGAAGAAGTTAGAGGGCAGAAAGAAGAAAATAGAATGGAGGGTGTGGAAAAGAGAAGTAATAGTTTCTCTCTGGTCACATATTCTGTTGACACCGGAACTTTGTAATTTTCTTGTTTGATAAATATTATTGTTTTTTCTGTGGGCAGAAAATAGATGTGAGTGATGATAAATGATGAAGCAGGAATATAAGTATTGGATGACTGCAAGAGAAACTGTGAAAGAATACAAGTATGTAAGTTTTTGCAACAGAAACTGCTTCTGAAATATAAGTATCAGATTGCAATGGAAACTGCAGAGCGGAATACAAGTAAGCAAGTCAGTGCAAAGGAAACTGCACTCCAAAATATATATAAGTACTCAAAAAAAATTATTTTTTTTAAACAGAGTGAATATGGAGTAACAGAGTCGAGGAATGAAATAAAGGTATTCTTAGGGTCATAATGGTCCTAGTTTAGAGGGATACTTGAGATGAAAGTCGTTCACTAATTCTTTGATATGTTCCAGTTCCGTCGCTGGTAACTATTTGAAGTCATTGTCGGTGTCTTTGTATCCTAGCCATATAATCTTGTAGAGCAGCTTACATGCCCTCTAGCAGCCAATTTTAGAGTTGACTATTTTGGAGATTTTGTATTCTGGTTCTCTGTCGATGATTACAGACACTGGCGGAGGTTTGGAATGCTGTGAAAAGGTGTTGGATGTGGCTGGTTTGAGTATAGAGACATGGAACACAGAGTGAATGGCTCTTATAGTGTCTGGTAGGCAGAGTGTGAAGGATTGCAGACTAGGTTGAGCAATTATTTCATATGGTCTGAGGTACTTTTTAGAGAGTTTCTTCGATGGGCGAGTCGTCCAGAAGTACTGTGCTCTAACAAATACTGATTTTCTCTTTGAGTATGCCTTATAATTCATCAAGATTAATTATAAAGTCATGGGCACAAAAGGAAGCTATATCTTGTTCTGGGTATACACCGAGGTTAGAATGATATTTTTTGTTGGTAAAGAATAGAGAGACACCAGTGGTAGCACTAAGAGCATTGTTGTAAGAGAACTCAGCTAGGAGTAACAGTTTCAACCAGTTGTTCTGTTGGTAGTTGCAGTATATGCAGAGATACTGTTTTAATGTCTGGTTGGTCCATTCTGCTTGCCTCTGGATGGTATCCACTGGTAAAGTAAAGTCTCATATCTAGGGCGGTACCTAAGAAGCAAAAGAAGTGAGAAACAAACTTAGAGCCACAGTCAGACATAACATGAGACAAAACTCTGTGTTTTGAAAAGACATGGACAACAAAAAAGCATGCTAATTCCACTGAAGTAATAGTATTGTGAGTGGGAATAAATATGGCTTGTTTTGACAAGTGATCCACTATAACTAGAATAGTATCAAAACCAGAGGAGAAAGAGAGTTTCTTGATGAAATCCATAGAAATTGAATTCTATGGGTGTTTCAGAATAGGGAGTTGTTAGAGAGATCCATATGGTCTATAATGCTATGATTTGAATCTCATATAGGTAACGTAAGACTTACAGAACTTTTGTACATCATCACAGATGTTTGGCCAGGTATAGTATTTTCATACAAGTTCCAGTGTCTTATTTTGGCCCAGATATCCTGCTAGGATATGGTCATGGTGATACTGGAGAACTTGAAGGTGTAAGTTGGCATTATCTGGAACATACATTCTATTGTCAAGTCTAAGAAACTCTGCGTTATCTTTTGACCAATGTCTGTTAGGGCACTGGTTCACATACAAGGCAAATGACTCTTAAGCTAATGTAGAGATCCTGAAGCTAGAGTGAGATTCAACTGAGGTATATCTACGACAGAGGACTAGTATTTATACTACTAGACAGTCAAGGCACCTTTCTCATGGTACCTGACATATATTCCCACAAAGTCCAATAATAGATTTAGAGGCTCACATAGTATGTCACAGAAGGGAAAGCAGGAGAGAGTGAGAATGTGATCGGAGAGATGGCGGCTCTTAGGTGGGAACCTACTCACGTCACTAAGCATGCCTCTAGCGTTATTCCCTTACAATGTCCTTCTGGTGAAGAAGCTGTTTATGCTAGGGGTTTTCCTGTTTTTTTTTTTAAATAGAAGTTTCCCTAACTACTGTCTAAGTAGCAGTAAAGATAAAAGTTTAAATAAAGATAAAATGTGTGATCTCCTAAGGAAAGCACCCTAGTTGACACAGTGTATCAGCACAGTGTCCCTTATGTAAACTTGTGGGGAAATGAATTCAGAAGATAAAGGTGAAAAGAAGTTGTGAAATTAAAGTTCTGCCAGTGTACTGTAGTAGTGGTGTTACACCGCAAGTGAATTTTCTGTGGAAGATAACATTTAATACACTTTATACTAACAGATTCTCAATTAGAATTCGCTCTAGAACCCTTTCTATATCCTCAGAATGTAACACTATATGATGAGTACATTGAGCAGGTGATAATTAACCTAGAGCTCATGTTGAGACCTCAAGAAGCAATTAGGATAAACTGGCATCAGATTACTAAGAGAGTTACTGAGAAATTACACTCTAGACCCACCTTTGGATGGACCAACTTAGAAAGATGGTAAACTTGTACTCTAGAACCAGTACTACTCAGATGAAGAACTTAGACTGATAAACTTTGTACTTGTAAATAAGTATTGATAACATCAGATCAATTATATTTAGATAAATAACCTCTAAGATGTGACTTGGAGATACTAGACATTTATTGAGACTTGCTAACAGCTTAACAGATAATCAATAAAGTCCAAATTACAAAGCAGCATCAAGAGCATAATAGGGAAAGACAGAAGAATATTCTAGAAGAGAGCGGCAATGAAAACACATCATCTTTGATGGGAAGGACTTAGTGAGGGAACACGTCATCACAAAGAAAGGAGAGGACCACGTCATCAGTGGGAATTTGGGAGGACTTAGGGCAGAAAGGAGGTGATGGAATCCTAAAAGTAGTAATAGTTTCCCTTTTTATATTTTATTTCTTGAGTTTCAGGACTTTGTAATATTTTAATATAGTATCTAGAGTGCAGTTGGATCAGAGAAGAATCTCTTGACTCCTACCTCCATCTACACTGCCTCTGGAATTGTGAATGCAGATCTATTGAGAGTAAGAAGACTGTGACTAGTGGGGTGTCTTGAAAAGAACACAGAATATACCCAGAACTCAATCTAGGGAAAAGACGCAGATGCAACTTGGGCAGGCTTCAGAGAGGACAGCAGGCTGGGAAAGCTTGGCTAGGTACACACTTGGATTGCATCACACCCATAAGGTTTGGTGTTGGGGGTGCAGACAAGGGGGCAACTAAGTGTGGAGGATCCATGAGTGATCAACTAACTGTATTTTCCAGAGGAGCTTTTGTCATAGTGTATAAAGGTTGACATCTTAGAGAGGCTATGTGACGACGATCTAGAGAGATCTTACAATCCTTTTACAACCACCAACTTATATTTTACTGGAGCTGCATATAATTCTTATTTCTCTAATTATTTATAAACCTTCAACTTTGATAATCTTCTCTTGGACCTTTAGCATGCAATTGGGAGCTAATACATTATTGTTTTGTTTGTCCCAGTGTACAATTCCCTTTTGCACTCTTTCAGCAGTGATGTTCAAAACTCAAAACTTGATTCTAGACTACTGTGTTGACCCTGTGCCTGAGTTCTGCCTGTCTGGTGTTACCCTAATATCCTGTTTCAAAGTTGTCCTCACAGTAGCACTCTCTGGCTATGTGATCAAACTATCCTCACAGTAGTACTCTTGACTATGTGATCAGATATGAGACTTTGAATCCTTCCTGTATAACTTGACTCCCTAGCAATACTAAACTCTATCTTAGAGCTTCTATGATGTTGTCTCTGTGGCTAAGTCACTTGTCCTATAGTCTCTTTGGTTTGACTCAGTCTTGAGTTGAAGCAACTTAATCACTGATCTGATCACTCTAAAAATAGATTTCCACTTTTGAAAACCCAAATAGAGGAAAAAGGCGACCGCGATTGCTTGTCTTTTTTTTACTAAGTAGGGGTTGTAAGAGGACAGTGCTATTTCTACCCCTAAACTGTATAGCAATACTCTAGAGCAGCCTAAGCCTGTTCAAGTATTACTAAAGTAATACTTAAACACACTAGTATAGCTCCAATCACACTGATCCTGACACTAAAGAATGTAAATCTAGTATATATAATGTAGAAGATCCTTTCAGGAGTCTCATCCTAATCTCTGAGGATTCTCCTGGAGGTAAGTTGTATCATAATCACAAACTGTAATATAACTGAGGATTCTCTTAGAGTCTTGTGTCCCAGTTGCTCTTACAGGGGTTTTTATAGGTTTAGAGAAATACAAAAAGAAATATACAAAAAATAGAAAGAATAATAAATCCAGTCATAATCTATTATTACAACGATTGTTCCAGTAGTAATAAGGAATCCTATACCTTCTTGTCTTTTCTCAATTATTTCCTATTAGTTTTGTCAGATTTGCTCTGCCCTTGCCAAGTTACCAGGTTATCTACTACCAATCCCACAGCGATTTTCCCTTTTCTTTGGCTTATCTCAGCGACTTGGGACCTGACTCTTTTCTTTTTCCATCTAGGGAGTTTCAGAGATTGTTTCTACTGCTTCCTGAGACTCTTTGTTACTTCTTTGTTTTTGATCATAGTGGATCAGTTTTTGATGTGCTCCTATTCTTAGCCATCACTAATCAAGTGATGTTGCAGCTATTCTTATCTCCTGCCAGGCTGCTAGTCCTATTCCTTGTAATGGGCGTTTCTCTAGACTTTTCCACATGAGACTTCTTTTCCCTTAACTAAGCTGCTTTTTCTTGGCAATAACACCATGGGGCTGTGGGCTCAACTCCACTGGTTCTCAAGTAATTAACCTGTTGGTGGTAGCGACCTTATGTTCCTGGGTATACTACTACATAGTTAGGTAGCTAGCTTTTTTGGTGGCAAAGTCCTCTGTGCCTTTCCTGCTACTTAGCAGATGATTCTATTTTAGTCCTGCTTCTTGGGGTGTGAATTCATGAAATTTGGTTAATTTTAGACCTGAATATATTTCGGGCTTCACAACATAGCAAGTGGTTAGCTTCTAGTATAAGTGAATGTCCAAGTTTGTTGAGGCTCAAATTACTGTTTGAGAGAGGGGTTTTGGTAGTTTTTAGAAAGTAAAGAGGAAAACTCAGAAAATAGAAACTTAGTCACTTAAATAGCTATTAAGCTCTAGAGCAACAGAAAGGGATAGTGATGGGGGTATAATGCTTGAGTTCCCTTCTGTACCCTAGAGTATTTTATTAAGATTACAAAGCAATAAGACAACAAAAGAAAAAAAACAAAGAAAACTTCCAAATTCCCAAATATAGTAAGAGTAAAATAATAAGACAACATCTCTTCTGATCACTGGGTTATTACTCCCCACTCCTCTAATCCTACTAATAAGTGGCCCTTGAGCCTTTTGATGGACTGTAGAAAGAGGCAGCAATTTTGAGTTGTCTTGCTCATGAGTGTGTTGTCTTCATCAAACCTCTTTTTCTATCTTTCTATCTGACTTCCTTACTCTTCTTACTATCTCCTTCTATATTCTCTTGCTTCTTCAAGTCCCAGTTTCCTTCTATTGTGATTGCAATATGACTCTACATGTTAAGACTCTAGACCTCACAGTTGGATATGTGTTTCAACTTGAAGCCTATATCTAATACTTGATATCTTCATGCCTTTTGCTAGAGGATCCAGTTAAGGTTTTCAGTGAAGTTATATCAGAGGAGAGATGTCAACAAGACTTTGAGTAGCACCCTTGAGGTTATTCTAAGACAAGTAAAAGTATCGATTTCTCAGAGTAAGATTTTATAAAGAGAATACAGAAAGAGAAAACTTGCTATTTCCTTCTCTTTCTGGTCTATATTTACCCTAACTCTTCTGAATATAGCACTGCTAGTTACTAAGATATGACATTACTCTAGTAAAGATTATTGAAGGGGCTTTGGACAATGCTATATCATAGTATAGTATTATTTACTTCAATATTTGACTATTACTATTTTTACTTTCCTTTCTTACTATTTTTGTCACTTCTATATTCCTTTGCTAGTTGATCGTCTTTCTTTCTATGTTTCTATTTAAACCTAACTATATAGTTTTACTTCTTCTACTATATAGTTCTTATATGCTATTTATGCTGAGGACTTTTATCTACAGCCACCATAAGTTTTTACCTCAGTGGACAACTGTAATTTCGTTGTCACTGAGGTGAGTCTCTTTATCTTATATTGACTATATATCTATTTCTTACTTGTAAATAGTTTATGTTAGAGTGATCACTCAAGGCAACTAACTCTAGAGCTAGGTAAATGTTCCAAAAGCTGAGGTGATATTTGAGTAAAAATATATCTACCAACACAAGCGACTATATATACTAAAGTCGATGGTCTGTGTGCTGCAGTTATGTGAGCACTAACTAATAATATCACTGTCCTATTTATAGATCAACAGGCACATCAAGGCAGAGCTAAGAGAAAAGGTAAGGTGAGGTAAGAAGGTATCTTATGAGTTAGGTTAGCTCTTTAGGTTGGAGCTTACTCAGTAATATAGGCTGTTCCTAGGGTATTCCCTTACAGTTTACTTTCTTTAGATAAATACATTATAGTAGACAACTGTAATCTTATTGTCATTATGTCATAAACTGCCTCTTTAAGTCATTTTTATTTTTCTTTTCATTTATTTTCTATAAATAGCATGGGAAAGTCATGTTACAAAGTTTAGCTGGGAGCATGAAGTAAAGAGTGCACAGACCAACTAGAAGTAGTATAAGTAGATAAACCAATACAATAAGGACTCTAACAAGTTCTTTTTGTCTAATGCTAATAAAGAGTAGTTGGCTTAATTCTGGCTTGGAGTTAGCTTTCCTGACACACTGAGTTTACTTTCTTTAAAGATTAGTCTTCAAAGTTTGCCTCTACTCTCAAGGGCACTCTAGAAGAGAAATTTATTATAAATCTGATATAAGACACCTGGGCAAGCATCTATGAGGTCTTTGTAGCGGTGGTCACAGCCACTACTCTGCTACTCAAGTGAGGTGCTCAAGTCTACAACTGAGTGTCTAGAGAACATCTCTGGAAGGCTAAACTCGTCTCTTGAGTTGGTTATTCTTATTATTAGAGTGAAAATAATCACTTATTTCACCTAGATGTGTCATATGACAGAAAATACCTATTTAAATAATATAATATTCTTTTATTTTATATTATTACTAATTTTTTGCTCCTAAACTCCTGTTGTCTACTCCTATAGGATCACGATGTAGACTAGTTACTTGTACTCCTCCTATTCCAGACTTAGTATAAGTACTCTAGTAGTTACATTCTAGTTCCTTAGTTCATAGATTAAAGTCATTTATGTTT
>Ga0157360_1000376_pt1 | contig 17084 bp, 19 predicted proteins | sample AttlaeALBM1_FD_111483 | JGI IMG/M metagenome (GOLD analysis project Ga0157360, IMG submission 111483) | Fungus gardens microbial communities from leaf cutter ant in Ribeirão Preto, State of São Paulo, Brazil - Atta laevigata ALBM1 | ecosystem: Host-associated > Fungi > Mycelium > Unclassified ... | reverse complement strand
CGCACCATTGCCTCGGTTCAACTCATTGACTTATTTGACATATCTGACTTCAACATTGCCTCGTATCCGAGAAACTATGAGAAGGATGGCAGTCTTTTACAGGAACTTTTGTTACTTCCCCCCCAGAAAACCTGTCAGCAGTTTATGGCCTTCTTCCATCCTTGTCTTGTCCTCCAAAACAATACTGGTGGTGTTCTCTGACCATGCTTAAAGCTGAGGCAATTGACTCTCTTTCATCCTCTTCATCCACAATAGATGTTCCCAACATGGAGAGATGAATGATCAGTGTGTATACCTCTTTTTTGCTCTGCAAAACCCTTTTTTTTTAAAAAAATCATCAATTTGTTACACAGAGCGTGTAGGCAGGCCATGGTAGATTGTCATGCCCTAGTGACCACGTGACACCACCTTAACAGTCACCCCCATTACTACATCACAAGGTTTTCATCCAGGCCTCTGGCCTGGCTTGTGAAGTTTATGTTGAAGTCAGTCTGCTACACTCCCTTCCTACAATGGTCTGTGAAGTAGCAGATAGTGTTGTTTGTCAGGTCACTATGCTCCCTTCCTTCAACAGTCTGTGAGGTTAAAGTTTGTTTAATTTCTATAATAATGTGTTATTCAGTTTGTATTATAGTCAATCCACTGTGCTATGCTTCCTTCCAATAGCAGTTTGCTATTTTTTCATCTCTCAAATCATAAGAAAAATCAGTCTCAAGTCCATTGTCACATGCATATACAATCTATAATCTAATACTATTAAATACTTCTTTATATACCACATTAAGTGTCCTTCTACTCTCTTGGCTCTGCTCTGGAAGAAGTACTGAGATGTTCAGAGGTGTTGCTACCACTTGTTGACATGTTCCTTTGGGCACCACAGGCAAAGTCTGACAAAAATCTCCTCCAAATACCATTGTGATTCCACCAAATGGATGATCATTCTAGATAATATGTCAATTCAAGAGCTATTAAGTGCAAGTGATCACTTACTTCAAGCAAGTCTCTGAGACATTGATCAACAGCATCAATATCATACTTGTGCTACATAGGAACTTCATCCCAAATGATAATCTTAGTTTGCTGGAGGATAGGGAACATATAACTATTGTGTTTGAGTCCAGCCACAGAGTCTTCATGGATAGAAAGAGGAATCTTAAAGCATGAGTAAGATGTTCTTCCTCCATCCAACAAAAGAGCAGCAATCCCAGATGATGCCACACATAGTGCTATCTGACCTCTCCTTCTAACCTCAACAGCAATAGTATTACACAAAAATGTCTTTCCACAACCACCAGCAGCATAAATAAAAAAAAGATGATCTTTATTGTTGGTGACAGACTCCAGAATAGCATCAAAAGCAGTAGCTTGGTGTCAGGAAGCTAACTTTGAGCCAGAATTAAGCCAACTGCTTTTTATTAGCATTTGACAAAGAAAACTCATTAGAGTTCTCACTGTATTAAGTCTATCTACTTATACTACTTCTAGTTGGTCTGTGCACTCTTTACTTATACTCCCAGCTAAACTCTGTGACATCATGTGCCATGACATGTGCTGTGACTTTATGTGACTTCTGTTATATCTTGTGTCACAAAGTGTGACATGACTTTCCCACACTGTATATATAGAACAACAATAAAAGATAATATAAATGAAAACAGCTTAGTAAGACAATTCATAATACTTGATTAATCCTATTGAGATTCTAAAGGCCATAATCATAAACATCATCCTCTGGTATCTCCTGGTCAGCTTGGTAGTGGTTCATATGATGTAGTTTGTGCTTGACATCATTACATAGTCTAGCCTTGAATTGATCCTAGAAAAGATAAGGCTCAGCTACTTCATCAGTCAACAAGATAACTGCTAACAACCAACAACATGCCATTCCAGGCTACATTGCAATTGCTTCTTCCAAGAAAATCCTCTACTTATGATCATCCTCTAGTAATTCTCTTGCTATATATACTGTTAAAGAGTAGCCAGCAGCCATAGCACAGTGGTATACACACTACTTACTTACCTAATAGATAGTAAGAATGTCTTGAGATATTTGTGAGGCAAAAGAGCAATGATATATCATTTGTAATGGACAAGCCCTTTATATACATAAGAGAAGTGGAGTAATAGGAATGATGCAAGGCAACGGAATATGTAGAAGAGGAATTATATAAGTAAATATTTAAATATTCATATACCCCCCCTTACTTAGTATATGGTTCTATGCCCATAAGTGATAATCACGCATAATATAGCGTCTTTTCCGTTTAATGAAAAATTAAACCCAGCTATGCTTGAAATTTGTAAAACTTGACGTGACTAAGGTTCTTAGTGAACATATTGGCAGGGTTTTCATTTTCTTTGATAAAGAATAGTTTGACTTTCTCTTGAGCGACGAAGTTTTGGATTGCATGAAAATGAATGTCTATGTGTTTGTTCCTTGACTCAGTAACTGGGTTTGATGACATAAAGATCAACCCTTGGTTGTCTCCACTGATGTAGATAGGTCCAAATCTATAGTTAAGTTCAGTTTGTATTAAGTGTATTCAGATACATTGACGACTGCAGTCTGATAATACTATATACTCAGCTTCAGTTGAGAACAGCACTACTGCCTTTTGTGCCCTCAATATCCAGCTAAAAGCACTACCTGCAATCATCAAGAAATACCTAGTCTGCGACTTTTGGTCTTTAGGGTTTGAAGCTTAGTCAGAGTCAGTACAGGCATAGATTCTAAGTTTGGAGTCTCTAGAATATACTAGAGAATAGTGCTGTGTGTTCACAAGATAGTGACAGATATATAGTACTTTATTGAGGTAGTCCTGAGAGGAATTCGAGGTATGGTGAGCAAGTTGTGTAAGGGGACACCTTAAGATCGCTTAGATAACCTGGTAGGGTTCGTATCAGCTAGCGTTCCCACAGATCCTCGGAGTCCGCAGTCATAGTTCCCTTCCCTCTAGTTCAGGTCTCCATCATAGTACTACATAGCTATATCTGGTAATGTAGTTATTATTGTCCTAATGTCAGTGGCCATAGTGACCGGCACACAGACCAGGCTAGTCTAGTATAAGTAGCTAGTGATGTACGGTAAAATACCTTACCTCAACAATGATTGAAGCTCCTGGGCTATCTATTGCTTCTTCTTAAGACGCCTACTTTACTATATTGTAGTGTGACTGGGTGCCTCACCAAGTGTGCCCCTTACAAGTTGGGTGACTGCAAAGGCTATGTCCAGTCATGTGCCAAGCATGAGGTATAGAAGTGAACCTATAATTGTCTGGAAATGCTTCTGTAATTGGTAGTTGACAGATCCTTTATGCTTTTGTAGCTGGTATCCAGATGGCAATGGAGTGGGAGTTAGTCTGTCAGCAACTGACTTAAGACCTTAGTCCTGGATTAGGATCAAGGGAGCTCTTCAGGGTTAGAAGAGAACTCAATGGAGTTTTCGCTTCATTTTGCTATACTACTTATACATTTTTGCATTGTTTGTCTCTATTTATTCTACTAGTCCCTATCAGTCCAGAGTTCAATTCCTGTTCGTGTCATATTTCTTTGTTATAGTCGAGGTGACTCATAACAGTACCTCTCTTAAGAATTTTTGTCCCAAAATTTCTTATAACTCATCATATGGATTTCCCATCTTTCCCATCTCATCTTCTTTATCCCATTCCTCTATTCTTCCTTCCTCATTTTCTTCTTCCTCTTCTTTCTTGTTGATCCTTTCTTTTCTCTTCCATTTGTTCCAATTCCTTTCCAAACATCCCCAGTACTCTTCATCAAACCTTTTATTGTCCCATCCATATAACATTTTTGCTGTATACCTACCTGGTAACTCTCCCTTTCTATATTCTTCCCTATTTCTTCTTTTTTTTACTCTCTCAATTTTGCCATATACTTCCTCAAATTCTTTTACTAAGTCTTCTATGTTCCCTAAATTTTCTCTTGGCTCCCATGTATCTTCTTCTGCTGTATATCCTTTCTACCATACTAAATACCAATCTTTTTCTCTGAACTTCTTCTTATTTAATATTTTCTCTACCTCATATTCTTCTTCCTCTTTGATTATAACTAGTGCTGGTTGTTCCTTCTTCTGATCTTTGTACCTTTGTACTCTACTAACATTAACTACTGGATGTATTCTGACTGTACTTGGTAATTCCAGTTCTATCACATTTGTTGAAATAATCCCTTTCACTTGATAAGGTCCTACAAATCGCTCTGTTAGTTTTTCTGATCATCTTCCTTTCATCTGATACTTGAGATCCTTTGTGCTCAAAAGCACCCAGTTGTCTACTTTATATTTCTCTACCTTGCTTCTTTTTCTATCAGCATACTTCCTCATCTCTTTTTGGCTTTTCTTCAGTGCTGCTTCTGCTTCCTCATGTACCTCCTTTATCCTTGTTGCGAATTCTTCTGTCTTCTCAAATTTTTCTTTCTTCCTTATTTCGAATTCCATGCATGGATCTCGTCTATTATTTGCTCTAAACAGTGACACCTTTGTACTTGTCTGCACTTTGTTGTTATATGCAAACTCTGCTGTCGCTAGCCATTCTGGCCATTGCTCTTGTTGATGATTGATAAACATTCTTAAGTATTGTTCTAAGTCTTGATTCATCCTTTCTGTTTGGCTGTCCGTCTGCGGGTGGTAAGCCGTTGACAACTTTGTATCTATTCCTAGCATTTAATTCAATTCTCTTATTATTCCTGCTGTGAATTGTGCCCTTCTATCCGTTATAATACTTTCTGGTAACCCATGTAATTTCCAGACATTATCCTGGAACAATCTTGCCACTCCTTCTGCTGAAGTCTTTTTCGTAGTTAGCACAAAGTGTGCCATTTTTGTGATCCTGTTGCATACTACCAAGATGCTGTCATATCTCTGTGCCAACGGTAGTTTTGTAATAAAGTCTGCTGATATATGTGTCCAGGGTTTCTCTGGTACTGCATTTGGCATTAACTTTCCTGTGGATGCCTTTGTTCAATTCTTATTTCTTTGGCACGCATTGCATCCTTCTATGTACTTCTTAACTTCCTTTGTTACTCCTGGCCACCAGAAGTTTCTAGTGACCAACTCTATTGTTTTCCACTGTCCTCCATGCCCCCCTACCAGCATATCATGGTGTAGCCAGATAACTTTTGCTCTCAATTTTTCATCTTTAGGAACATATACCTTTCCATCCCTTAGCATAAGTCCATTTTCTTCTTTCCATTCTTTGTCTCTCAACATCTTTACTCCTGCTTGTTTCATCTCTTCCACTGCTTTGATGACCTCATTGTCTTTTGCCTCTGATTCTCTTATCTTTTCTAACAGATCTACTCCATCTATTATTACTTCTGCTATTTGCATTGCTCTAACCTTCAGCCATTCTTTCTTTATCATTGTCCTATCCTCGTTGTCTCTCTTCACCCCCTTTTGCCAGTCTGGTCATTTGCTTAAGCTATCAGCCTTTCCCATACTAGATCCTGGCACATGTTTGAGCATAAAATCAAATCTGGATAGGTAAAGAGCCCATTGTGCTTGTCTTTGATTTAACTTCTGGCTACTCATAAAATATTCCAAATTCTTGTGATCACTCCAGATCTCAAATTTGTTCTGTGCTCCTTCCAGCAGGTGTCTCCACTCATCTAAACATCTAACTATTGCTAATATCTCTTTGTCATGAATTTCGTAATTTCTTTCTGCCTCGTTCAACGATTTTGAGATAAAAGCTACTGGCCTCCACTTCTCATTTTCGTACTTCATTGACAATACTCCTCCTGTCGCATATTCTGATGCATTTGCCTCCACTCTCATCTCTTTATCTAGGTCTGGGGCTACCAACACTGGTTGCATTGTGAACACCTTTTTCAACTGTTTGAAAGCTCTTTCCTACTCAGCTTCCCAGTTCCATTTTTCATCCTTTCTGACCAACTTGTGCATTGGTTTAGCTATTTTAGTGAAATCTTTGACAAATTGCCTATAGTAATTTGCTAGCCCTAAAAACTTCTGCATCTCTTTGATTGTCTTTGGTCTTGGCCATTCCAGGACTCTTGCCACCTTCTTTTTCTGCATCTTAATTCCTTCTGACCCCATTACCAGCCCTAGGAAATTGATTTCTCTTACTTTCCATACACATTTTTTGGGTTTTACATAAAGGTCATTCTCCTCCATTCTCCTCAACACTTCCTCTACTATTTTGTCATGTTTCTTCTCCTCCTCAGTTCCTACTAAGACATTGTCCATAAACACTGCTACTTCTCCTGTATTAATGAGGTCTCTCAAAATGTCATTTATCATTGCTTGAAAAGTTGCCAGTGAGTTTGTGAGACCAAAAAACATAATAGTAGGTTTGTAGACTCCTAGATGTATTGTGAATGCTGCCTTCCACTCATCTCCTTCTCTAACTCGTACATTATTGTACCCCCATCGCAGATCCATCTTTGTGAATACTCTTTTTGTTCCTATAGTGTTGATAAGGTCTGAAATTAAAGGTAGGGGATAATTGTTCTTGACCATTCCCTTATTGAGGTATTGTGAGGGCGACCAGAGTAGAGCACTCCAGGAGATTCCTCAGGTAAATTATACTATAGAATATATTACAACTTACCTCCAGGAGATTCCTCAGAGAATTAGATGAGGCTCCTGGAGGGAATAATCTACAATATATATACTAAAACGTCCTTGCATTCCATTCTTTGGTAACCAGGGACTGCACAATGAAATTATATTAGGAGGCAACGGGCTCTAGAATCATGTGTGGGGGGTCCCCTTATATTTATCCCCCCTTCAAGGTTGCTGCGTCTCGAAGCAATGGTTCTGGGATTGAAAATAGCGTTAAATTCTGTCCAGCAGATGTGTCTTAGGGCAGCTGGGTGCTTCCAATAGTACTCCACAACTGGGTCCAGTGCCTTGACATTAGAGGCAGCCTTTCAAGAGTTATGTTCTCTGCTAAAACTCTTCCACTTGACTAGGAACTGGAACCTCCTCCAGTACCAGTAACTATCTAGTATCTCTTTCACTTCCTACTCTTCTTCTCTATCAACGATGATGGATGGTGGTGGGGCTTATGGTTTCCTCCCTAGGATTGGATCTTCTAGAGTGGCAGACAACTTTATGACATTGAACACTGGGTGCAACTGCCTTATTCCGTAAAGTAACTTGAGATGATAGGCTAATGGTCCCACTTGGCGTTCTATTTCGAAGGGTCCTAGTCTGCAATGTGACAACTTCAGAGATGGACGTGTCATTTTGATATCTGATGCGTTTAATTATACCCAGTCTCCTAGTTTGTACACAGGGGCCGGAGTCCTCTTTTAATTGTAGTAACACGTTATGTCTTCCTGTGTCTTGCGGATTGCTGATTTGGCCTCTTCAGTGGCGGATTTCATCCACTTCATGAATTTGTTGACCGTCTCTAGTGTGGAGGGGGCTTGGCTTGGTTTAAAGCCCATACAGAGGATTTGTTCAGTGTCTAGTAAGAACAGAGGTTGCTGCATTGCAGAGTAAACATGGTTGTTGTGCTGGAACTCCACGATAGGTAGGAGGTCATATCAGTTGTTCTGCTGTTTGTTGACAAATAAGTAGAGGAACTGGTTGAGCTCCTGGTTAACGTGTTCTGTTTGTCCGTCCGTCTGGGGGTGCCAAGCTGTGGAGGAGGACAGTCGTATGCCTAGTAGCCTGTACAGTTTCTTAGTGAATGAAGCTACGAATTGGGGTCCACAGTCGGAGACAACACATTTCGGGAGGCTGTGGAGCTTCCAGATGTGGTAAAGAAAGAGTCTGGCTGCTTCTTCCACTGTGACCATTGTGTGTGTCAGAACGAAGTGTACTCTCTTGGAAACGGAATCTACAACAGTCATAATAGTGTTATATCCGGAGGACTCTGGGAGTTTGACTACAAAATCAACACTGAGTGTATCCCACTATGCATCTAGAACAGAGAGCGATTGAAGCTTGCCAACTGGGGAGTGTCGCCAGGGTTTTGTCTGGAGGCAGAGATCACAGGTACTTACATACTGGCCAATATACCTAGACATCTGAGGCCACCAGTAGTTCTGGGACACCAGTTCTAGTGTCTTCCATCGTCCAGGGTGACCTGCAATGTGGGTGTCGTGACAAAGGGCTACGATCTGTCTGTATAGGTCCAGACTTTGAGGTATGTATATCTTCCCTCAAAACCGGAGCAGGCCATCTATGTTTGACCACTCCAAGAAATGCACTGTCCTGTTGGCAGAGTGTTAAAGCTCTCATACTGCCTTAGCGATGGGTTTCTCTTGGTCTCCGTTCTAGTTGTCTTCGCATATATCGGACAAGATTTTCTGTTCCATGCCTGTCAGTTTCACTCCTTCCAGAGCATGCACTGCAAGGAACTCTAGTTGAAGGAGAACAATGTTCTTATTGTCAGAGGTTCCGTTTCCGTGATCAGCTCTCCTCGACAGTGCGTTCGGTTTGCCCATAGTACGTCCAGGGTGGTGATGAAGCAAAAAGTCAAACCTAGCCAGATGCAAGGACCAACGAGCTTGACAATGGTTAAGTTTTTTGGCCGTCATGAAATACTCGAGGTTCTTGTGGTTGGTTCAGATTTCCACCAGATGGGTCGCTCCTTCCAAAAAGTGCTTCCACTCTTCTAATCCATGGATAATGGCCAGCATTTCTTTGTCGTGGATTTCGTAATTCCGCTCTACAGAGGACAAGGACTTACTGTAGAATGCTACGGGGTGCCATTTTCCATCCATTGTTGACTGCTGAGACAAGACTGCCCCTGTAGCAAAGTCCGAGCTATCCGTTTCAATCCAGAAGGGGTCCGATTCCTGAGGAGATACCAACACTGAAGCAGTGGTTACCACTGTTTTGAGATCTTTAAAGACCACCTGTTTCTTTTCGCTCCATGTCCAGACTTGTTTGGAGCATGTTAGATCAAAAAAGGGTCAGGCTTTGGCAGAAAAGTCCCAAATGAACCTCTGGTAGAAGTTCACAAAGCCTAAGAAAGCCTGAACGTCCATCTTGTTCTCCGAAGTAGACCATTCTCGGACTCCTGCGACCTTGACTGGATCCATGGAGACTTTGTTCTCTAAGATGACCAGACCCAAGTACTCAATCTGCTGCTTATAGAACTCATACTTTTCCAGTCGGAGAAAGAGTTTGTTCTCCTTCAAGATCTGCAACACCTGTCAGACTACTTGCATGTGCTCTTCCTCTGTCTTGGTGAAGATCAGGATATCGTCCAGATAGACCACCATAATACCTTCTGCTATGAGGTTCCAAAAGATGTCGTTCATCATGGTTTGGAAGGTGGCCAGACTGTTAGTCATTCCAAAGAATATTACCAAGGGTTTGAATAGGCCTCGATTGGTTCAAAAGGCCACCTTCCACTTGTCTCCGAGCTTAATGCAAACTCTAGCTTGGTGAAGTATTTAGCTCTGCAGAGTTGGAATACAAGTTCGGAGATCAGTGGGAGAGGGTACTTGTTCTTGACCGTCATGAAGTTGAGTGTACGATAGTCTTGAACCAATCAGAGTGAGCCATCCTTCTTCTTGATGAAGAATACTGAAGCTGCTATGGGAGATTTGGAGGGGCGGATTCATCCAGTATACAGATTCTTCTCTAGGAAGGCATCCAACTCTTTTTGTTCTACTGGAGACAGAGAATAGACTTTCGACAACTTAGGCTCCAAACCCGGAATGAGTTCAATAACATGGTCCCATTGCCTGTGCTCTGGGAGGATGTCGAAGTCTTCCTTGGCAAATACGGATTCAAATCCTCTGACGCAGTCGGGCGAAATAAAAGGTTCTCTCTGTGCCTCCGCAGATTGATAGGCTCCTTCTGCAAGTTTCTGGGAGGTCGTAGAAGTAGCATGTAGGTCTTCCGCAGTGGACTCCAGAAGGATTCTGGTTATGAAAAGTCTGTCCCCTTGCTCGTATTTAGCTTTACAAGTCCAAACGGGAGTCTCATCCTCTTCCGAGTCCTCTACATACTCTGGAGGGGGTCTGGACTGGCAGACATTGAGGGCTCTAGTCTCTATCCTCTTCTGCAATGCTTGTTCCTTTCGTATCACACAGCATCCTTCACATCAAAGAGAGTATCAGTTCATCTGTACTTCTCTAGTTTACCAATTGACCTCTGGGTTGTGGTCCTTGAGCTAGGTATAAGCGAGGATCATGTTTTGCCTTCTGAGGCTGGAGACAGTGAAGAGCGTCCTTTTGAAGTGGGTTTTGTAACCAAGGACTACATTTACCACTTCGGAGATCTGACCTGCCTCATTGGGGGAGCCGTCCACATTGTACACCGGTATGGGGTGAGAGATACTCTGGGTGTTAATACTTTTTGTATAGACAAAGTCTCGATCTATAAAGTTGCCCATAGCTCTGGAGTCCAAAAGCGCCTTGACAAAATGTACCTCGCTAGTGTCTGTGGTACTGACTTCTATTGGGAGGATGATCAACGTTCTACAGGCATTGAGGGTATTGATGGAGAGTCATTTGGGTAACCTCTTTTCCCATTTTGGTTTCCGGGGTTGTGTTGTCCTGTCTGGAGCAGAGGAGGAGAGGGAGGGTGCATCTATAGGCTCACATATATCTGTATTGACCTCTTCTACGTCTAATATAGCAAACCTATTAACTAACAGCGACTGGGGCACACTTTTCGCCAGTCACGCTAAACAAAATCCTCCTCTGGGACTAAGCAAACCTCTTCTTCCTCTACTGCATCCTTCAGGGCTATTAAATCTTCAATCAATTCCTCCCTTTGCTCCGCGGTTAACCTCTGGACGTCCAAACAGTGGGGGCAGTCCTTCACAAGATGGTTAGCCTCTCTGCAGTGATAGCAACCTCATAGAGGTAAAGAGCACGTTTTCCGGACTATGTCTACGTTTATGGGTATTCCTCTGGATGGTATAAATGGAGGCGGAGGAGGTCTTGGCAGAACAGAAGGCGGAGCTGCTGGAGGAGAGCAGAGTACAGAGAAAGGGGTTGGTTAAGTAGGAGCAGAGTATGTAGGGGTCATAGTCGTCGACTGGAGCATAGATTGGAACACTTTATTTGTTAACTGTGCTTGGTCAATTCTCCGGGCTGCTGTGTACTAGGCCTCTAGATCAGTGTTGGCAGGTTGTCCGAAAGGCATGGTGATAATCTGACTCTGAACGTTCAATTTGAGTCCACAGCGGAATTTGACTACTAAGATCTGGGGGTCCATGTATCCAACATCCAAGGCTAAGATCAGGAAACTGTCTAAGTAATTGTTCACTGTCTGGTTCCCTTGATAGTACAAAGACCCCTCCAAAGTGTTGATGGCATCTGCTTCTGTATTGACTGGAAAGAATTGACTCTGGAATTGTTGTTCAAAGTCGGTCCAGGATTGAATTGGGAAAATGCCAGTGTTTGCCTCCTGGCAAAAGAGGTTCTTGGACTACTTTGCAGCATGTCCATCCTTGAAGAAGGCGAGGGTCCAGAAGATTTTTTCCTCGTTGCAGGTGAACTGCTCTGGGGCCAGGCATAAATATAGTATGTAGGAGTTAAGGAAGGCTCGTTCAGAGCTCCGTTTACCAGAGAAGTCTGGGGAAGAGGGGAGTTTTGGTCTTGCTCGCTGTTTAGACAAAGCGGCCAGAGCAGGGGAGAGAGGTCTAACCGAAGGGGGAGATACAGGTATCGGAGGCAGAGTGACGGTTGATGCAGGAGCAGAGCTGATCATAAGTTAGGTGATTTGTTGTAATTGAGCAGTCAGGGCCATGAGAGTGGTGTTTATAGCATGTTCCAAAGCATTCTGTTGTTTGGTCAGCTCCTGGAGATGGTGCTGTAGGTAACCCAAGGTGTCGGCTATGTCTAGGGGGGTGTCTGTGGGCAGCGACATTATCCTTGGAGCGAAGTAATCAGAGGATCAGAGTTTGTCAGTGGAGGGTGACTGGAGGGTGGCTGTCCACTAAGAATCCCTAAGGCTCTGGTAATGAGATCTAATTCTACTGTGAGGGTGACCAGAGTAGAGCACTTCAGGAGATTCCTCAGGTAAATTATACTATAGAATATGTTACAACTTACCTCCAGAAGATTCCTCAAAGAATTAGATGAGGCTCCTGGAGGGAATAATCTACAATATATATACTAAAACGTCCTTGTATTCCATTCTTTGGTAACCAGGGGCTGCATAATAAAATTATGTTGGGAGGCAATGGGCTCTGGAGTCATGTATGGGGGGTCCTCTTACAGGTATCGATAATCTTATACTATCCTTTTCTTTCCGTCCTTCTTCCCTACAAAGAATATTAGTGAGGTCTGTGGCAATTTTGAGGGTCTAATATACCCTTTCCTCAGCTGCTCTTCTACAAATTCTTGTACTTCCTTCTTTTCCTGTCTTGACATTAGATATGTCCTTCTTTTTCTTGGGACAAAATTCTCTTTTAGATTGATTGCATGGTTCCATAGTTTTCTCGTCGGCATCCTTTCCGACTCAACTTTTCCAAATACTTTTAACCACTTGTGAAACTTTCGTGGCACTATCTCTTTTACTTTCTCTTTATCTAATTCAATTTCCTCATCAAACCTTTCCTTCATTGTTCATTCCTATTCATCTCTATCTGCTTTCTTTATATTTCTGATCCTTTTTCCGATTTTCTTCCTTTGTTCTATATTTTCTTTCACTGCTAGGTTTCTCTCACACAAAGGTAGGCATCTTGTCATCTTTACCTCTCCTGTTTCCCAATTTATCTCTGGGTTATGTGCTTGTAGCCAAGGCATTCCCAATATCACTTCTATCTTCCCCAGGTTGCACACATCCATTCTCATTCTTTCCACATGGTTTTTGTAGAAAACATTGACTTCTATCTGATGTGTAATATTTCCTCCACTATTCTCTGTTCTATCCACATTTTTCACTTTCAGAGGCCTTTCTAGCTTTGTCATCTTGAAACCATGCCTTTTGGCCATTTCTCTGTCCATGAACATCCCCGTGGCACCACTGTCCAAGAGCACTTTGACTGTCATACCTTCATGCATGTCTACCTTCTCTATTCCTATGTCCAGCCATACTTCTCTTAGGATTTTGAACATTCTCCTGACATCCCTTTCTTTTACTTCCTCTTTTGCTGTGCTTTCCAGTTCTTCTGACTATGCGCTACTCTGCTGTGCCTTTGCCTTTCTGGGCCATGCTGCTTTCTCCTCCTTCTTTCCCCTGCATCCACACCAACTTAATTCTTTCCACTTCCAAAAGGGGATCACTCCTTGCCCCCAGTTGTCTTCTACATGAGACCTCTTCTCTCCGCACTTGCAAGTCAAGTACAACACTACTATCTCTTCTGTTATCCACCCCAACTCTAATAATCACACCTCTCTTGGGACACTTTTTCCGCAGTGTTCCTCCACTTTCTTTCTTAGCTCTTCTATTGAGCTTCTCCTCCATCCTTGCTGTGTTTCTCCCTGTATAGGGTGCGCCGCTTCATCTTTCTCTACTCTCCTCAATCTCCTTTCTCTTTCCTGCACTTCTCCCTTTATTGGGCATGCTGGCTTCCTCTTCTCCTGTTGGTGTGCTTTTCCCTGCACAGAGCATGCCACCCTTTCCACCTTCTTCCATAATGGACACTCTTTGCACTTGTGCTCCTCTTCTCTGCACTTATAGCATTCCACTTTCCATCCTCCTTGCTTAATCTCCTGTTTCCTTAACTCCACACCACAGTTCATCACTCTACTTGCCAATATTTCAAATTTATTTTGGGGAGTTAGTTTCCCCTTTTTTCTCTCCTCTTTTCTGCAGTATTGGGCTCAGTGTCTGAACCTCTTGCATTTCCAACATTCTCTCTCTTGTCTTCCCTCTAACTTTGCTCTTAGTGAAGCAAAGGTGCACTTTTCTTTGAGAAAATTGCTCATGATGTTATGGTATTGTTGTTAAGATATTGTGACGATATCTCAAGGGTATAGGTGTAATGTTGAGTCTTGCTATTTATTTCTACATCTGCTGGGGCACAAGATCTTCACCTAGCCAGATGCCTACTGCCCTACTGACTACTGCCCTAATAATATGGTTATACTATTGCCCCTAAGAAGGAAACCCCTACTCTAGACAGTCTTCTAAAAGTAACCGTTACTCCTCTGCGTGTACCACTCACAATGGAGCACAGCACAAGGTTTATACTGAGAAATAGTATCTAACACATTCAATTGGCAGGTTAGGACTCGACTGTATACCTGAACTTGGTGCAAAGTTTCCTCTCTCAGTCCCTAACTGACTGAGAAGTCCTCTTAAGCCAAGGGCCTGGCTATGTATGGAGGTGACTAACGATCACGATGATCATTAGTTGAGGGTTGATAAGATGATCGATGAGATTTGTGAGCAAGGTTCGAGATGAACTAAGCTCTAGTAGTGGTTATCGAGTTCTTTTGTTAACAACTGACTTAAGACCTTAGTCCTGGATTAAGATCAAGAGAGCTCTTCAGGGTTAGAAGAGAACTCAATGGAGTTCTCACTTTATTCTGCTACACTACTTATATATTCTTGCATTGTTTGTCTCTATTTATTCTACCAGTCCCTATCAGTCCAGAGTTCAATTCCCGTCCGTATTATATTTCTTTGTCATGGTCGAGGTGACTCATAACATAGTCACGTATTTTCCATTTGGAAGTGTTGTAGTATTTTTATTAGGTAATTGGTTTGATCAATAAGAATTTTATAATCATGGCATACCATGCGCATCCAAAGGAATTCAGACAAATCCCCTAGGTCTCTGCACTCCTATTTCTCTATAAATCTTGTCTTGATTTTGTTTAGGAGTATCTTGTCTGGTCTACAGAAGAAGGTGTTATCGACGTACATAATGCCTACAACAATGTTTGTTTTTACTTTACTATACCAAAAAATTCCTGCTTCAGATTTTAGTTGCTTGAACCTGAGTTCCTTCATAGAGGCATCAAGTTGGCACCACTAGGCAAGCTCTGCTTGTTTTAATCCATAGATTGCTCTTTGAAGTCTGAGCACTATGCCAGTGTCTCTTGTGAGTCTTTCAGGCTGCTTTATGTATATCTCCTCATCAAGTTTGCCATAAAGGTAGGCATTTCTGACATCTAAACCAGTAATATGCCATTTTTTGAGAGCAGCCAGTCCAAGCATAAGCCTAACTATCTCAAAGTATACAACTAGTGAGTAAATATCTGTGTAGTCAGTCCCTTTATGCTGAGTAAAACCCTTTGCAACTAGTTGGGCCTTTTTGTGTCCATCTGGTTTCACATCAAAGACCCATTAACATTTTATTGTCTGCTTGGTTATAGAACTTTGTTCCACCTTTTCAAACAAAGTACCTCTAGTTCATTTTGGCAGGCATGTTTGAACTCTCTGCAAATATCTGGATCCTTTATTTTTGCTATATCTTTGTATTGCCATTCTTGGACTTTAGAGATGTCTAGCTCATGTTCTGGGCTATCATCAATTGGTGAGTGAGCAAATTTTATGAGATAGTTGAACAGGAGTGCTCTTTCTTTATGGCACAGGCATGCTAGATCTTCCAAGTTGATATCCTTTGGAGGGCCGTCATTCTCAGGGTCTAGTACCAGATTATCACTAGATCAGTTGTTACCAGGAATTTCAGGATTTTCATCCTGATGAGTGCAACTGGGGCTGGAATGCCCAAGCTGTTCTTGTGCTGCAGCTAGGTTTGAATTTTTTCAGGTGCATTTCTGACTTCTTGACCATCTTTTCTGTTTACCAAAGCTTTTTAGTTGATCTATGGGGTGTTGGTCTTCTCCATAAATATTCCCTGGTCGATGAGGCACATTGTGCACTCAAGAAGGGTTCCTTTTAGGCTGACCCTCATCCTAATTCGAGTGTGATTGACTGGGAATTTGTGCAGGAGGTTGCACCTGTTGATCATTATTAACAGTTCTATTGTTACTATAATTTCTCCTGTGCTGTGGAGACTTTGGGGGTAGATAATGAAATAGGTTATCATTATCATTGAGTTCTGAAAGACTTTGAGGAGGTAAACTTTGTTTTGGATCTAGTAGGATCCAGTTTTGCTGCTTAGTATCTTTACAGCCATCCTTTCTTTCTCTCTAACCACTACTATGGTTAAATCAAATATTCAGAATAAATCCTTTGCTACCAATGCTCGTCCCCCTGGCCCCCAGGCTACTCCTACTAGTGTTGGTGAGTCCCCAGACTCACTCAATTTTATTTCTCGTGCCAGCTCTAGAGCTGGTAAACGTGTTCATCCCAGAGGACGTTCTCGTGCTCGTCGCACTGTCAGACGCTCCTCCAGGAGTGTCTCAGCTGCTGAGGACTCTAGGAAAGCATCTCCTGAGCCCTCTTCTTCCTCTGAGGAGGAGGTCAGTTCTAGTTCCAGAACACCTATTGCCTCTAGGATTATTATAGACAAGCTCTCTCATAAAATTGCCCCTCTCCAGCTCCCTGCTGCTCCCTCTCCCTCTGCTCCTGAAGGGAGAACACATTCTATGAGTTGGGATGACCAAGTTTCTACTGAGGAGAGCAGAGGTCTTGCCTCTGGGGTAATTTGTGCCTCCCAGGCCCCTTTATCAACCAGTTTGATGTCTCATGGCCCAAACCATGGAACAGCTGAGCCATCCCCTCAAATAGAGGGTGGCAGTGTAGTGGTAGGCACCTGTGACGTGACATATTAGTCATCTGTGACAGTGACAATTTAGTCACACATGACCATGACAGCTTATCTCAGGTGTCACAACCTGTGACAAGTAATATTGTCACACCTGACTGTGACTTGTGGGATGGTGAACACTATGTCACATCTTTGTCTGGTTACTTTGGCTATTTAGAGAATGATGCCAAAGTCCTTGCTTCGTCTGTATTGCGTATCATACGCTTCATTCAGAAGCATCCTATTAGAAGCCGTCCGATTGAGCAGTTTCCTCCTATTCTAGGAGCAGGTTCTATTATGTGGCACTTGTTGCAAACTGTGTCTGCAGCAGGATGGGATCGCTTCAAGGTCTCACCTCAGCCTGATTCTCCTTCACTTGTGGAGGCAATGAGGACTCTTTTGTCAGATGTGCTCTAGACAGTCCCTCAGTAATATGTTGGTGATTGATTATGTAGTAGGTCACCTGACTTGATGTGTAATTCCCTGTGGACTTGAAGTTGGCACTCTGTCACTTACAGTTGT